>Ga0164241_10001408_pt1 | contig 29859 bp, 29 predicted proteins | sample OricomyardsoilBY_FD_108780 | JGI IMG/M metagenome (GOLD analysis project Ga0164241, IMG submission 108780) | Backyard soil microbial communities from Emeryville, California, USA - Original compost - Back yard soil (BY) | ecosystem: Environmental > Terrestrial > Soil > Unclassified | place: USA... | reverse complement strand
CAACGCCTCGGCGAACTGCCTCGATCGCCATGTCGCCGCCGGGATCGGCGACCGCGTCGCCTACCACTGGCGCGGCGAGGAGGGTGAGGAGCGCGACGTCACCTACGCCGAGCTGCTCGCCGACACGCAGCGCTTCGCCAACGCCCTGAAGGACCTCGGCGTCGGCAAGGGCGACGTAGTCGGGATCTACCTACCGATGATCCCCGAGGTCGTCGTCGCGATGCTGGCCTGCGCGCGGATCGGCGCCATGCACAACGTCGTCTTCGGCGGCTTCTCTGCCGAGGCGGTGCGCGAGCGCATGGAGTTCTCCGAGGCCAAGGCGCTGATCACCGTCGACGGCGCCCGCCGCAAGGGCAAGGTGGCGCCGATCAAGCCGCAGGTCGATGAGCACCTTGGAGACTTGGCGACGCTGGAGACGATCGTCGTCGTCCGCCACACCGGCGCCGACTGCCCGATGCAGGAGGGGCGCGACCGCTTCTACGACGAGCTGCTCGAGGCCGCCGATCCCGAGTGTCCCCCGGAGCCGCTCGACGCTGAGCACCCCCTCTTCATCCTCTACACCTCGGGCTCGACCGCGAAGCCGAAGGGGATCCTCCACACCACCGGCGGCTACCTGACCGGGGTCGCCGCCACCCATCGCTACGTCTTCGACCTCAAGCCGGAGAGCGACGTCTACTGGTGCGCCGCCGACGTCGGCTGGGTCACCGGCCACTCCTACATCGTCTACGGGCCGCTGCTCAACGGCGCCACCAGCGTGATGTGGGAGGGGGCGCCGGACTACCCGAGTCATGGGATCTGGTGGGAGCTGGTCGAGCGCTACGGGGTGACGATCCTCTACACGGCGCCGACGGCGATCCGCACCTTCATCAAGTGGGGGGCGGACATCCCCGCCAAGTCCGACCTCTCCTCGCTGCGTCTGCTCGGCTCGGTCGGCGAGCCGATCAACCCGAAGGCCTGGCTCTGGTACCACAAGGTGATCGGCGCGGAAAGGTGCCCGATCGTCGACACCTGGTGGCAGACCGAGACTGGCGCGATCATGATCACGCCGCTGCCGGGTATCACGGCGACGAAGCCGGGCTCGGCGACGACTCCCTTCCCGGGCGTGGCGGCGCAGGTCGTCGGCGAGAGCGACGGCGAGCCGGTCGAGCAGGGTCAGGGGCTGCTGATCCTGACCAAGCCCTGGCCCTCGATGCTGCGCACCCTCTACAAGGAGGAGGAGCGCTTCGTCGAGACCTACTTCTCCCGTTTCGGCAAGGAGACCTACCTGGTCGGCGACGCGGCGCGCCGCGACGAGGACGGCTACCTCTGGGTGATCGGGCGCATCGACGACGTCGTCAACGTCTCCGGCCATCGGCTCTCGACCGCAGAGGTCGAGTCGGCGATCGTCGCCCACGAGAAGGTCGCCGAGGCGGCGGTGATCGGCCAGGCCGACGAGCAGACCGGTCAGGCGATCTGCGCTTTCGTGACGCTGCGTGGCGACACCGAGCACAGCGAGGAGCTGGTCGAGGGGATCCGCGCCGTCGTCGCCGAGCGGATCGGCAAGTTCGCGCGGCCGAAGCGGATCGTCTGGGCCGACGAACTGCCCAAGACCCGCTCCGGCAAGATCATGCGCCGACTGCTGCGCGACATCGCCGAAGGCCGCGCCCTCGGCGACGTGACGACGCTGCGCGACCCCAGCGTGATGGAAGAGCTCGAGGCGAAGATCGGCGCTTACGAAGACGAGGACTGAGGCGTCGGACTCAGCTGCTGCGTTCGTCGACCATGCGCTGGACGGCGACCTCGAGGGCCTGTAGCTGTTCCTGAACGGCCCTTAGCTCGCGCATGGCGAGTGCCTCGGCGCTGACCTGCTCGGCAGCCAGCTCTTCCTCGATCTCGACGATTTCGGGACTGAGGAAGCGCTGCGCGAAGCTGCCGGTCAGCAGGGCGACGAAGCTGATGCCGACCAGGAGAACGACCGTCGAAACGATCTCGCCGCCGGTCGTGGTAGGCCGAATATCGGAACCAAGCGTGGTCATCGTCGTTATTGCCCAGTAGAGGTCGTCCCAGAAAGTGAGGTTCTCGTTGTGCTGCTCGAAGGCACCGAAGAGGGCGGCGCCGCCGGTCGCGGTCAACGCAGCCAGTAGAGCCGCGTAGCGCACGCCCTCCAGCGAGAAGACCTCGCGCGAGAGCTGGGCGAGCCGCAGCAGGCGTAGAAGCCGCAGCAGGCGGAGGGCCCGCAGGCTCTGCAGGCCGCCCGGCAGGACCGGTGGGGTGAGGATGACGATGATCGCGTCGAGCGGGTGGTGGCGCAGCCACTTGCGCCGGTCTGGCACGACGCTCAGCATCACCACAAGCTCGATCAGGAAGGCGACCCAGGTGACCCAGTTGAGCACCCGCGCGACGTCCTCGAGCAGGCCGCCGGGATGCGACTCGGTGATCGCGACCATCGGCAGGGTCAGCGCCGCCGCGATCAGCATCGGCGTGTTGAGGATTTCGGCAACCCGCGTGCTGCGGGCGTCCATCCCCGGTGGGTAGACGACGAGCTTCTCCTGCGCTTCAGTGGCCATCTGAGGCAGATTCGACACTCGCACGCCGGTGCCTACCCAGCGCCGCATTTACCGAGCCCATGGCCAGGTTGAGTACGATTTAAGTACGTATTGCCTGATCAGTAAGGACAACCTGTCCTTGACACCCTGAGCGGCGGAGGTTAGCCTCGCCCCGGTGAGTACCTGGATCACGCTGAGCGTCGTCGCCTTGGCCCCGATGCTCCTAAGGATTCCAAAGGCGCTAACTCCCCTGCGCGTTAGCCCCAGTGACCCAACGCGGTTCTCAGGAATGTTCCGGCGTTACGCAATTCATACCTTTACCGGGTACGCGAGTGATGTCGGCAAGCAAGGCGATAGTTACACGAGAGGGTCGACTAGTGCCACGACCGATTCCCACTCGACGAGTGTGACCAGTTCCATCAACACGACAGTCGTGGTAACAGACCGTTTTTTCCTCATCGATGGCCAAGGCCGGGTTCAGTCATTCGAAGGGACGAATTTTGAAGCTCGGGTTGGCAACGGCCATCTCGTGTCGTTGGCCTGGGTGATTCGAGGGCGGAAGAAGTCTGGCCCATATTTCCTGATTTACAATCACGCGACCGACGAGATCTTCTTCAACGATAAGGCGATTCGGAAGGCCGTGACCTTCCCTTATCCGGCGATTTACATCGCGATTTTGATCCTGATGATCTTGCCGTTCCCGGTGGTGATTTTCTTCGCCCTGGCCGAGATGGTGCAGCTAGCGATATTTCACAGGGCAGGCGCGAAGCCGCTTGTCGCCTTGTTTCAGTCCGAAGCAGAGAGCCTCCCCGTTCGCGCAGAATCGACGCCCCAGACGCCGCCTGCCGCCTCGACGGCCACGGAGGTCGCGTCAGCGCTGAAAGAAATCACCGCCCTTAGAGACTCCGGGGCTCTGTCGCAGGCCGAGTTCGAGACAGCCAAGACCAAATTGCTTGCTCCTTAGGCGCAGCGTCGCCCAGGTCTGGCGCCGGCGTGGGCTGCGGCTCGCCTCGCGGCGCTTTTCCCAGCGTCTTCGTACCATGGTCTGGCAAGCAACCGATCAGGAGACGCCCACCCGATGACCGCCAGCACCGCCACACAGGACTTCAAAGTCGCCGACATGGATCTCGCCGAGTTCGGGCGCAAGGAGATCGGCCTGGCCGAGGTTGAGATGCCGGGCCTGATGCAGACGCGCGAGGAGTTCGGCGCCTCGCAGCCGCTCAAGGGCGCCCGCATCACCGGCTCGCTGCATATGACCGTGCAGACGGCGGTGTTGATCGAGACCCTGGTCGCCCTCGGCGCCGAGGTGCGCTGGGCGAGCTGCAACATCTTCTCGACTCAGGATCACGCCGCCGCGGCGATTGCCGCCGCCGGTATCCCGGTCTACGCTTGGAAGGGCGAGACGCTCGAGGAGTACTGGTGGTGCACCGAGCAGGCGCTGCTCTGGCCCGGCGGTGAGGGCCCGAACATGATCCTCGACGACGGTGGCGACGCGACGCTGCTCGTCCACAAGGGCGCCGAGTTCGAGAAGGCCGGCGCCGTGCCGGACCCCGCCACCGCGGAGTCGGGTGAGTTCAAGATCATCCTCGAGACGCTGCAGCGCTCGCTGGAGGAGGACCCGCAGCGCTGGACGAACGTGGCAGCGGGCATCCAGGGCGTCACCGAGGAGACGACGACCGGCGTCCACCGCCTCTACCAGCTGGCCGAGACCGATGACCTGCTCTTCCCGGCGATTAACGTCAACGACTCGGTCACCAAGTCGAAGTTCGACAACCTCTACGGTTGCCGCCACTCGCTGGTCGACGGCATCAACCGCGCTACCGACGTGATGATCGGTGGCAAGGTCGCAGTGATCTGCGGTTACGGCGACGTCGGCAAGGGCTGCGCCTCATCACTGCGCGGCCAAGGCGCCCGCGTGATCGTCACCGAGATCGATCCGATCTGCGCTCTGCAGGCGGCGATGGAGGGCTACGAGGTGCGCAGGCTCTCCGACGTCGTCGAGACCGCCGACATCTTTGTCACTGCCACCGGCAACAAGGACATCATCACCGCTGACGACATGGCGCGGATGAAGCACAACGCGATCGTCGGCAACATCGGCCACTTCGACAACGAGATCGACGTCGCCGGCCTCGAAGGCCGCAGCGACGTCGAGCGGATCAACATCAAGCCGCAGGTCGACGAGTGGCGTTTCGCCGACGGCCACTCGATCGTGCTGCTCTCCGAGGGCCGCCTGCTCAACCTCGGTAACGCCACCGGCCACCCGAGCTTCGTGATGTCGAACTCCTTCACCAACCAGGTGATCGCCCAGATCGAGCTCTTCAGCAAGGCCGAGAACTACGAGGCCAAGCAGGTCTACGTGCTGCCCAAGCACCTCGACGAGAAGGTCGCCCGGCTGCATCTCGCCGCCCTCGGCGTCGACCTCACCGAGCTCAGCGCCGACCAGTCCGCCTATCTGGGCATCCCGGTCGAGGGCCCCTACAAGCCGGACCACTACCGCTACTAGGGCTCAGGGCAGCTCTACAGGGGTGCCGTGGTAGCCAACGCGGGCCAGTCGCCGCTCCTCGCCGCCCGGCCAGGCGGTGAGGTCGAGGTTGGCGCGGTCGTCGGCCGGCTCCATCCGCAGCCAGGCTAGCGGCGCGTCCGCGGTGGCTCGTGCGCCCGCTTCGGCGATGCCGTCGAAGAGCGCGGCGCGTTCGTCGTCGCCGAGGTACTGGCTGACGATGGAGTGGTAGATCACCGTGGCCTGGCCGGGGGCCGGCTCGGCCAGCATCCGCTGCGCCCAGGAGGCGGCGGGCTCGTGGTCGATGGCGACGTCCTCCGTCGCGGCGATCCTGAGCGCGGCCTGCATGCGGGCGATGCGCTCGCTCTGGTCGGGCCAGATGAAGGTCAGCAGGGCGAGGCGGCCCTCAGCGGTGGTCGGGTCGATTGGCGCCGCGTCACAGCCGCGGCGGCTGGCGATCTCGACGCCGCGCGGCAGCTCAGGCGGTTGCCCTTCGAGCTCGAATCGCAGTCGTAGGGGCGATTCGTCGGATCCCCAGGAGAACCCATCCGCTTCGTAGGCGTAGCGATCCCAGCGCAGGTTCAGGCCGGCGCTGGCGCCAATCTCGAGCAGGCGCAGCGGCAGCCCCGTCTCGGCTGACACGGCGAGGAAACCGAAGAGCAGCGCGGCGCAGCGGCCGACCTCGTTGGTCTGCACGGGACGGTCGAGGGAGTCGCGCAACTCGGCGGCGTTGCGACTCAGCGTCTCGCGTAGTCGTTGCCAGGCTCTCGGCACGTCGCCGTCGTTGTAGGCAGCGGCCAGCTCTGGCTCGCGCTCGGTCAGCACCAGCCGGTTGACCCCACCCAGGAGGCGCAGGCCGAGGACTGAGAAGCGCGGATCGTCCTCGTGGCCACGGAGGACCTCCCAGGTCGGCCCTTGCGACTCGACGTCTGCGGTTGCCCGTTCGAGCAGACCGGCATAGAGCGGCGAGCCGATCATCCTGCAGGCCTCCGCCTGCCACTGCAACTGCGCCGCGATTGCCTGCTGCGCCGTTTCAGCCATTCGGCGGCGATTCTATGAAGTCGCCCCGACCACCAGCGTTGCCTGCATGCCTTTGGCCTCGTGTTTGTAGAGGCTGCAGTAGAGGAGATAGGTGCCGGGGGAGAGGGTAAAGCGGGCGCTTGCCTGCGAGACGGAGGGCGTTTCGGGGATTTCCAGTAAGGGGTCCGCGCCGCCCTCGCGTTCGAGCACGAGGTTGTGGGGATCTTCGCCCTGGTTGTTGAGCTCGATGGTCACTTCTCCGGCGCTCACTTCCGGGCGGGAGAGGATGTAGCTGTACTCGACTGCTCTGACGCCGAGGTAGAAAGCCTTGGGCTGCGGTTCTTCGGCAGTGGGCATTGGAGGGGCTGTGGGCACGGGTGCGATGGCGGCGGGCGCGGAGGTTGCCGGCCGTGCCTCGCAGGTCCACCAGTGCCTGACTCGCTTGACCCTCCGCCGGCGACCGTGTCGCCGCACCTGCTTGACGACGGGCTTCGCGTGTCGCTTCCAGGTGCAGCCATCCGCCGAGGCGGCGGTCAGCGCGGAGGGTGCGAGCGAGCCTGCCGCCATCGCCACGGCGAGGGCGCCGGTAAGCCCCAGGCAGATCGACATGGGCGCTGATCTGCTCACGCTTTCACCAGAGACGGCTGTTCGAAAGAAGAGGCGCCAGGGATGACCGAGGCCGCGTCGTGCCCCAGCCACTGCTCGAGCAGAGCGCAGTACATCGCCCGGAAGTCGCTGGTCACGCGGACGTTGTCGTTCTGGTCGAGCTGAGCCAGGCCGGGGAACTCGCCGACCATTTCGCCCTTGGCTTTTGAGCCGACCACGAAGGCGCAGCCGGCGGCGCCGTGGTCGGTGCCGAGCGAGGCGTTCTCCTCGGGGCGGCGGCCGAACTCGCTCCACAGCTTGATCAGGACGCGGTCGGCGAGGCCCCGCGCTTCGAGGTCGCGCTGGAAGGCGAGCACCCCCTCGCAGGTCTCACGAAGACCCTGCGAGAGGTCTTCTGCCTCGTCGGCGTGGGTGTCATAGCCGCCGGGGGCACGGATCGTCACCACCCGCATCGGCAGGCCGCCGGCGATGAAGGCCGCCAGGCCGGCGAGCTTGTGGGAGAAGTTCGTGTCTGGGTAGGCGACCATGCTGGTGAAGTCGCCGAGCCCACCCAGGTCGGTGCGCAGCTTGTCGGTCTGCGCCGTGGCGCGGCGCACCTGCGCCAGGCCCGGTGAGTCGGAGGGCAGCGAGCCGAAGCGGGCGAAGCTCTTGTACATCTCGTCGGAGATCGGCTCGCTGACCGGCGACCAGAGGTCGTAGCCGTCGACGCTGTCGATCGCCGCCACCGGCCGGTTCGCGGTGGCAATCATCGGCGACAGCGATCCGTCCATCGAGAGTCCTTGTAGCGGGTTGTCGTCATCGCCAACTTGATCGATGTAGCGGCCCAGCCAGCCGGTATGGAAGCCGACGTCGAGCTCGCCGATCTCGTAGTAGTGGCGCGAGGTGAAGTGCGACTGGTCGGGGTGGTCGTAGCCGATCGCCGGGAAGGCGCTGACCTTGCCCTCTGCGTGGAGGGTCGCCAGCGAGGCGGCCGAGGGGTGCCAGCGCAGCGTCGGGTCCTCGGCGAATTCCGTTCCCGCGTCAGGGGCGAGTGCCAGGTTGGGGCGCAGCTGCGAGTAGCGCGGGTCGCCGGTTGGCGCCAGCACGCTGAGCGCGTCGATGCCGCCGTCGAAGAAGACCGAGACGAGGATCTTGTCGGTCGCGGCGGCCTGGGCGATGCCCTCCTCGAAGGCGGCGAGCGGAATCTTCGAGGCGCCGTAGACGGCCAGGGCCAGGCCGGCGCTCCAGGAGAGGAATCTGCGTCTCGAGAGGCCCGTGCCGGCGGGCTCCGGCATGCCCACCTCGATCGCCGGCAGCCCCCGACCCGCTTCGGCGGCAGCGGAGCGCAGCAGCTGGGAGCGCGTGTAGTCGTTGCAGCAGTTGTGCCTGGCCATCAGCTCTCCCTCATTGCAGGATCAGGTCGGGGCTGACGCCGATCAGTTGCAGCAGGGCGTTCTGGCGCATCGCCCGGTAGGGACCTTGCTGCCATTCGGCGGTGGCGAGTTTCTCGCTGCGCTGGGCAAAGTCGAGCAGCTCAGCGCGGTGCTCGTCGCGCAGCGCCGGCGAGCCCCACGAGGCCAGCGCCCGGCCGAGCGCTTCCTCGGCGCTCTCGGTGGCGCTGTACGAGTCGTTCCAGGCGTTCACCGAGATCTCCTCGAGCACGTAGTCGACGATGTTCCAGCGGGCCCGCATCCGCGAGGTGTCGAGCCAGCGAGTGTCGTCCCAACCGGAGACGTTGGGAGGCCAGAAGAGCATCTGGCCGGCCTGCTCGCAGAGCCAGGTCCAGGCATAGGTGTCGACGTAGCGGCCGGTGGCGCGCAGCATGTTCGCCAGCTGCACGACCGGTGGCTTCACCATCGGCGGGCCTTCGTAGAAGTTTGGGCTGATCAGGATCGTCTCGAGCACCGGCCGGATCGCCCAGCCGGAGTCGCGGTAGATACTGGTCAGGCCGTCCCTGACCGCGGTGGAGGGCGGCTGCGGAATGAAGTAGCTCCACAGCTTCTCGACAAAGAAAGAGGGGTGGAGGGGGTGCTCGACGCAGAGCCGGCAGGCCTCCTGCCAGTCCCAGTTGCCGGTCCGGCCGAACACTGACTTGTTGCCGGTGTCGTGGCGTTTGGCGTCGAAGCGGAAATTGTGGGCACCGAGCTCGTTCGACCAGTCGTAGCGCCAGCCGGTCAGTGCTCGCGCCTGTTCGCGGATGTCGTCCTCGCTGTAGGCGCCGCGATCGGCGCCGAGCGAGAAGAGCTCCATCATCTCGCGGGCGTAGTTCTCGTTGGGCGCTTGCTTGGCGTTTTCGGCGCCGTTCAGCCACTGCAGCATCGCCGGGTCGACGGTGACCGCCTTGAAGAGGTCGAGGAAGGAGCCAAAGCAGGCAGAGCGGAAGAGGTTGGACTGGTCGATCAGCTGCTGCTGGCGGGAGACATTGGCGTTGGAGGTGGCGAACCAGTCGTGGAAGACCAGCGCCATCCGCTCGACCAGCGGCTGGTCGCTGCGCACCATGCGGTCGAGGAACCAGAGGTGGTCGTGGCCGTAGGCGTCGGCGGGGGCGATCGGGTTGCCGTCGTCGTCGACCGGGGCCGGCCCGTGCAGACTCGCGGTCCCGCTGGGTTGGGTCAGCGACTGGACCGCGCCGACCAGGCCAAGGCCAGCTAGCTGCTCGGCCTGTCCCGGGAGCGCGCCGAAGCCGGCCCGTTCCAGCAGCCGCTTCGCCTGCGTCGGTCCGAAGGGTCCCTGGTAGGCGCCTGCCGGACGAGGATCGCGATTGACCGCCGCGACGGTAGGCGCGCAGCGGTCCGCCGGCCTGGGGCCGGGACCGCGCCGATGGCCCCGCTTGGGCTTGTGCTTGTGGCGGACGATGTAGCCCTGCACTCGCCAGCCGCAGTCCCCGTCCGGGACCCAGCGGTAGTGCTTGTCCTTCCAGGCATGCTTACGCCTGCGGTGTCGCCGCTTCTTCGGCCTCGAAGCGCTCGCTGTCGCCTGGGGGATTGCCATGCCGGTGGTGGGCCGCTGCCGGTCCCAAGGGGACCGTCGGCGTCAGCCGGCGACGCTTGAAGGAAATCGATGGGTTCCGGACGTAAGGCCTAGTCGGCGCCAGATGGGACCAGAGCGCTCGGTGGGCCTCGGCGAAGGTGCCGGATTAGATAGTTTGCTAAACTAATTACCAACGCTAATCAATGACCCCGATCAAGGACACTTCACTTACCGACTCCGCCTCACGGTTGCGGATGGGGATCGTGCGGACCGCCCGGCGGTTGCGCCAGGAGGCGGCTTCCGAGGCGACCGGCCTGACGCCGACCTCGACGGCGGCGCTGGCGACAATCGAGCGGCATGGGCCGCTGACTCCCAGTGAGCTGGCCGAGCTGGAGCGGGTCAAGCGACCGACCGTCACTCGCACCCTCGGATGTCTCGAGCGGGAGGGGCTGATCGAGCGCACGCCCGACCCGGCCGATGGCCGCAGCACGCTGATCAGCGTCAACGCCGCTGGCCGCGAGCGGCTGCGCCGCCTGCGTGGCCGCAAGAACGCCTACCTGGCCCGCCGCATGCGCGACATGCCCGCCGCCGACGTCGAGGCACTGGAGCGAGCGGCGGAGATTCTCGAGCAGATGCTGGAGGATGAGCGGCCGTGAGCGCCAAAATCGCCGCGGTCATTTCCGGGGCTTCGAATCCGGGGCGATTTTGGCGCGAACACGTTGTTCTCGGTGCCGGCCTGCGGCGCAGCTTCGACTCCCTCTCGGTGCCCAACTACCGGCGTTACTTCGCCGGCCAGCTGATCTCCCTGTCGGGTACCTGGATGCAGACGGTGGCGGCGATCTGGCTGATCCTCACCCTCACCGACAGTGGCATCGCCGTCGGCCTGACCACGGCGCTGCAATTTCTGCCGATGCTTCTGCTCGGCGCCTGGGGCGGTGTGCTCGCCGACCGCATTTCGCGGCGGCGGTTGCTGATCACGACGCAGGCGCTGATGGCGATCCCGGCTATCGGCCTCTTCGCCGTGACCGCGACCGGCATCGTCGTCCCCTGGATGGTCTTCCTCGCCGTCTTCGCAATGGGCAGCGTCAACGCGATCGACAATCCGGCCCGGCAGAGCTTCGTCTTCGAGATGGTCGGGCCCGACCGGGTCGTCAACGCGGTCAGCCTCAATAGCGTCATCGTGCAGATGGCGCGCATCGTCGGGCCGGCGCTCGCTGGCCTACTGATCGCCGGCTTCGGCGTCGTCCCCTGCTTCGCCCTCAACGCGCTCACCTTCGTGGCAATGATCGTCGCGCTCTGGGGGATGGACCCGCGCGGCCTGCACGTCGAGCCCGCGGTTCCCCGCGAGCCGGGGGCGATCCGCGCCGGGTTGCGCTACGTGCGCGCCACCCCTGAGCTGGTCGTGCCGCTGGCGCTGATGGCTTTGGTCGGCACGCTCGGCTTCAACTTCCAGGTGGTGCTGCCGCTGCTGGCCAAGTTCAGCTTCGACGGCAACGCGACGACCTACGCGGCGATGGTCTCGGCGATGGCGGTCGGCTCGATCGGTGGCGCCCTCGTCAACGGCGCCCACGGCCACACCGGCCCGCGCCTGATCGCCGGTGGTGCCCTCGCCTTCGGCGTGCTCGCCCTGCTCTCGGCGGCGATGCCCGCATTGGCCCTCGAGCTAGTGGCGCTGACCCTGCTCGGCGCCGCCGCGGTCACCTTCGCCGCGACGATCAACTCATCCCTCCAGCTCGCCGTCGAGCCCCAAATGCGCGGCCGAGTGATGGCCCTCTACTCGGTCGTCTTCCTAGGCTCGACCCCAATCGGCGGCCCCCTAGCCGGCTGGCTATCGCAAACCTACGATCCGAGGGTCGCCCTGCTCCTAGCCGCAATCTCGGGCATAGCGGCCGCCTGGGCCGCCCACGTTTCCTTCGCGCGGATGCGTGCGAGGGGAGCCGGCGGGAGGGGTCCTGCGGACACTCCCCGCTTTTGTCCGCAGGACCCCTCCCGCCGGCTCCCCGTCACCTAACCGCCCCTAGCCGACGTACCCCGCCGACTTGAGATACGCAGCCGCCGCCTGCTTCGGCGTCTGCTTTTCAAGTTCCACCCGCGCATTGAGCTCCTGCACGACCGGCAGCGTCAGGCCTTCCTGCACCGCGACGATCGTTTTTTCGTAGTCGGGGCCCGCTGCTTCGACGACCGAGTTCCTGGTCACGAAGATGACGTTGCCGGCCGGGAAGACTTCCTTGTCGTCTTCGAGGATGACGAACTTGTCCTTCTCGGCGGACAGCTGTGGATCGGTCGTGAAGAGGATCGAGAGGTCGGCCTGGCCCTTTTCGAGGACCGTGTAGCGCAGGCCGATGTCGACCGGGTGGAACGACTTGAATTTGAGCCCGTAATACTTTTCCAGCCCGGCCAGGCAGTCGATCCTCTGGCGGCACTCGGGCGAGCCGTAGAGGGTCAGGCTTTCGGACTTGCCCTCGAGGTCGGAGACCGTCTCCAGGCCTTCTTCTTCGGCGAGCTTCGTCGTCGTGCCGACCGCGTTGGCGCTGGAGAACGGCGTCGGCGGGAAGGCGGTCAGGCCGTCTTTTTCGAGTTCAGCCTTCGCTTTTTCGTAGGCCGCCTGGGCATCGGCCGGGACTTCGCCGGGTTCGAGGCTGAACAGGGACTCCAGCGCGGTGCTGGTGTATTCGGGGTAGCCGGAGATCTCTCCCTGCTTGAGCGTTTTCAGGGCGATCGTTTCCGATCCGAGGCTGAGGTCCGTCTTGACCTTGTAGCCGGCGGCCGCGAGGGCCTGGGCGTAGATCTCGCCGGTGATTTCCGATTCGGCGAAGTTCTTCGAGCCGATCGTCAGGGTGACCTTGCCGTTGGCGGGATTGGCGGCAATCGCTCCCCCTCCACCTTCGCTTTCGGCCGCTGTCGATTCCCCACTGGTGTCGTCGTCATCGCTGCCGCAGGCGGCGACACCGAGGCTCAGGACGAGCACGAGCCCCGTACAGACCGCTAGCCAGCTCAACCGGGTTGTCTTGGTCCTCATCGAGTGATCCTCTCTTGGTTGGTTGGACATCTCAGGCGGGCCTAAGCTTCAGCCCCTTCGAAGTCAGGCGGCGTTGCAGCAGGGCGAGCAGAAGCTCCAGCGACAGCGCCATCACGGCGACGACGATCGCACCGGCCACGACGCCGTTCTCGCCGTAGACGTTTTCGTTGATGATGTAGTCGCCCAGGGTCAGCACGCCGGCCAGGGGCGCGATCGTGGCCGTGGCGACTATCGCGATCGTCGCCAAGCGGATGCCGGCCATCAGGGTTGGGATCGCCAGCGGCACCTCGACCTTGAAGAGGATCTCGCGCTCGGTCATGCCGATCCCACGGGCCGCCTCGACCGGGGCGCGGTCGACTTGGCGGATGCCGACGAAGGCGTTGGTGAGGATCGGCGGGATGCCGAGGACGGCGAGGGCGATCGTCAGGTTGAGCGTGCCGACGCCGATCGCCGCCGCCATGAAGGCGATCAGGGCCAGCTCAGGGATCGCCCGGCCGGCGTTGCCGAGGCCGACCGCCAGCAGCTCACCGATTCCCCTGTGGCCGAGATAGAGGCCTGCCGGCAGCGCCAGGAGCATCGAGAGCGCCAGGGCGAGGACAGTCACTTCGAGCTGCGTCAGCGCCAGTTCCAGGGTCTGGTCGAGGCCGCCGACCAGTTTGCCGCCGGTCACGTTGGATGGCTGGGGCTCGAAGATGAATTCGAGTGCGCCCTGGATCGAGCCGAGCGGGAGCTGCGGGACGGTGAAGGCGCTCACGCCCGGGCCACCCTTTCCCAGGGGGTGACGAGGCGCTGAATCGCGAGCAGGAGCACGTCAAAGGCGAGCGCCATCAGGATCGCGATCCCGCCGGCAAGGATGATGTTGGTCTTGAAGTCGATCCCGCCCTGCTTGATCGGCACTCCCAGGCCGCCCCCCCCGGCGAACACGGCGAGGGTCGCGATCGCGACCGTGCTGACCGTCGCGATCCGCAGGCCGGCGATGATCTCCGGCGTCGCCAGCGGCAGCTCGACCCGCCAGAGGATCTGGCGGTCGGTCTGGCCGATGCCCTTGGCGGCCTCCTTGACGGACGCCGGGACGTTGGAGAGGCCGACGATCGTGTTGCGGTAGATGACCTGCAGGTTGAAAGCGGTAAGGGCGATGACCGCCGTGTCGACACCGCGGCCGGTGAGGGGCAGCAGCAGGAAGAAGAAGGCAATGCTGGGGATCGTGTAGAGCACACCGGTCGCCGCCAGCAGAGGCGATCGCAGCCAGCGCCGGCGGTGGGCGAGCAGAGCGAGGGTAAAGGCGATTGCGAAACCGAACAGGACGGCGAGCGTGACCAGCTCCAGGTGCTGGACGGTCGGCGTCCCGTAGCGATCGATGTTGTCCTTCGCCCAGTCGAAGCAGAAGAGCTTCTCGGTCGCCTGACAGGGCAACGTGTCCGAAGTGCGTTCGCGCAAGAAGCCTTTGCCGACTTCGCCAACGGCGGCGGTCAGGGCCAGGCTAGCCATGGGGCCGCTCCACGGCGCCGTGCTCCTCGGACTTCGCCTTTGGCGAGGCGAGGAACTCGGAGATGATCTCGACCGAGAGCACGCCGGCGATGCGTCCCTCGGCGTCGGCGACCGCCGCGTACTGGGCCTCGCCCTGGAGTAGGTCGGCGAGGGCGTCGCGCATGATGTCGTCGCGTTCGAGCAACGGCCCAAGCGGCGAGTCGGGTTTGCTGGGGACGACCTCGGCGGCGAGATCGCGCTTGGAGAGCCAGCCGAGCGGACGTCGCTCGCTGTCGACGAGCAGCGGGTAGGGGACCTCGACCTCGGGCTCGGCCAGCTTGGCCCGCACCTCGGCGGTTGCCTGGCCGACGTGGGCGAGTGGCGCCTCCCAGAGGTCGATGTCGGCGACACGCATTAGCGCCAGCCGCTTCAGCGCCCGGTCGGCGCCGACGAAGTCCTCGACGAACCCGTCGGCGGGGGCCATCAGCAGCTCCGCCGGAGTCGCGTACTGGGCGACCTTGCCGCCCTCGCGCATGATCGCGATCCGGTCGCCCATCTTGATCGCCTCGTCGATGTCGTGGGTGACGAAGAGGACGGTCTTGCGCAGCTCCGCCTGTAGGCGCAGGAACTCGTTCTGGAGGCGCTCGCGGCTGATCGGGTCGATCGCCCCGAAGGGCTCGTCCATCAGCATCACCAGCGGGTCGGCGGCGAGGGCGCGGGCGACGCCGACGCGCTGCTGCTGGCCGCCGGAGAGCTGCGCCGGGTAGCGCTCGCCGAGCTCGGGGTCGAGGCCGATCAGCTCGAGCAGCTCGGTCGTGCGTGCTCGGGCCCGGTCCTTCTTCCAGCCCAGCAGCTGCGGCACGGCGGCGATGTTCTCGGCGATCGTGCGGTGCGGGAAGAGGCCGATCTGCTGGATCACGTAGCCGATCTCGCGCCGCAGCTGGGCGGGGCTGCGCTCGCGGACCGAGCGCTCGCCTATGAAGATGTCGCCCGCGGTCATCTCGACCGTGCGGTTGACCATCCGCATCGCGGTCGTCTTGCCGCACCCGGAGGGGCCGACCAGGACGCAGATCTCACCGGCCGGAACCTCGAGTGTGAGGTCATCGACGGCGGCGACGGCAGAGTGTCCGTAGCGCTTGGTGGCGCCTGCGTAGCGGACGGCGGAAGCTCCGCTGCTCGACCGTCGGTCAGTCAGCTCTTCGCTGGGCACTCGGTACGAGCCTATACCCGCTCAGAGGGCTTGACTATGCGTTTAGGCGATCCCGAGGCGACGCGAGCGCTCGATGGCCCGGGCGACGATCTCCTCGCTGTCGGGCACCTCACCGCGCCGCATCAGTACCCGCCCGGCGACGACGGTGGCGTTGACGACCGAGCCGCTCGCCGCGTAGACGAGGTCCGAATGCAGGTCGCCGAGCCCGAGCTCGGGCGAGTCGGATCGCAGCAGCAGGAAGTCGGCGGGGCCGCCGACCTCCAGCCTTCCGCCACCGAAGAGGGGAGTGGAGGCGCCGGTGGCGATGCGCCAGGCCTCTTCGGCAGGGAGCACGGTGGGATCGCCGGCGGCGTGGCGCTGTGCCAGCGCGAAGGTCTTCAGGTCGGAGAGCAGGTCGAGCGAGTCGTTTGAGCCCGGTCCGTCGGTGCCGAGGCCGACCGCGACGCCGGCCCGGCGGACGGCCGGGTAGGGAAAGATGCCGCCGACCGCCAGCTTCATGTTGGCGACGGGGTTTGTCACCACCGTGCAGCCACGCTCGGCGATCAGCTCTAGCTCGCCCTCGTCGAGCCAGACCCCATGGGCGAGGACGGTACGCTCGCCCAGCATGCCCAGCCGGTCGAGATAGGCGGCGGGCCGGATTCCGTGCTCGGCAAGGCAATCGTCCACCTCCTGCTCGGTCTCGGAGAGGTGGATGTGGACGGCCACCTCCCGTTCGGCGGCCAGCTCGGCCGTCCAGCGCAGCAGCCCTTCGCTGACGGTGTAGATCGAGTGCGGCGCCAGCGCCGCGCCGATCTCGGCGCCGAATCCGGCCAGCTCGTCGAGGTTCGTCAGCGCCGTCTCCTGCGTCGCCGCCGTGTTGCCGTCGGCGTCGAAGAGCGGCCCGCCGATCGTCGCCCTCAGTCCCGCATCCCGCACGGCGCGCGCCGTCGCATCCGGGTGCCAGTACATGTCCCAGAAACGGCTCGTGCCGGTGCGGATCATCTCGGCGCAGGCAAGGCGGGCTCCCCAGTAGACGTCCTCGGGCTCCAGCTTCGCCTCGACCGGCCAGACCACCTCGCGCAGCCAGCGCATCAATGGCAGGTCGCCTCCATAGCCACGGAAGAGCGTCATCGCCGCATGCGTGTGGCCGTTGACCAACGGCGCGACCAAGGATGCGCCGGCCGCCTCAAGCCTCTCGTCGCCGGGCTCGGGCCCAACCTCCGGACCGAGCGCGGCGATCATCCCGTCCGCGCAGCGCAGCCCGACCGTCTCGCCGTCGAGAACGGCGCCGCTCACCGCCAGCGGTTTTGCGCTCACGGTCCCACGGCGCCCAGCTGGGGCAGCACCGCCGCCAGGCCATCGTGCAGCTGCAGGGCGTTGATGGCGCGGGCCGACTCGAGCTCGAGGATCTCCAGCGGGCCGGGGCCGATTCCGTTGGCGAGGTTGTCGACGACGCAGATCGCCGCGTAGGCGAGTCCGAGCTCGGCGGCGACGATGCACTCCGAGGCGATCGTCATGCCGACCACGTCGGCGTGGGCGGCGATCAGGCGGATCTCGGCCGGCGTCTCGAAGCGCGGCCCGATCGCCTGCCAGTAGATGCCGCCGTCGCGCAGCTTGCCGCCGCTCGCCTGCCAGGCGGCGAGGATTTCGGCGCGCCATTCGGGGTCGAATCCCGGGGCGCGGTGAGCGCGCTCGTCGGCGAAGGCCGAGAGGCCGAGGTGGAGGGCGATGAAATCGTCGGGGCAGATCAGGCTGCCGACCGGCAGGTCGGCGTCGAGTGAGCCGACTGAGCCGATCGCCAGCACGCGGTCGCAGCCCTGCTCGGCGAGCGCCCGCAGGTTGGCGACGTAGTCGATCTCGTGCGGCAGCCGGTAATCGCCGTCGCCGTGGCGCTGCACGATCGCGGCGCCGTGCTCGGCCGCCGCCGCGGCGATCGTCTCGCCTCCCGGTCCCAGCGCGCTGCTGCCGAGCACCACTGCCAGTCGTCCCATTGGCGCTCGATCCTACGCTTCGCACGGTGTAACGCCTTGTCGAGGACAACTATGGTGGCGGAGTGACAGAGCGGTCATCGGGACGAGAGGAGACCGAGAGCGAACGGCTCGATCGCAATCTCAGCGAGCTCCTGCAGGAGCTACGGGTGGCGCTGCCCGGGGTGCAGGTCCTCTTCGCCTTCCTCCTAGCGGTCCCGTTCCAGCAGAACTTCACGACGATCTCGCCGTTCCAGGAGAAGGTCTACTTCGCGACGCTGCTCCTCACCGCGATCTCCGCTGTGCTGCTGATAACCCCGTCCGCCTACCACAGGATGACCTTCCGCATGCAGCAGAAGGACGACCTCGTCTTCCTCGCCAACCGGCTTACGATCGCCGGCCTGGGAGCCTTGGCACTGGCGATGACGGGCGCGATCACGCTGATCACCGACGTTCTCTTCGGGACGGCCGCCACGGTCGTCACCAGCGCCGCGACCCTGGTGACGTTCGCGACCTTCTGGTACGTGCTGCCGCTGCGCCGGCTGCTTACTCTGAAGAGGCGCGAACAGCCCTGAAGCGATCGCCCCAGAGGCCGACCATCTCGTCGGCGAAGGCAGTGGTGAGCGGTGTTTCGGGCGCTTCGTCGAAGAGCATTTCCAGGTCCTCCTCCCAGATGTAGATCTTCAGGTCGAGCGGGACCGCCAGTTCGTCGCTGACGCTCTCGCCGATCAGCGCGTAGGCCTCGCGCAGCATCGCCACGTTGGTGATTTTGTCGGCGGCGAAGATTGCCAGCACTGCCGGGTCGGCCTGAGCGACCCGTTTGCGGTGCTCCTCCTTGCGCTCTTCGTAGGACGGAATCGTCTCGTCTTCGGTCATCGCGTCGACCAGATCGGCGACCACGTCGCCGAAGCGCTCGCGCAGCTCGGCGACTTCGATCTCGCTCTTCTCGACCACGTCGTGCAGCAGCGCGGCGGCAAGCACCTCGTCGCTTTTGTGAAGCTGGGCCAGCCGCTCGGCGACCGCCAGCGGGTGGTCGATGTAGGGACGCCCGTCGCTGCCGCGGCGGAGCTGGCCCGCGTGCGCCCGTCGCGCCGTCTCCAGCGCCTCCTTGACCAGGTCGGACCTCTCGATAGCTGCGTCGATGCCAGTGGTCGACGACATACCGCGTGCCAGCGTAGCGGGCCGAGAGGCACCGTGAACCGTGGTGTTTAACTCAAGGTGGCTAGCTTGCAGGCGCCGCACTTGCGGTGCGGGCCGGAAGCTCATACTCGGCACGCTCGGCCGCCAGCTCGATTCCACCCTCGCGACCCCCAGCCACGGCCCAGCGCTCACGTGCCTCGTCGGCGAGTTGGTCGAGTCGCTCGTCAGAGTGCATCGGGTCGTGGTGAAAGAGCACGGTGCGCTCGGCGTTGGCGCGGCGAGCAAAGGAGATCGCGTGCGAGAGCGAGGAGTGACCCCAGCCGATGTGGTCGGGGTACTCGTTGTCGGCGTACTGGCCGTCGTGGATCAGCAGCGAGGCGTCCCGCGCTAGGCCAAGGCCGGAGATCCAGTCCTCCTCGAGGGCGTCGAGGTCGGCACCCAGCGCCGGCTCGTGATCGGGGATATAGGCGAGCGAGGAATCGCCATCGTCGATCCGGTAGCCGAGGGTCGGTCCGCGGTGGGCGACCGAGGCGGCGCGGATCCGCGCCGGGCCGATCTCCCACTCGGCCTCCGGGCAGTGGCGGAAGGAGACGTCGCAGGGCAGCTCGCGCACCTCGACCGGCGAGAGCGGCGCCGAGATGTAGCGGGCGATGCGGTCGCGCAGCGAGGCCTCGGGCGAGGCCGGGCCCCAGATGACGATCTCGGTCTGAGGGCGGAAGGCGGGGGCGAAGAAGACGAGGCCCTGGATGTGGTCGAGATGGAGGTGGGTGAGAAGGATGTGCAGACGGGCTGGCTCGGCGGCGAGAGCGAGGCCGAGACTGCGGATGCCCGTACCTGCGTCGAGCGCCAGCATCGAGCCGTCGGAGAGGGTGACGCCGACGCAGGAGGTGTTGCCGCCGTAGCGGATCGTCTCCGGCCCCGGCGAGGGGATCGAGCCGCGCGTGCCCCAGAGCTTGACCTTCATCTAGTGCCCGGCTCCGTTGCTCGACGCGGCTGGCCAGAAGACGGCGATCGCGCCCTGCGAACCGTGCGCGGTGAGGATCGGGAAGGCGGAGGCTTCGATCCGGTGGCGGGCGCCGTCGATCGAGCTGATCTCGAAGTCGGCGTGGGCGGGACGGCCGTTGCGCACGGCGACGACGAGCGGCAGGTCGTCGTAGGGAATCGGCTCGCCGTTCTCGTCGAAGGGGCCGAAGAGCGAGCCCCACTCGTCGGCTCCGACCTTGCCCAGCTCCTCGAAGCGCTTGCCAAGCAGCATGCCGGCGGCCTCGTTGTAGAAAACGAGAACGCCCCCCTCGTCGACCAGGAATGCCGGCGTCGAGAGAGCAGACATCAGGTTGCGAGCAAGGATCAGCTCGAGCGGCTTCTGCTGCGTCACAGATGACACTTTAGATAGTTGGGATTGGCACAGCTGAGGGATATCGCCAGGTCGATGCTGCAGAAGCGAGACGGGTACCTTCGGTCCCCAGCGCCTCGGACTACGTGATGTTGGTCACTTTGATCGATTGCAGTGGAGGCTGGTTCGGGATCGACTACGGTCTCCTACCCGATGGAGGCAGCGACGCAACCACAAAGCGACACCCCGCTCGGCCCGCCCCCGGGCGAGCCGAGCCCGATGTACCGGACCGCGATGGTGGTCTGCCGGCCAGTGGCGATCTGGGGACGTCTGCGGGTCGAGGGGCTTGAGGCCCTGCCCGCGAGCGGCCCGGTACTGGTCGTCGGCAACCACGACAGTCACTGGGACCCGATCATGGTTGGCATCTCGGCGATCCGCCGCCGTCAGATCAAGGCCCTGGCCAAGTCGGAACTCTGGGATGTGCGCGGCCTGGCGCCCGTCCTCAACGGCATGGGCCAGATCCCGATCGAGCGCGGCGCCGGCGATGCCGACGCCCTCGCGCGGGCGATCGAGGAACTGCGCCGCGGCGCCTGCATCGGCGTCTTCCCCGAAGGGACCCGCTCCAAGGGCAAGGTGCTGCGAGCGCGCAGTGGCGTCGGCCGGCTTGCCCTCGAAGTGCCCGAGGCGAAGCTGGTCTGCGTCGCGATCGAGGACACGACGGGCTACACGCGCTTTCCCCGGCGCCCTCGGGTGAGCACCCGCTTCTTCGAGCCGGCCGGTGGCCAGGCCCAGCCCGGCGAGCAGGCGGATGAGCTGGCAACGCGACTGCTCGCCGAGATCCGCGTGCTGGTCCCGCCGGCCGGACCCGGCCGCGGGCGCTCCTAGCCCTCCGCCTCCTCGCCGCTGGGCTGCAGGGCGTACCACTCCGCGCCATAGGAGGAGAAGTCGTTGCCCTTCGCGTCACCTGGCTTGGTATCCGCCGCGTAGGTGTAGAGCGGGTGGCCGGCGTAGGTCACCTGCATCGTGCCGTCCTCGCGCTTGACCGTGCCCAGTTTCGACGCCATCGCACCGTCCTTGCGCTGTGGCGCGCCGTCCGTCGTGAGCGGCGGCCACACCCCTGCACAGGCTCCGTAACAGGCCGACTTGCCGCCCTTGTCCTTGTGGAAGTCGTAGAGGGTGAATCCCTTGGAGTCGACGAGGACCGGCCCCAGCTTGGGCACGCTGGCGACCGAGACCACCGCGACGCTCGCGCCGGACGATCCAGTCGAAGCCGCCTGGGTCGATTCCCCACCAGAGCCATAGCCGCCGCCCGATCCGTCACTGCCACAGCCGCCGATGATCAACGCGGCGATCACAGCCAGAACCGCAGTGACTAGAGGCGTCTTTCCCAGGGACATCTTGCCCGGGGTACGGAAGGTCGCTACCCCTAGTTCAAGGGAAATACGAGAGTCCTGGCGGAAACTAGCGCGCTAACTCCCGCCAGGACCCGCTTTAAAGTTTTCCAATCTTGAAGATTTTGGTGCCGCAGTCAGGGCAGGTGCCCTGGATAGCTGGGCGACCGTTTTTCATCGTCACCTGCTTGGCATCTTTGATCTCGACCTTCTTGCGCTCTTTGACGCAGTAACCCTCGGGCATCAGGGTCTCCTTTCGCTGCCTGGGAGGCAGAGCTCGCGTTTGCTCGCGAGGTCGAATTGCGGCGAATGTAACGCAGTGAGGGGACGACGACACGCACGCTGGTGCGTATTGCTACAAACTGCTATTTCGCGGCGCCCCCGTTTGTGCCCTTGCCCCCCGAGCCCGCCTGTGCGCTGCGCAGCTGCGCGACTTCTTCCTGCAGGGCGGTGAGTTGCGCTTCCAGCGTGGCGAGCTCGGCCCCGCCGGCTTCGCTGCTTTGGGCATCGACCTGCTCCTGAAGTGCCTGTAGATCCCCCTCGCTGACGGCGCTGTTCTGGGCGTCTATCGCGAGGTAGATCCCAGCGCCGGCGCCACCGATCGCGATTGCGACGAGGACGAGGAAGACGCGCGTGCGCATCAGGAGCTTGCGCTCCACCACCCCGATCCAGGCCCGCAGTCCGTCCAGCGACATCGCCTTTAACTTAGAGCCTGCTCCGGAACTCTGCGCCGGGCGCCCGATCCACTACCCTGCGGCCCGCACTTCCCCCACCCAGCCCGCAAGGAGATACCGCATGCCCGAGGCAGTCATCGTCGATACCGTCCGCACCCCGATCGGCCGTGCCTTCAAGGGCTCGCTGGCCCAGCTGCGCCCGGAGGAGATGGGCGCCTTCGTGGTCGACCAGTTGCTCGAGCGCAACTCCGGCGTCGATCCAGCTTTGGTTGAGGACGTTTTCTGCGGCGTCGGCATGCCACAGGGCCTGGAGGCCTTCAACATCGGTCGCATCATCTCGCTTCTCTCCGAGAAGCTGCCGCAGACCGTCAACGGTGTCACCGTCTCGCGCTACTGCTCGTCGAGCCTCGACGCGATCCGCCACGCCGGCAACGCGATCAAGGCGGGGGAGGGCGACGTCTACATCGCTGCCGGGGTCGAGTGGGTGAGCCGCTTCAACGAGCGCACCGAGCCCGCCGGCGCCGACGACCGCAACCCGAACCTGATCGGCGAGAACGGTCAGCCCAACGCCTATATCGACATGGGCCTGACTGCCGTCAACGTCGCCAACCACTACGAGGTCAGCCGCGCCGACATGGACAAGTTCGCGCAGCGCTCTCAGGAACTGGCGGTCAAGTCCCAGGAGGACGGCTTCTTCGATCGGGAAATCGTTCCGGTGACCCTGCCCGACGGCACCGTGGTCGCCAAGGACGACGGTCCGCGCGCCTCCTCCACCCTGGAGAAGCTCTCTGAACTGCCCGAGGCCTTCGGCGGCGGCGGCGTCACCGCCGGCAATTCCTGCCCGCTCAACGACGGCGCTGCCGCGGTGCTGCTGATGAGCGACACGAAGGCCAAGGAGCTCGGCCTGACGCCGCGCGCTCGCATCGTCACCGCCGCGACCTGGGGCAACGAGCCCGAGTACATGGGCGTTGCCCCGATCGGCGCGATCAAGAAGGTGCTCGACCGGGCCGGGATGACGATCGACGACGTCGGCACGGTCGAGCTCAACGAGGCCTTCGCGGCTCAGGTGATCCCGATCATGGACGAGTGCGACATTGCGCTCGAGAAGCTGAATACGCACGGCGGGGCGATCGCGCTTGGCCACCCGTTTGGCATGACCGGCGCTCGCATCATGGGAACGCTGCTCAACGTGATGGAGACTGATGACCACCAGGTCGGCATCGAGACGATGTGCGTGGCCGGCGGTCAGGGTAAGGCGATGATCGTCGAACGGGTCTGAGTTGGGAGCCTGACCCAGCAGGGGTTTCGCTTAACTTTTTCGAGCGGCGGGTGGAGCCGTCCGAGGTTGAGCGGCCGCGAAAAAGTACAAGACGCTTCACCCCTACTGGGTCAGGCTCTAAGGTCCGGCTCGATGGACACGCTGCTCTATGAGACTGAGGGCCGGATCGCTCGTATAACGCTGAACCGGCCCGAGCGGGGAAATGGGATTACTCCGCGGATGCCGGTTGAGTTGGCAGCTTGTGTGGAGCGGGCGAATCTCGACCCCGCCGTTCACGCCATAGCGCTTGCAGGTAACGGCAGCGGCTTCTGCGGTGGCTATGACCTCGTGGCTTCGGCCGAGGGGGATATGAGCGAGCTGGGTGGGGTGGAGGCGCCGGCGGGGTCGCCGATCGATCCGGCGGTGATCGGCGCCAATCACATGCCCGAGTCGAATTGGGATCCAGTTACCGACTTCCAGTTCATGTGGCGCAACGTGCGCGGCTTCATGAGCCTCTTCCACTCCGAGAAGCCGGTGCTCTGCAAGGTGCACGGCTACTGCGTCGCCGGCGGCACCGACATGGCGCTCTGCTCCGACCTGCTGGTGATCGCCGCCGAGGCCAAGATCGGCTACCCGCCGGCGCGCGTCTGGGGCTCGCCGACGACGGCGCTTTGGGCGGCGCGGGTCGGTCCGATGCGGGCCAAGCGCCTGCTGCTGACCGGGGACTCGCTGACCGGCGCGCAGGCCGAGGAGTGGGGTCTGGCAACCGAGGCGCCGCCTGCCGCCGAGCTCGACGAGCGCTTCGAGGCGCTGCTGGAGCGGGTCGCGCGGATGCCGATCAACCAGCTGGTGATGATGAAGATGCTGGTCAACCAGAGCCTCTACGCGCAGGGCCTGCACCAGACCCAGGTGATGGGCACCTTCTTCGACGGCATCGCTCGCCACACCGAGGAGGGCCATGGCTTCGTCCGCCGCGCCGGCGAAGCCGGCTTCAAGGAGGCCGTGCGCGAGCGCGACGAGCCCTTTGGCGACTACGGGATGGAGGGGTTTGGAGTTGAGTGAGCGACCCTCGGTGGCGATTGTCGGTGGCGGCTTCGGCGGGGTTGGCGCCGCCGTGATGCTGCTCCGCGAGGGCTACGAGGACGTCACCGTCTTCGAGAAGGCCGAGCGGATCGGCGGCGTCTGGAACGCCAACACCTACCCGGGTGCCGCCTGCGACGTCCCCTCTCACCTCTACGAGTACTCCTTTGCCCCCAACCGCTGGTCGCGCCGCTTTGCGCAGCAGCCCGAGATCCGCGCCTACCTGGAGGGTGTGGCGCGTCGTTTCGGGGTGCTGGACAAGATCCGCACCGGGACCGAGGTGCAGAGCGCGCGCTGGCAGGAGGAGAGAGGTCGCTGGCTGCTCGAGACCAGCGCCGGCCCATACGAGGCCGACTTGCTCGTCCCCGCCTGCGGACAGCTCTCGGTGCCGAAGATGCCGCCGATCCCCGGCCTCGGGGATTTCGAGGGCCCGGCCTTCCACACGGCCGAATGGCGCCACGACATCGACCTCGCCGGCAAACGGGTTGCGGTGATCGGCACCGGCTGCAGCGCGATCCAGACGGTGCCGGCGATCCAGCCCGAGGTCGCCCAGCTCGACGTCTACCAGCGCTCGCCCGGCTGGACCATGCCCAAGAACGACTACGAGTACTCGCCGCGACAGCGCGCCTTCTACAAGCGTCTCCCCGCGCTTCATCGGCTCGATCGTGCCCGGATTCAGGCTTTTCAGAACGTCGGCGCCGCGGCGCTGACCAGCCAGCGTTGGATGCTGCCGATCTTTCGCGCCGTCGCCCAGCGCCAGATCAACTCGGCTATCGCCGACCCCCAGCTGCGCCGCAAGCTGACCCCCAGCGACGAGATCGGCTGCAAGCGGATCATGCTCACCGACGACTGGTACCCGGCCCTGGCCCAGCCCAACGTCGAGGTCGTGACCGAGCGAATCGAGGCGGTCACCGCGGCCGGCGTCCGCGACGCGAGCGGGGTCGAGCGCCCCGCCGACGCCCTGATCCTCGCTACCGGCTTCGCCTCCCACGAGTTCGTCGCGCCGATGGAGATCGCCGGCAGCGGCGGTCGCACCCTGGCCGAGGAGTGGGGGGAGGTGCCGCGCGCCTATCTCGGCCTCAGCGTCTCCGGTTTCCCCAACATGTTCCTGCTCTACGGCCCCAACACCAACGGCGGCACCGGCTCGGTGATCAACACGCTCGAGTGTGGGATCGGCCACGTGCTGGTGGCCCTGGCTGAGATGGAGCGCTCGCGGGCAAAGCGGATCGAGGTTAGGCGCGAGGCAGCCGAGGACTTCGATCGCGAACTACGCGCAGCCCTGGAGAAGACCGTCTGGCACAGCGGTTGCAGCAACTGGTACGTCGACGAGAACGGCAACGACCCGAGCAACTGGCCCTGGCTGTGGAGCACCTACAGGCGTCGCACCTCACGCCTCGATCCGGCCGCCTACGAGTTGAGCGGAGCGACGACGACGGTCGCCGCAGGCGCCCTCGGATAGGGTCCCGCGGCGATGAGCGATAGCCCAGCCGCCGAAGTTCAGGCGCTCCAGCCCGAGCACGTTCGCGCCTTCCTGCCAGGCAGCTTTCCCGGCGACCTGGCGATCGAGCCGATCGAGATCGAGGACTCCTTCGCCAAGGGCAGGATCGTCGTCGACAAGCGGCATCTGCATCCCGGTGGCTTCGTCCACGGTGGCGTCTGGACCGCACTCGGCGACACCGTCGCCGCCTGGTCGACCTTCCGCAACATCCCGGCGGGCCACAACTTCACGACGATCGAGCTGAAGCTCAACGTCTTCGCCGCCGGCCTGCTGGGCGACGAGATCATCGCCGCCGCCGAGCCCCTCCACGTCGGCAAGAGCACCGTCGTGATCGAGGTCAAGATCGAGCGGGTCCGCGATGGCGGAGAGCCCCGTCTCGCCGCCAACATGATCGTCAGTCAGTTCGTGCTTCCACCTAAAGCCGACTGACCGGCGGCTCTTACCTGCGGAACTCCTCGACCGGCTTGAACTCGGCGTCCTTGCCGCCGGTCTCGTTGCGGTACCAGGTCTCGCGACGCCAGCGCTGGTAGCGGTCGGCGACTCCGCCGAGGGGCGGAATCAGCCTGCGGGCGGTCTCCAGCGTTCCGATCACCGGCAGCTGGATTAGCGGGTGAACGGCCCAGGGCCAGGGGCCGGGCATGCGGTGGCGACGGTAGGTGCCGGGCGCTGACCAGTAGCGCGTGTAGCCGATCTGGACCCGGTAGTTGATCTCGTCGCGAAGGCGCTTGGGCAGCGAGCTGCCCGGCTTCGGCGCGTAGGCGGGAAGGTATGACTCGACCAGTTCCTCGCCGTCGGGCCCCGCCGAGTAAGCGCGCTTGACGATCGCCGCGTACATCAGCCGCACGCCCTGCCTGAAGTCCTCCGGGTACCAGGCCGGCTGCACGCCGAGCAGGTGGCCGACGTAGCGCCAGAAATGCATCGTCGCCTCGATCTCGCGGATCGTCGTCTGGTGGCCGACGCTCCAGAGGGCGAGGCCCGGGACGACGCTGCCGCCCATCAGGGTCAGGGTCGCGTCGGAGACGCTGATCGGCACCCCCCAAGCCTCGAGGTCCCACTCGGGGTGCTTGACGAGCCGGCGGCGGATGAAGACGTGCATGACCCGCACCCGCATTGCAGTCGCCCGGCCGCGCATCCCAGGGCGCAGCCCGCCGGGATCGGAGACGTCGATCCAGAAGCGCACTGTCTCCATCTGGCGCTTGTGGGCGCGCTCGCCGGTGTAGCCGCCGGTCAGGGCGAGGGGCTTGGCGATCGAGCTCTCCGAGTACATCTCGAGCGTGCTCGTCGTCGCGAAGCTGAAAATCGCCGTGCCCCAGCGCCGGAAGACCTTGGCGCCGAGCTCGACCTGCTCCCAGTCCAGCCACTCGGGATCCTGCTCGAACTCCTCGAAGAGGCGGTGCATCGACTCGGGCGCGTCCTGCACCGAATCGACCCCGTGCTCGAGCGCTTGGTCGAGCATCTGCCGGCCGACGGTCGGCCCCAGCTCGTCGTAGACGTCGGCGACGAAACGCTCGCAGACGGGGTCGGCCTCGTAGTAGGACTCGGCGAAGCTGCGCACGTACTCGTCGTCGGGCTGGGGGTCGAAGCGGGCCACTCGTTGCAGGAGCTTGCGACCCCGCTGGAGCTTGGGCTTGCCGACCCGCTCCCAGTAGCGAAACTCGGTCGGGATTCTCGACGCAGGCGCCTCCATCGTCTCGCTCAAAGTCTCCATCTGGGACGCAGAGCGTACCGGCCGTACCAAGCGCATGCGGGCCGTCGGGGGGTCCCTCCCCAGGCCGCTTCGCGGGAGTTCCTGGGGAGGGACCCCCGACGGCCCTCAAGGCTCCGACGGCGCTTCAAGAGCTTCGATTTGCGGCAGGCGCCAGAGCAGGCTGGCGATGGTCAGGCCAGCGGCTGCCGACAGGAGCGCCAGGAACCACTGGGCGGAGCTGAGCAGGTTCATCTCGAAGAAGTCGCGCAGCGGCGGGATCGCGAGGATGCCGGCGTAGAGGCCGCCCAAGGCTATGACCATGCCCAGCATGTAGCTCTGGATCGCGATGTGCTCGCGGCCGGGGCCGCGCTCGAGCAGCAGCACGAAGCTGAGGCCGAGCACGATCAGGGTCGTCGTGGCCGCGGTGCGCCCGGCCTCGAGGCTGCCGCCGAAGACGGTGTCGACGAGGAAGAAGGAGAGGATCGAGCCGAGCGCCGTCCCCAGCCCCGCCGGCACGGCGAAGGCGGCCAGGGCGCGCAGCAGGCGTCCCCGGTAGAGCGGTCCGTCGGAGGGCGCCAGGGCGAGGACGAAGGAGGGGATGCCGATCGTCAGGAAGGCGGCCAGGGTGAGGTGGCGGGGCAGGAAGGGGAAGGCGAAGCCCGGCACCGCGACGAGCAGGATCAGCGTCGCCGCATAGACGGTCTTGGTCAGGTAAAGACGGCCGAGCCGGTGGATGTTGCGGGCGATTCGCCGCCCCTCGGCGACGGCCTGCGGCAGCCGCGCGAACTCGTCTTTGAGCAGCACCACGTCGGCGACGCCCTTGGTTACCTGGGCACCGGAGCCCATCGCCACCGCCATCCGCGCCCGCTTCAGCGCCGGTACGTCGTTGACCCCGTCGCCGACCATCGCCGTGTAGCGACCCGTGGCGGACAGCGCCGCGACGAGGTCGCGCTTCTGCTCGGGCTTGATCCGGCAGAAGACGGTGTTGCGCTGGGCGATCGCGGCCAGCTCCTCGGGGTCCTCGGGCAGTTCGGGCCCCTCGACGATGCCGGCGTCCTGGGGCACGCCGACCGCGTTCGCCACCGCGGTCACGGTCGCCCGGGCGTCGCCCGAAATCAGCTTCAGGTCGACGTCTTCCTCGCGCATTGCGGCGACCGTCGCGGCGGCGTCGGGCCGCAGTGTCTCCTCCAGCACGACCAGGGCGATCGCCGCAAGCTTCGGCGCCGCCTCCTTCGCCGGGTCGGCCGGCAGCTGCTCGCTCGACTCGCCGAAGGCGACGACCCGGCGGCCCGCCGCGGTTTCCTCGTCGAGCTTGCGGGCGAGGCTAGGCGGGAGGGCGAGGGCGCCCGCTTCGCCGAGCACGTCGGGCGCCCCCAGTACGTAGCTGGTCGAGCCGATCCGCAGGCCGCTCCACTTCCACTCCGAGGAGAACGAGACTTCGCCGCCGACTCGGTCGGCCTCGCCGGGAAAGCGCTCGGCGATCGCTTCCAGGGTGCGGTTGCGGTCGCCGGCGCTCGCCGCGAAGCGTCCCAGCGCCGCATGCGCCGCGGCCGGCTCGAGGCTGTCGGCCACCTCCACTCCCAGCAGCCGCAGCTCGCCGTCGGTCAGGGTGCCGGTCTTGTCGACGCAGATCGTGTCGACCGCGGCGAGACTCTCGGTGGCGCTCATTTGTTGCACCAGGGTGTCTTTGCGCGCCAGCCGCACCGCGGCGACCGCGAAGGTGACGCTCATCAGCAGTACAAGCCCCTCGGGAATCAGCGTCACCAGCCCCGCCGTGGCGGTCTGCGCCGCCTCCTCGAGGCCGGTGTCGCGCAGCTTCAGGGTGAGGATCAGGATCGCCGCCAGCGGCGCCATCACGTAGACGCAGGCGACGATCACGCGGTTGACCTCCTCCTGCAGAGGGGACGGGGGGTGGCGGAAGGCGCGCGCCTCGCCGGCCAGCTGCCCGGCGTAGCTCTGCTCGCGAACCGCGTCGACGGTGTAATAGCCGGAGCCGCTGATGCAGAAGGAGCCGGAGAGAGCACGGTCGCCGAGGTCCTTGCGCACGCCGTCGGCCTCGCCGGTCAGCATCGACTCGTCGACCGTCATCCCGCGGGCGCGGATCATCTCGCCGTCGGCGACGAGCTGGTCACCGGGCTCGACCAGAATCACGTCGCCGGGGACGATCTCGTCGGCCAGCAGGCTGACCACGGCGCCGTCGCGGACGACCTTGGCGTGGGGGGCGACGAGCACCGCCAGCTCGTCGAGGATGCGCTTCGCCTTGAGCTCCTGGCGGATGCCGATGTAGGAGTTGACCACCGCGATCAGGCCGAAGATCGAGTCGGCGTAGAGGCCCAGCCCGAGGTCGAGAACGAAGAAGGCGCCGATGATCGCGTTGAAGAGGGTGAAGACGTTGCCGGCGACGATGCTGGAGGTCGAGCGCGAGGAGGTCTCGGCCGGCGGGCCGAGCTCGCGCAGCCGCTTCGTTGCCGTGGCGCTGGAGAGGCCGCGCTCGATCGCCGCGTCAGTCATTGCGCCTATTCAATAGGGTCCGTCTCGGATGGCACTGAAGCT
>Ga0164241_10001407_pt1 | contig 29863 bp, 22 predicted proteins | sample OricomyardsoilBY_FD_108780 | JGI IMG/M metagenome (GOLD analysis project Ga0164241, IMG submission 108780) | Backyard soil microbial communities from Emeryville, California, USA - Original compost - Back yard soil (BY) | ecosystem: Environmental > Terrestrial > Soil > Unclassified | place: USA... | reverse complement strand
GCAGGAGGGCAACCCCGCCGCCATCGCCGTGCGCTTCCACGTCGCGCAGCACAGCATGCTCACCTACATGGATTTCAACGTGGGTTCGGCCCGCGCCGCCGTGGAGGACATCGGCAACCAGGTGACCAACGTGCGCATCCACGGCGGTGACTACGGCATCATCACCCGACGCACCGCCCCGGTCTGGCAGTTCCTGCTGATGGATTCCGAGCTCGATGGCCAGCGCGTGGCGGGCATCCAGACGATGGATGCCGGTTTCACGCTGGTGCGGGTGCACTTCGCCAACATGCCCGTCGCCATGAAGATCAACGCGGGCGAGGTCGACCAGCTGTACGCGCGCGACCTGCGGCTGGAGAACATCACCGACGCCGCGCTCGCCGTCGGCGACTGGCGCAACCTGCATTCCGAGATCACGCTCGCCAATATCTCGTGCAGCGATGTGCCGCGCTTCACCGCGGGCGACAACCGTGTCAATGCGCCCGGTCGCCACTACGTCGTGGAACACTTCTCGCTGGGCCTGGCCATCGGCGCCGACGGCCGCGAACAGGGCGTGAAGTTCGCGCATCGTGAACGCGCGGTCACCACGCCGGTGGCGCTGCCGCCGACCGACATCCCTGCATTGCCGCCGATGGAGAGATGGGTGGACGTGCGCTCGCTCGGCGTGCAGGGCGGCGCGGTGGACGACACCGAGGCACTGCAGAAGGCCATCAACGAGAACCCGGTGCTGTTCTTCCCCGCGGGCATCTACCACGTGCGCTCCGCGCTGCAACTGCGCCCCGACAGCGTGCTGATCGGCCTGAACCCCAACACCACGGCCATCGGGCTGATCGATGGCTCGGCCGACTTCGCGGGTGAAGGTGAGCCGATCGGCGTCGTCACCGCGCCGCGCGATGGCCGCAACATCATCGTCTCGATGGGTGTGGGCACCGGCACGCGCAACCCGCGCGCGGCCGCCGTGCTGTGGCGCGCGGGCAGCAGGTCCATGCTCGATGACGTGACCTTCCCCGGTGGCCTCGGCAACCTCAACCCTGCTGGTCGGGGTGGTGGTGGCCCGCCAGCACCGGGCGGTGCTGGTCGGGGTGGTGGCGGCCCGGCAGCACCGGGCGGCGTTGGCCCCGCGGCCGCACGCGGGCCTGTCATCAGCACCCGCTACTCGCAGGCCGGCGACCTCATCATCCAGGACGGTGGCGGCGGCATCTTCCGCGGCTGCTGGCCACACGATCCGAACGCGAAGATCGGCCTGCGCGTCGCCAACACTTCCACGCCCGGCACGATCTACCAGATGTCGGTGGAGCATCACTACCGTGTCGAGGCCGAGTTCCACACTGTGCGGAACTGGAACATCCTCGCCTTGCAGACCGAGGAGGAGAACCCGGACGGCGCCGACGCGTACGCCATCGACCTGCAGGATTCCTCGGACCTGCTGTTCGCCAACACCTATATCTATCGCGTGTCGCGCAACATCCGCTCCAAGCCCTACGCCATCATGGCGCGCCGCTCGCAGAACATCGCGCTGCAGAACGTGAAGGTGTTCAGCCAGACGCGCCTGGCCTTCGACAACACCGTGCTGGAGGAAGGCAGCGGCATCACCGTACGCCCGAACTTCTTTACCTCGTTCACGATCAACCGCGACATGAAGGCGCCGGCAGCGCTGGCCGCGCCGGCGGTGTTCGAGCGCCGCGCAGCCCTCGAGAAGCTGGCGGGCGGCTTCAGCAATGCTTCCGGCCTCACGGTGGACGACAAGGGCCGCATCTATTTCACCGACGCCGCCGAGAACCGCATCTACCGGTGGAATGCCGCCGACCGCAAGGCCGAGGTACTGGCGACCACCACCGGTCCGCAGCCCCAGGTGCTGGGCTTCGTGCCGCCTTCGCACCTGCTCGCCATCGCGATGATCGCGAACCCCGCGCAGCGCGCGGTCTATCACCTCGACCTGAGCCAGCCCGGCTCGGGCGCCACGCCCGTCACCCCGGCGGCCGAGATGCTGCCCGGCACCTCGCTGCTGCTGCCGGTCGGCCTGCACTACCAGCTCTGGGTGATGCGCGACATGCTCGCGCACCGCGGCTACGTGCTGCAGAACGGCAGCAACACCGCGGTGATCAGCACCATCGAGAACGAGCCCCGCGGCTACTACTACGCACCCGGCACCACCACCGCCATCATCTCCGGCGGTGCGTGGCGGCCCAACATCCAGAGTTCGACGCTCGCCGCGCTGAAGCCGGGCGACTCGCACCTGCTGACCAGCGAGGATGACGGCCTGACTTACCTGGCCACGCTCGGCGCCGATTACCGCTCGCTCGCGACCACCCTGTTCGCGCACCGCGGCGGCACATCGGTGGCCACCGACACCGCCGGCAATGTCTATATCGCCGACGGCCACCTCTGGATCTACGATCGCCGCGGCAGGCAGCTGGGCGTGCTGGAAACTCCCGAGCGCGTGGGCAGCCTCGCGTTCGGCGGGCCAGACCGCAAGACGCTGTTCATCGGCGCGCGCTCGTCGCTGTATTCGATCCGCACCAGATCGGCCGGCAAGTAAGTCGCGGTAGAGGGGGCGCTCCGGCAGACCATCGGAGGCACCGCAGGCCCGATCAAGCGAGCACCGAGCTGCCGAGAATCTGCAGCCGCCTGGGCATCCGCTCCCCGCTGGTGGACAACCAGAGCCTGTCCAATGGCGGGCTCGGATATCATTCAAGGGACAGCCATGAAATTAACGCGTCGGCAATTTCTGGAGATCAACGCCCTTGCGGCCAGCCTCTCGGTGGGGGGATGCGTGAGCTCGGGGGAGACACGATCTGAAGGCCAGGCCGGCGCGAAGAGACCGAACATCCTGCTCATCGTTGCGGATGATATGGGGTTCTCCGATCTGGGCTGTTACGGCAGCGAGATCAATACGCCGAACATCGACCGGCTTGCCGCCAGCGGGCTGCGCGGCACCCAGTTTTACAACACATCGCGCTGCTGCCCTTCGCGGGCGTGCCTGCTGACCGGGCTTTATCCGCACAAGGCGGGTGATGGCTGGATGTCCGTGTCGGATCTCGGACAGCCGGGCTACACCGGCGAATTGAATGATCATTGCATCACGCTCGCGCAGGCGCTCAAGCCGGCGGGGTATTGGTGTTACATGAGCGGCAAATGGCATGTCGTGTTCGACAAGTACATGGAGCAGGACAGCCCGAAAGACAACTGGCCACTGCAGCGCGGATTCGACCGGTATTACGGCGGCCTGGCGGGGGACGGAGGTTATTACAAGCCGCTCGCGCTGACGCGGGACAACACGCGGATCGAGGCGCCCGACGAGGGTTACTACTACACCGACGCCATCACGGAAAATGCCGTGGGGTTTGTCAACGACCACTACACATCGAAGGCCGACGATCCCTTCTTTATGTACGTGGCCTACTACGCACCGCATCGGCCGCTGCAGGCCAAGGCGCAAGACATCGCGAAGTACAAAGGCAAGTACCTGATCGGCTGGGATGAGCTGCGTCGGCGCCGCCACCAGAAACAACTGGAGATGGGGCTGCTCGATGAGCACTGGGACCTGTCACCGCGGGACAACACCGTGCCGGCGTGGCAGGACGTGCCGGAAAGCGACAAGCCGCTTTGGGACCTGCGTATGGCCACCTATGCGGCGATGATCGATTGCATGGATCAGGGGATCGGAAAGATCCTGGACACCCTGGAGCGGCACCAGGCGCTGGACAACACGGTCATCGTTTTCATTTCCGACAACGGAGCCTGCGCGGAGACCGCCGGCAACGGGGACATCAGCACCATCGGGACGCCGGCCACGAACGAGAGTTATCGAACAGCGTGGGCCAATGCCAGCGACACGCCATTCCGCCTCTACAAATCGTACGTCCATGAGGGGGGCATCTCCTCTCCGATGATCGTTCAGTGGCCACAGGGACTCACAGCCGCCAAGGGCTCCTGGTGTCATACGGTTGCGCATCTGATCGACCTGATGCCGACGTTTCTGGAACTGGCCGGCGCACCCTATCCCGCGCAACTCGCCGGCAAGGATCTTTACTCACTGCCGGGCAAGAGCCTGGTGCCAGTGTTCAGCGGCAAGGATGTTCCGCGCGAGGCTCTCTTCTGGGAGCACGAAGCCAACCGCGCGGTGCGGCGTGGCAAATGGAAACTGGTGTCGCGGGCTGTGTTTCGCCCGCCGTATACCGGCCCCTGGGAGCTCTACGACCTGGAGCAGGACCGGACGGAGACCAACAATCTTGTTACGCAGTATCCCGAGATTGCCAATGAAATGGCGGCCTTGTGGGATGACTGGGCGAAGGCGAACAACGTCTATCCGCTGGATGCGAGAAACTGGAACGTGAAGATAAGGGCCAGTGTGCGTTAAGGGTTGTCCCATGGATTGCAAATCGCCGAGCGCGCCTCCCACGCGGCCATTCCACATCATGACCAAGCCCATGGGGGCTGTCTGCAACCTGGACTGTTCCTACTGCTTCTACCTGGAGAAGGAGAAACTCTACCCGGAGCACAAGGGCCACAGGGATTTCCGGATGGCTGATGAGGTGCTTGAGAATTACATCCGGCAATACATTGCCCAGCAGAACACGCCCGAGGTTCACTTTGCCTGGCAGGGGGGAGAACCTACCCTCATGGGGCTCGATTTCTTCCGTCGCGTGGTCGCACTCCAGCAGCAGTACCGCGATGGCAAAGTGATCCACAACGCCCTCCAGACCAATGGCATCCTGCTGACTGACGAGTGGTGCGCGTTCCTGCGCGAACATGACTTCCTGGTGGGCCTCTCGATCGACGGACCTGCAGAACTCCATGACGCCTACCGCGTCGACAAGGCCGGTCGTCCGACGCACGCGCGGGTGATGGCGGCGTGGGAACGCCTCAAGGCGCATCGCGTGGATGTCAACACGGTGACGGTCGTCCATCGCCAGAACGCGTCGAAGGCGTTGGAGGTGTACGAATTCCTCAAGGCGAACGGGGCGACCGTGATGCAGTTCATCCCCCTCGTGGAGCGCACAGGTCCGTCGCACGAGCCCGACATGGACCATTCCGGCATGGCACCCTTTGCCGGTCCTCCCGATCCGCTTGATCCGCATCCCGATGCGGCGGCATTGGTGACACCCTGGTCCGTGCTGCCGGAGGACTTCGGCATCTTCCTCTGCGGGATTTTCGATCACTGGGTCCGGCGTGACGTCGGCAAGGTCTTTGTGACCCTATTCGACTGGCAGCTTTCGATCGAACTGGGGCTTGGCTCGCCGATCTGTGTGTTTTCCGAAACGTGCGGGCGAGCGCTGGCGATGGAGCACAATGGCGACGTCTTTGCCTGCGACCACTATGTCTATCCGGAATTTCGCCGCGGGAACATCGCGCAGGAGCCCCTGGCGACCATGATCGACAGCCCGCAGCAGCGGCGCTTCGGCTCGGCGAAGCGGGATACGCTTCCGGCGTATTGTCGCCGTTGCGAAGTCCTGAATCATTGTCAGGGCGAGTGTCCCAAGCATCGCTTCATGACCACGCCTGACGGCGAACCGGGGCTGCAGTACCTCTGCCCATCGTTCAAGCGGTTCTTCAACCACATCAAGCCACAACTTCAAATCATGGCCAGCCTCATTCGCGCCCGCCGGTCACCGGCGGAAATCATGCGCCACGGAGATTGAAAGGCAATCATCGAACTGGAACCATCGCCCACCACGGAGTCCCCATGAAATTCGGATACCGCGCAGCCGCACTCCTCTGGCTGGCACCCTGCGCGTTCGCGCTGGACGGTCAGATCAACATTCACGATCCCGCGACCGTTACTGAAAGCGGCGGCAAGTATTACACCTACGGCACCGGTGGCAATCCGCTGGTATCGGATGATGGCTGGACATGGCGCCCCGGCGTCACGCCATTGCGCACCGGTGCGGCGCCGGACGTCATCCACGTTGGTGACCGCTATTTCATGTATATCTCGGGCGTGACGATGATTTCGAGCAAGACGCTCGATCCGGAATCGCCGGACTACAAGTGGGAGGAGGGCGGAAAGATCGCCGGCTACGAGAGCGAGGGCGATTTCGTCAATCCAATCGATCCCGGTGCGTTCCTTGATCCGAAGACGGGCCGCCTTTGGCTCACGTACGGTTCCTACGTCGGTTTCACTCGCGTGGTGGAGCTGGATTCAAAGACCGGCAAGCGCCTTCATCCGGACCAGCCGCCGACGGACATCGGCCTCAATCTTGAGGCGACGACCATGATTTATCACGACGGGTATTACTACCTGCTCGGCACCCGCGGCAGCTGCTGTCGCGGCGCGGATTCCGGCTACCACATCCGGGTGGGTCGTTCGAAGAGCGTCACCGGACCGTTCGTGGACAACATGGGCATAGACATGATCCAGGGCGGCGGCAAGCTTGTGATCGGCTCGGGCGGGCGCCTCATTGGCCCGGGTCATTTCGGTTTGATCAATGTTGCCGATGGCGTGCAGAAGTTTTCGTTTCACTGGGAAGCGGACATGGACCGCGGCAATGCCAGCGTATTGGACATTCGCCCGCTGCTATGGAAGGACGGCTGGCCCGTGGCTGGCGAAAACATGAAGGACGGCACGTATGAAATCGAATCCGTCCGCAATGGTTCGGCGCTTGAACTGGCCGTGCAAGGAGTGCCCGTTGGGGGCGCCTCTGGCGGTGGCGGAGGCGGACGCGGACGTGGATTGTTCGGCGGCACCGGCGGCGTGATTCCGGCGCAGGACGTTGCGCAGGTTTCAGCAAATTGGCCGACGGGCGATATCGCCGCGCGGCTCGCCAATTACATGGTCCAGGCGCAACAGAAGTGGACTGTTTCGGCTGTCCCGAATGCAGGCGGCTACCTTGGATCGCCCTATTTCAAGATCACCATCGCCGGCACAGACCGCGCACTGGCCGCAACTCCCAATGCGGAACTGGTTACGCTGCCTGCTTTCACCGGCGGCCCGGAACAGCTCTGGCGCATCGATCAATTGACCGACGGCAGTTATCGCATCGTTCCAAGGGCGGAATCGAATGCCAGGGAGCCGCTCGCGCTCTCGGCGATCGGGACTCGCTCCGTGACGCTGACGAAGTTCGACCCCAACAGCGACAAGCATCGCTGGCGGTTCAACAATCCCTGATGCAATTCCAGAACGGATAATCGCATGAACAAAATTCGCAATCTCACGCTGGCTCTCACGCTGTTGGGCACATCGCAAGCGATGGCCGCAGCTGCCGGCAACCCGAGCGCCGCACACGATGCGGAAATCTCCACTTTCATTGGGCCCGTGACGACGGCGGAAGCCGCGCCCAGTCCGGACGGTTTCATCCAGCGCTGGGTGGTTCTGGAGCCGATCAACGTTGGCAATCAGCAACCGCAGGACGCCACGCGGCAAACCATCAAGAAGGAATTCTTCCCCAATCAGCTCACCGTGGTTCCGCGCGATGGCGACAAGGTGAAGGTGAACGACCAGGAGCTCGCCTGGCACGCGCTCGATTCCAGGAAATACAATGTGAGCCTCTATCACTTCGCCTCGCAGTGGAAGAAATCCGCTTCCAACGCGTTGTTCTGGGCAGTCACGGTGGTCAACGTCCCGAAGGAAATGCACAACGTGCGTCTCGCCGTCGGCTCCAACGCGTCATCCGTGTGGTGGGTCAATGGCGAGGAAGTCGCCGGAGTCTATGGAGACATTCAAACCGTTGTCGACGATGGCGTCTCGCAGCGATTGACCTTGAAGAAAGGCCCGAACATCCTCCGCGGCGCAATCATCAACGGCAGCGGCGGGTCGGATTTCTGCGCGCGGCTCCTCGATGAGAACGGCAACCCGATCAAGGGATTCACCGTGAGCATCGGAGGAGCGACGAAATGAAGAGGCTGACAGGTTGAGGGATTCCCCAGAGCTTGCAGGGAGTCGCTCCTGAAGAGCTGACTATCTTGCGGCGGGCTCGAATCTGGAGCCGGACGCTGCTGCCCGGATGTAGCTGATCTTGCCGTTCTTGAGCGAATACACGATGACGCCGTTGCCGATCATCTCCTCGCCCATTTTCAACACGCCGCTCGGCAGGTCCACGTCTCCGCGCGTCGCCACCATGCGATTGCGGAGCTGGACGAACATCACATCGTGCGAGTTGTCGACGACGATGATGGGCGCCGTTATGTGCTCGTCCAGATTCCTGCGAATCGGGACGTACAGATCGTGGATCGCTTTGGGGCCATGCAGTGGTTGCGGCGCGGGCGCGGTCGCAAAGACCACATCCGGATCGTAATACTGCAGGAACCGGGGATCGAACCGGCTGAACAGCATCGCGTAGTCCAGATATTTCTGGTGCGTCATGAGCCGCTCGTTGATCGAGGCGGGCATTGGTTCGGCCAGTTGCGCTGCCGTCGGTGCCTCGGCCCGGGCCGCCGCGAGATCGGCCTTCTGCCGGACTCTTTCCCCACCTCCAACGGTGAGCGACGTGATCCTGCCGTCGCGCAACGCGAAGAAGAAAGTCTGCTGCCGGGTCACGGCGTCGCCCTTGTGAACGGGCTGCGGCTGGTCGCCCAACTCGACCCCGTCGCGCAGGGCCACCAAATGAATCGTCATCTCGACCGCCATCATGTCCTGACTGTCGTCGATGGCGATCAGTCCCGGCGTCATGGTGATGGCGGCATCGCGCCGCATTTGCTCCGTGCGGGCCCGGAAGGCAGCCCGGCCCTTCAACGCACCGCCCTCCATGTCAACGTCGTCAACGAAGTAGTCGTATTGGCGCGGGTCGTTGTGGTTGCTGAGCCGGAAGTATTCCTGGATCTTTTCGCGCGTCATGGGTGCTGACGGGTCGGTTGATTGCGCGAACGCCGTTTCGGCGAGCAGGCCCAGTGCACCGATTACCATGACGAAAGTCTTGCTGCGCGACACGTTGGGCCCCCTGCCAGATCACCTTGCCCGGATTCTAATCCCTTGTGATCGAGCCCGGTCCTGGCCTGCTTGACAGGGGTCCAGTTTTGTATGACTGTATGCATCATATCATACAGGAAATGTCGTGCTGCCTTCACTGCACATCGAAGACCATGGCGTACCGATCTACGTGCAGATCCGCGATCAGTTCCTGCACGCCATCGGCAGCGGGCTGCTGCGTCCGGGCGAGCAGCTGCCGACGATGCGGCAGGTCGCGGTGGCGCTGAAGGTCGACCTGAATACCGTGCGGCACGCGTACGACGAGCTGGTGGATTCGGGCGCGGTAGTGGTGATCCGCGCGCGCGGCACCTACGTGGCGGAGAAGCCGCCGCCGGTGGATGCGGCGCGGCGTAACAGGAAGATACAGGGCCTGGCGCAGCAGGTGGTCGCGCTGGCGACCGCGGCGGGGCTCGATCCGGTCGAGGTGGCGCGCCAGGCCATCCAGATCAGCAAACAGAAAGGAACGAAGAAATGAACTCGTGGGGAACCAACGCGCCTTCAACGGCGATTTCAGTGGTCCTGGTCGGCGTGGCAGCGCTGCTGGCGCTCGGGCTGCATCATGAAGGCTGGTTGCTGGCCCGCGGCCTGCCGGCAGCGCTGGTGCTGCTGGCAGTGCTGGTGCGGCTGTCGCTGCTGATGGCGCAGCAGTGGGAGAAGGCCGTGGTGCTGCGCTTCGGCCGGCTGCATGCCATCCGCGGGCCGGGAATGTTCATGATCGTGCCCTTCATCGACAGCGTGACCACGTGGGTGGACCAGCGCATCCAGACCACGCAGTTCAACGCCGAGCAGGCCCTCACCCGCGATACGGTCCCGGTGAACGTCGACGCCATACTCTTCTGGCAGGTGCACGACGCGGAGCGTGCGGCGCTGGAGATCACCGACTACCATCAGGCCATCCTGAGTGTGGCGCAGACCACGCTGCGCGAGATGATCGGGTCGTCGCCCTTGAGCGCCATGCTCTCGGAACGAAAGGCGGCGGACCAGCAGCTCAAGGAGGAAATCGGCCGCAAGACCGCGGAGTGGGGCGTGGCGGCCATTTCCGTGGAATTGCGCGACGTGGCGATTCCGGCGCCGCTGCAGGACGCGATGAGTCGACAGGCACAGGCGGAACGCGAACGGCAGGCGCGCATCATCCTCGGCACTGCGGAACAGGAGGTCGCGCAGAAGTTCCTCGAGGCGGCGGACATCTATGCGCGCAATCCGGCCGCGCTGCAGCTGCGGGCGATGAACATCATCTACGAGACCACCAAGGAGCGGGGCGCAACGATACTGATCCCCACGTCGATGGTGGACAGCATGAATGCTGGCGGCGTGCTTGGCCTGGCGAGTGTTGCAAGTCCCGCTCCTGCAGCGGCGACCGCCTGAATTCCTGGCCGCCAGACACGCCTGTATGACGTCGCCGCTCCGCCTGTGTTCGCTGCGCCCGGCCGCAGCAAGTCCGTGGACTCTGTCTCGGCAGTGAATAGCGGCGCCTGACGAGCAAATTCAGCTGTGGCACGTCAGCCTGTCAATCACGGGTGCGCAGGCCGGCTCCGCACGCTCGCGCTCGTTTGCCGTACCATCTGGGGCAATCGCTCATTCAAACAGGGAGGAAAAAATGATGCGCCGGTTCTTCGTACGTTTGATGGTGACGCTCCTCTGGGCAGGTCCTGGAAGCACCTGTCTTGCAGCGGACGCCATCGTCGCTGGCACACCTCCCACCAGCGACGCCTCTCTTGCCCTTTCACCAGACGGACTGACACTGGCTGTCATGGGTCGCCATGAAGGCCGCAAGCATCTGTGGCTGAAACCCGTAGGATCCGGCGCGGCGCGGCCATTGCCTGGTACTGTCGATGCGACTTTTCCATTCTGGTCGCCCGATGGCCGCAAGCTCGGATTCTTTGCTGCAGATGAAATCCGGCAGATCGACATCGAGTCCGGGATGGTGACGACCATCTTGTCTCGAGTCACCTATGCTTCAGGTGGAAGCTGGGGAAAGAACGGCGTCATCCTTTTCTCCACGGCTGGCCAATACATCATCTGGCAGATCCCGGAAACCGGCGGCATGCCCACACCGGCCGCCACGCTGGATGGACCCGACCAGTTTTCTCTCTCCCGTCCGCATTTTCTGCCTGATGGAGTCAATTTCCTGTTCTACGTGCAGGGACGTGAGGCTGAACGAGGAATTTATCAGGGCATCCTCGGTACCGACCTCACACGCCGGCTGACCGACTCCGAGTCCGCTGGCGTCTTCGCGAGCGGCAAGTTGTACTACACCCGCAATGGTGAACTGCATGCCCGTTCGTTCGACCCGGTGCTGGGCTTGCTGGAAGATGACGACCAGCTGATCGCCCGGAATGTGCCGACCGGGTCCCCGGCGGCTGCTCCCCTGACATCCAATGGTCAGCAGGTTGCGTATCGCACTGGCAGTGCCGGTACCGGGAAACAACTCGTCTGGTACGACCGTGCGGGCAAGCCGCTTGGCACAGTCGGTGAGCCCTTCAGCAGCGGCGGTGGCCCGATATCCCTGTCGCCCGACGGCAAGACGGTGGTGCTCAACTACGTGCATGAGGGAACCACCGATATCGGTGTCGTCGATCTGGCCACCGGCAGGCTCACTCCGGTCTCCGCCGGACCAGAGAGTGACCTCGACCAGCTGTGGTCGAACGATGGCGCCAGCGTGCTTTTCAGCTCGAAACGCACTGTCACCATCGAGATGTACCGGCAGCAGATCGGCAAGTCTCTCGATCCCGAAAAGGTATTCAGCAGCGTTGCGCTGCGCCGTCCCATGGACATCACACGCGATGGCCGGTATCTCTTCTATCGCATGAACATGCCCGACCTGTGGGTGCTCGACCAGCAGACGGAGCAGGAGATTCCAATCATCCGCCCGGGCACTGCACCCACGCATTGGCCAAGGGTTTCGCCCGACGGAAGGTGGATCGCCGTTCAGTCCTACAGCTCCGGATCCATGCAGGTTCACCTGCATGGCCCGTTTGCTCCGCCAGCCCTCGGGACCACCTCGAAGCCATTGACCACCAACGGTGGTGGCTGGCCCCGCTGGCGCGGCGACGGCAAGGAGCTTTTCTACGTGGAGGCTGATGGCACGTTGATGGCAATCAGCCTTTCCTATTCGGACGATGGCAACAGCTTTACTGCGTCGAATCCCGTCAAGCTGTTCACACCGCCCATCAATTCAAGCCCGGTGAACACAGGGGCAGGCCCGCAATTTGCGGTGACGCCGGACGGGCAGCGCTTCCTGGTGACTACGTCTCCAGAGATCGAAAGCCCTGTTTACCTGCATGGGGACTGAGCGGTGGACGGTGCAGCGGGGCGCCAATAGTCCGCTCCGGGTCGTACTTTCATTCTCGAAGAGGGGTGCAAACATGAAGTCATTGGTATTGCGCGCGACATCCATCGCGCTGGGGTTGCTGCTGCTGCTGCCTGGTGCAGCCCGGTCCGATACGGAGTGGATGCCCGATGCGCATGCCAACGCCGCCCCGGTCACCGTCACGCGCGCGCAACTCTACGCCGTGCTCGACAGCTACCTGGCGGCGCTGAAGTCCAAGAACCCGGCCGGCGTGAAGTGGGCGAAGCAGGTGCGCAACACCGAGAACAATGTGGCGCTGATGGTCGGCGATGGCCTGTGGCGCACTATTACTGCACTGGGTACCTACGACCTGCGCTTTGCCGATCCGCAACTCGGGCAGGTAGGGTTTTTTGGCACCGTGACCGAGACCGAAGAAACCGCGGCTTTCACCCTGCGACTGAAGGTGGTCGATGGGCAAGTCGCGGAAGCCGAGACCCTGGTGGTGCGCCAGCTGGATTCCGGCATCAAGTTCGAAGGCCAGAAATTCGAAGACAAGCCGGCGATGAACGAAATGCTGGGTGCGGCCGCGCGCCTGCCCAGGGCACGCATGGTTTCACTGGCCAATGGCTACTTCGACACGCTGCAGCTCAATGACGGAACCCTGTTCACCAAGTTCCACCCCAACTGCAAACGCGTCGAGAACGGCGTGGAGACCACCAACAACGCGAGTTTCGCGGTGGTGCCAGTGGCGCGCCTGGGGTGCGAGCAGCAATTCCGCATGGGCAACTACCGCTATGACACGCGGCTGCGCGGCCGGCGATTTGTACTGGTGGATGAAGAGCGGGGCCTGGTGATGGCCGCCGGCTTCATCGACCACGGCGGCTACATTGACGAATACGAGCTGACCGATGGCACCAAGGTGCGCTCGCCCGTGCACCGGCCGCACAGCTTCTACCTGTTTGAACTGTTCAAGCTGAAGGAAGGCAGCATCGAGCAGATCGAGGCCAACTTCATCACGGTGCCCTATGCCATGCCCTCTCCCTGGGATGACTGGGCTCGATAGGGTGCCAATTACAGGTATCCGGCACGCTCGGTGGACGGTGTGCGGTCCGGCGTCGAGGCGCCCGCGATGATCGCCTGGCTCCGCTACTGGCTCTACAACTTCAGGGTTATGCTCGGCGCACAACGATAATTCGCCCGCCATGCAGGCGGTGGGGGAGTGGCGCATGAAACGAGTTGCGGCATGACGGTGAGCGCAGTGCGGGCTGCAGTATTGGCGGCGATCGGGTTGGCTTTGAGCAGTTGCGCGCCACCCGAATCGCCCGTGGCGACGTCCGCGCCGTCGAGCGTAAGCGCGCCTGCGGAAGGCTGGCCCACCAACGGCGGTGACCTCTTCAACCGCCGCTATTCACCCCTCACCGGGATCAACCGCGACAACGTCGCAGGCCTGAAGGCCGTGTGGCGCGTGCACCTCGACGGTTCGGGCGCGGGCACGCAGCACTCGGGCGAGGGCCAGCCGCTGGTGGTTGGCGGCGTGCTCTACATCCCGACCGGCGCCGATGACGTGTTCGCGATCGACGTCGGCACGGGCAAGCGGCTCTGGAAATACGAAGCCCACCTCGATCAGTCCATCTCGACCATCTGCTGTGGCTGGATCTCGCGCGGCGTCGCCGAAGGGCAGGGCAGGATCTACCTCGGTCAGCTTGACGGCAAGCTCGTGGCGCTCGACGAGAAGACCGGCGCGGTGGTCTGGTCGACCCAGGCCGAGCGCTGGCAGGACGGTTATCCGATCACCTCGGCGCCGCTCTACTTCGACGGTCTCGTCATCACCGGCTTCGCGGGCGCGGAGTACACGGCGCGCGGCCGGGTGAAGGCGTTCGACGCTGCCACCGGCGAGCTGGTGTGGACCTTCTTCACCATACCGGGCCCTGGCGAGACCGGTCGTGACAGCTGGCCGGCCGACAACGACACCTGGAAGACCGGCGGCGCCACGGTGTGGCAGACCCCGGCGGTCGACCCCGACCTGGGGCTGCTCTATTTTTCAACCGGCAATGCCGCGCCCGACTTCAACGGCGCGGTGCGCACGGGCGACAACCTGTTCACCTCTTCGGTGGTCGCGATCGATGTGCACACCGGCAAATACCGCTGGCACTTCCAGTCGGTTCACCACGACCTGTGGGACTACGACCTGCCGACGCCGGTGGTGCTGGCCGACGTGCCGATCGGTGGAAAGATGCGCAAGGCCATCATCGCCACGGGCAAGACCGGCTGGCTCTACATTCTCGACCGTGAAACCGGCAAGCCGCTCATCGGGATCGACGAGCGGTCTGTGCCGCAGGAGCCCGCGCAACGCACCGCGGCGACCCAGCCCTATCCGCGCGGCGAACCCTACGTGCCCCACGAGATCGACATTGCTCCCGAGGGCTTTGATCTCGTGAACCAGGGTCGCATCTTCACTCCCTTCGTCGGTGCGGCGGGCGTGCCCATGCGCCCGTCTCTCTACGGTGGCGCCAACTGGCCGCCGTCGTCGTACGACCCCGCGAGCAACCTCTACTACGTGTGCGCGACCAGTGACATCGGCGTGTTCCGCGGTGGCGATCGCGATTTCGAGACGCCCAAGCTCGGCCAGCAGTACACCGGCGGCCAGATCGGTTTCACCGGCCACCGCTCGGGGATCTTCGCCGCGATGGACGTGCGGACCAACACCATCGCGTGGCGGCAGGAGTGGACCGATCAGTGCTATTCCGGCTCGGCCGTCACCGCGGGCGGGCTGGTGTTCATCGGCCGCTCGGACGGCAGGCTCACCGCGCTCGACTCCTCGAACGGCCACAAGCTCTGGGACTTCCAGACCGGTGCCGGCGTGAACGCACCGCCTTCAGTGTTTGAGCACAACGGCCGTGAATATGTGGCGGTCTATTCGGCCGGCAGCCTGTTCGCTGGCTCGCCCAAGGGCGACAGCGTCTGGCTGTTCGCGCTCGATGGAACGATTGATCCGGTTCCGGCTGCGGGCGCGACGGCGCCAGCGGCCAGTGCGGGCTCGCATGATGCGGTGCCCGGTGACGTTGCCGATCTCGCCCACGGCGAGCAGGTCTACGGTTCGCTGTGCCGTTTCTGCCACGGCCCTGCCGGGCTTGGTGGCAATGCCGCGCCCGCCTTGCCGGCCGGTCTTTCCGCCGACGCTGTCGCCGAAAAAGTGCGCAAGGGCGGGGAGCGCATGCCGCCCCTGGCCGCGACGCTGTCGGCGGCCGACGTGCGCGACGTCGCTGGCTACGTCACGGAGAGGCTGATCAAGAAGGAGTGAGCGCTGCGCCTTGCGCCGACCTATGGTCCGTTGCGTGAGGCCGGAAGGTCGGGAGCCACCATGGTCTGCGGCGACCACTCCCACGCGAAATGCACCATGGTCGTTGCGCCCGTCTTGTCGGTAAGCCGGACGATCCGGTCGAGGCCCGTGCTGATTCCCGGAACAAGCTGCTTCTGCAACGTGTCAGGTTCGTTCACCACCATCTGCACGTAGCCGGAGCGGATCACTTCACCCCGCGCGGTGAATACCACCGTTGGCATCGGCATCAGGACATCCATCGCAGCGGGATCGGAGTGCGAGAACGCGTGCGGAAACAACTGCTGGACGACGATCACCGCGGCGGCAATGTCGAAGTCCGCCGGCTCGGCAAGTGCGTGCTCCAGCGCACGGTCCGGGGCAGGATCTCCGTCCTTCCGTTCCCATACATAGCGGACAAATATCGACCGTCCTGCATCCTCCAGCCGCGAGAGGCCGCTATGGTCTGTTACCACCGTGCGATGCTCCTGCATCAGCTGGGTCGTGCCCACCGCCCCGATCTGCCCCACACCAATTCCCAGCTTGGCCGCGATGTCCTCTTCCTTGCTCGAAGCAACAACCCGCCCCGCGATGAAATCCTGCCAGCGAAGCAGGTCCACCTTCTCGCGCAGTACGCGTCCGTCCTCGGACAGGAAAACCGTCAGTGCTCTGGCATCTTCACCGTTGGTGGGCATCATCAGATCGTCGAACCTGTGCCCCAGAATCTCCCTCACGCGCACCTCGGAATGCGCAAAGTCGAAGTCGTCGCGAATGAACACCGCGCGCAGGTCGATGCGTGCGCGCGGGATGGCGCCCATTGGCAGCGGCTGGCCTTTCGCCGCACCGATGAAGACAGTCTCCCCGCCACCCGCCGGCAGCGTCCGTCCCAGCCTTTCGCTGATCTCGAAGGAAGTCGCGGGTGATGCCTGTTCAGCAATGCTGCTCAGCACGGTGCCATCCGCACGCAGGGCCAACGCCACGAGGAAGCTGGCACTGTCTTCCAGCTGCGGCCCGGTCACCAGTTCCGGATGAGTTTCCACGGCCTTCCGCAGCGCCAGTGTCAATTTGTCGGGATCCGGTGGCGACGGTGGTTGCGTGCCTGGCCGGGGAACGAGGGGCAGTGGCGCAATCGTTGCGGGGAGCGACGCCGGTGCAGTGATCGTGGCTGCGGGTAGCTCGACGGATTCCAGTGCAGGCTGTGGAGCGACGGCCGTCGGGGCAGCGGTCACCACAGGCCAGGCCGATCGCTGAGCACGCGAATCCGCCCCCAACCACATCCACACTCCCGCTGCCGCGGCCAAGGCCACAAGGCTGCCGATCACAGTCAGACGCCGCAGTGATTGTCCACGCGCCGGCCGTTCCGGCAGCGAAGCCAGCAATTGGAAACGCGTTGCCACTGCCTGTGGCGTCGACGGCACACGCACCCACGCCAGCCGCGACTGCACGCCCCAGATTGCCGCGCAGTCACGGCAGGAGCGCGCATGCGCCTCGGCGGCGTCGTACTCCGCTGCGCCGAGCTTGCGGATGCTGCCGCTGTCGACAACGCGGGAAATATCCTGACAGTTCATTTTCTGCTCCCGATGTGGCGGACCATGGCCGTCTCGCGGTTCATGTCTGCAAGTAGCTGCGCCAGGCGCAATCGCGCACGGCGCAACCTCGCACCCAGCGCCTCGCGCCCGATGCCTGTGATCTCTTCGATCTCCGCCAGCTCATGCCCTTCGGCACGCAAGGTCAGCAGTGCGCGCTGCGTGCCTTCCAGTTGCAGGAATGCGCGCTCCAGCAACGCCTCGCTCTGCAGCTGTTGCAGCAGTTGCTCCGGATCCGGCAGATCGCTGACCAACTTTGCGGAGGTCTCTTCGTCTGCCGCGACCAGCGGTGAGCGGCCACGGCGCCGATGCAAGTCGATGAAGCGGTTGTGCTGGACGCGCAGCAACCAGCGCAGCGGCGAATCAGCCGCCGCCAGCGCCTCGAGATTGGCGCATGCGGCGACACAGGTGTCCTGGACCAGGTCCTGGGCGTCAGCGGAGTTGCGCAGCAGCTGGTAGGCCATCCGGAACAAGGTGTCCAGGTGCGGCGCAACCAGGGTATCGAGCTGATTTCTTGTGGAGTTCTGCTTCATCAGTCCTGCCTTCTGGCAAGCATGACGAACGGTGGCCTCAAAACCTACGGGTGAGGGCTTTGGCGTGCATGATGCAGACCATGTCATTTACCGATCTCAAGATGCCGCCTGAACTGGTCGCTGCCCTCGCCAGGCAGCAGATCACCGAGCCCACGCCCATCCAGAGTGCCGCATTGCCGGTTTTGGCCGAGGGCAAGGATGCGTATCTGCATGCCGAAAGAGGCACCGGCAAGACGCTGGCCATCCAGATCCATCGTCAGTCCTGCGATCTGGCGCAGAACGCAGGCATGGCGCTGCGCTCGGTGCTGTTGATCGGTGGCACCGCGACGGACCTGCAGATCGAGAGGCTGAAGAAGAAGCCGCATCTGGTCGTCGGCTCGCCGGGCGTATCGGAGAACCGATCCCCTGGGGCAAGCTCAAGACACGTGCGGGTCATCCGGGCAACCCTCGCGCCCGTGAAATTCGCTACTGAACCTGCAATGCAGTGGCGGCGGCCTGCCGCACCGCCGGGTCCGCATCACTGGAGGCGGCCTGCAGTTCCGCTTCGGCGCGCGGATCATCCCGATGCCGCGCAAGTGCGCCGAGCGCAGCAGACTTGATGACTATACCGGTCCAGTAGGTGGGATCCGTTGAACCGATGTCTGTGGCACGCAGCACAGCGAGCAACACATCGACGACACTGGGTGTCCTCACGTAGCCCAACCAGCCAACAGCCTTCATCACGGACGGCGTTTTACTGGTATCGCTGACGAGAGCCGGCAGGATATCCAGCAGCGCCCGCACGACGTCCTCATTCTCCATCGTGTACTGGAACTGCTCCAGACTGTTTATGACGGCGAGGGGTTGCAGCCGCTGTGCCGGCGAAAGGGATGAGTTCTTCACGATGGCGACTACGAACTCGCGCACCTCGGCATCACCGCCGCCGGCGGCCTGCCGCGCCGCGTTGCGCACCAGATCGCTGGTGTCGGTGACGGCCATTTCACGCATTGCGGCGCGCACCTGGGGATCGTCCGGGAAGTCTGTGGCCAGCATGTTGACGGCGTCGAGGCGGGCATGCTCATCCGGTTCGCGCGGCACCGCATCGATGAGCAGTTGGACGGGACCTTTGCGGTCCAGGCCGCCGTTGTTCAGCGCTCGCCACAGCTCGGTGCGTTCGCGCGCGTCCGGCGTGGCGGCGATCAGATCGAGTGCGCCTCTCAGGAAATTCTGGTCCAGGCCTGCGCCACGCTTGTTCAGCGGCTTGTCCAGCAAGACGTGCTTCAGCAGCTGGATCGACGAATAGCGCTGCTGCCAGGGCACAGTGCCATCGCCCACCCGTTGCTGCAGCTGGTGCTCCAGCACGGCATCGGCTGGCAATGCCAGAAGACGCACGGTCTCTGCCAGTCTCTGGGCGTCTGCGACAAAGGAGCACACGGTTTCGGGCTGACCGGTGAATATGTCCGGTGTGCAGCCGGGTTCAAATCGGAGCGTGCTCTCACGCCAGAACACCTTCGCGAAGCCGTCGACGTTGAGTGTCCGGTTCAGTGAAGTGACCCAGGGTTCACCCGCCACGATAGCGGTCTGCCTGCCGGCCGCCACCTGTTCCGGACTCAGATTGCGCTCAGCGGCTTCGACAACAATGCTGTTTACCCAGCCGCGGTCCGGACGGATGCGGTCCGGGCGCGTGGGGCCGGCGGCGGCATAGGTGACGCGGAAATCAGCTGGCTGCTCTGGGGGCACGATGACCAGTTGTGGCCCGGCCCGCAGTACATCGATGAAATGCGCGTAGCTCTGGTCGATCGCCGCTTGCAATTCCGCTTCGTCGATCGTCCAGGTCAGCAATCGCACCTGCACGGTGTATTTGTGAATGGCCGGCGCGGCTGGCTGCGATGCCACGGCTGGCTGCGATGCCACCACCGCAGGTGGTTCGGGCGGTGGCGCAACGGGTGCCGATGTGGCCTCGGGTACGGGCTGTAACTCTGCGACCGGCTGCTCCGGCACGCGGTTACCCCGCCAGCCCAGCATCGCCGCGGCCGCAGCGAACGCGGTCACCACGCCAATGACGATGAACCGCTTGCGTGCCTGACCGCTGCGGCCGATCACCGTCGAATTCGCCAGCGCGCGCCAGCCGGCGAGCGACTGCGGCACCAGTGGCGGAATGGGCAACGCGGCGAGGCGCAGATCCAGCTGATGGTCACGGGCGCAGTCCGGGCAGCCCGCAAGATGGGCTTCGGCGGCGCCGCGTTGCGCGGCGGGCAGCCAGAGCAATTCCTGCTCGTCGAGAATCCGGCCGAGTTCCTGGCAGTTCATGAGGCACTCCTTGGGAGCGAGTCGGCGCGTGGTGGCGCCTCGCGCGGTTGTTCGAGATGCCGGGCAAGGCGGTTGCGTGCGCGATGCAGCCGCGCGCGCAGCACTTCCTTGCCAACACCGGTGATGGTGGCGATTTCAGTCAGGCTGTAGCCTTCAGCACGCAGGGCCAGCAGCGTGCGCTGCGTGTCCTCGAGCTGCAGGAAGGCGTGTTCCAGTGCGCGTTCGGCATCGCGCTGCTGCTGCAGTTCTTCGGGGCCGGGCTCGGTGCTGGCGAGCTGCGCTGCGCCGGGTTCCTCGTCGAGAGGGACGAAGGGCGCGCGCCTGCGGCGTTTGTTCACATTGATGAAGCGGTTCTGCAGCACGCGCAGTAACCAGCGTTCGGGCCGGTCGACAGTCGCGAGTGTGGCGAGGTTTTCGCAGGCGGCGATGCAGGTGTCCTGCACCAGGTCGTGGGCATCGGGGCTGTTGCGCACCAGGCGCCAAGCCACGCGGTGCAGCAGCGGCAGGTGCGGCGTCACCAGCGCGTCGAAGCGTTCCGATGCGGAGTCAGCCATGTGACGAAATCCTGTACTTCATGGTCCTTCAAGACAAACGATGCGCTGGAATGTAACGGGCGGATCGATCGACCACCTGACCGCGGCGGCGCGGATGGGTAGTCTTGTCGCTGCCAGGAAGTTGGTCGTGGAAGGGGCCAGCCGCCGTTGCCCAAGAAAAGCGTCAATTAAGCAACTTGTTGAATCACAAATGTTCTTGTTCGCCGCCAATCGACAATCCCGTCAGCCGGTCAAGTAAGCATCCCGCTCGCATCGGCACGTCTCCGAACGCTTCCGGTACACTCCTCCCAGGGGAATATTCGGGAGTCATCATGACCACCGTCGACATTGAAAAACTGCCCGTAGCCGAGAAATTGCTGCTCATGGAACAGCTGTGGGACGCACTGCGCGTGCAGGCCGACAGCAGCGTCGTACCTGCCTGGCACAAGGACGTACTGGCAGAGCGTCTGCGTCGACTGGACACCGGCAACGAGCCCACTTCGCCCTGGCCAGAGGCCAAGGAGCGTATTCGCTCCCAGATCAAAGCGGGCTGACGTTCGTCGCAAGCCCGACGGTCGCCTGCATCGTTCACGCTGATCGATTCCCTTTCGCGATCTACTACGAACTGAAAGGCGACGTCGCCACCGTAGTGGCGGGTCTGTTGCTGACGACGTAAGCGATCTCGCTTGCTGGTTCATCGATCGAACGAAAAGCCCCGGCGGGAAGCTGTCTGGGCTCTTCTACATATGGCCCTTTGCGCGAACGAGCAAGGGTTTTGAACGGACTATCCGCGGCGGGTCATCCGTGCATGATGCACACCATGTCATTCACCGATCTCAACATGCCGCCTGAACTGGTCGCTGCCCTCGCCAGGCAGCAGATCACCGAGCCCACGCCCATCCAGAGTGCCGCATTGCCGGTATTGGCCGAGGGCAAGGATGCGTATCTGCATGCCGAAACAGGCACCGGCAAGACGCTGGCCTACCTGTTGCCGCTGTTCTGCAGGGCAGATGTGGGCCTTGCCGCGACACAGATCGTGATCGTCGCGCCGACGCACGAGCTGGCCATCCAGATCCATCGTCAGTCCTGCGATCTGGCGCAGAACGCAGGCATGGCGCTGCGCTCGGTGCTGTTGATCGGTGGCACCGCGACGGACCGGCAGATTGAGAAGCTGAAGAAGAAGCCGCATCTGGTCGTCGGCTCGCCGGGGCGTATTGGAGAACTGATCACCAGGGGCAAGCTCAAGACACGTGACGTGCGCAGTGTCGTCATCGACGAGGCGGATCTGCTGCTGAATGAAGAGCACCTGCAGGCGGTGCTCGCCATCATTCGGGCAGCACCGCCGGGTCGCCAGCTGGTGTTCGCGTCTGCCACGCGGGAGAGGCAGAGCACTGCCGAGATCAGCACGCTGGCGCCGGACCTCATCATGTTGAAAGCAGGCGCCGCGCCGGTGAGCGAGAACATCGAACATCTGTATCTGGAATGCGAAGAGCGCGACAAGCCGGAGCTGCTGCGCAAGATCCTCCGCTGCCTTGAGCCGGAGCGTGCGCTCGTCTTCGTCCATCGCAACGATGTCGCGGACAAGGTGGCAGCCAGACTGGCACATCACCACATTCCCGCCGCCGATCTGCATGCAGCCAACGACAAGCTGCTTCGCAAGCAGGCGATGGATGGCTTGCGCAGTGGTCAGATCCGGGTGTTGATTGCTTCAGATGTCGCAGCACGTGGTCTGGACATCAAAGGCGTGGCGCTGGTCGTGAATCTCGACGTCCCGACGATGAGCAAGGCCTACCTGCATCGCACGGGGCGCACAGGACGGGCGGGTACGAAGGGCCTTGCGGTGAGCCTGGTGACCGAAAGCGAGCTGCGCGTCATCCGACGCTATCAACGCGAACTGGGCATCGCCATGCAGTGTGTGCGCATGCGCGAGGGGCGGCTCGTTCCCGTTGGTGATGTCGAGTCGTCCTGAACGCCGTGAAGGCGGGCAGCCTGTCCGCAGAGCTACAGGACTACTTGCGGCTGTCAGCGCCTCCTTAGGCGTCGCTCGCGACATTTGATGCCTGCTCGACAAGCCGTGCTGTCGAGCGAATCTCCCCACGTTCATCAAGGTACCAGCATCGCAATTCCTTGCAGCCGACAATCAGGTGAATCAGAGGTATCTCCTGTTCCGCGAACATCTTGCGCCATCCAGCAATGTCGGTCTGTGACGGGCTGGGTATGGACTCGGGATGTGTGTGCCACTCCCCAAGGTATCCAGCTGTGCGTCCGCTCTTTCTCCAGATGCGCTTAACAAGCGCCAGATGAGAGTGCGCTCTTCGTATGAATCCGTATCTAGTGCGCACATCCGTCGACTGTGGTCTGGTTATGTTTGTCACTTCCAAGTGAGGGCCTCGGCGCAGTCCGATCAACGTTCCTCCAGCCTCAGGCATTGATGATTTGCGTTGTGCATAGCTCATCATTTCATCCACCTGTACTGAGTGAATGAGAATGAGCACCAGTGGATTCGCTACATGAAATACTACCGGCGGCACGCGGGACAAGACTCCAGTGGCTCCGGCGAAGAGTCCTTCCTGGACTGGGTTTCCGCCTTGTTCAAGCGTTGACTGCGAAGGCGCGCGCCAGGAGAGTTGCCAACCCAGTCACGCGTCACATCAAGAGCCAAGCCTGCCGCAGTAGTGGCAGCAGAAACCGCGAAAGACATGTAGCTGCCGCAGCCGTCCGAGTACGTTCGCCCTGAGTGCCGATCGTTCCTAGCCAGAGGAAAGCGATCAATGACTGGTTGGCCCACTGGACGAAGATACTGGCACTCGAAACACAAGTGGTTGGATGAATCGACAAGCAGCGTGCGCGCTGCGTCGCCTCTTCCCTCCACCCACACATGAAGCACGGCGCTATGTTTTCCGACCTTGAGTCGAGCGACATTCTCAGCGTTGAGAACGCTGGATATCGCTGACGAACCGGTGGCATCAATCACAAGGTCGGCATCAAACAGGTCACGGGCAAGCGTAGCGTCCTTTGAGAACGCGACAACATTCAGGTGCGGAAACTCGGAAAGAATATGATCTCTCAAGGCGATCGCCTTGTTGCGGAATAGACTCCGCATCGACAGAACATGCCTACCCAGATTCTCCGCAGCCAACTCTTGGGTATCGTAGAGTTTCAATGTTCCACCGCCAAAACCTGCTCCGAGGCGAGCAAGAAACGTCGCCAAGTATCCACCGATGGTCCCGCAACCAACGATGGCGAAGTGCTTGCCCTTCAGCGTTTCATTGTTGGCTTGATTGCGGCCATGAATAAATGACGGCGATAGATCTGCAATGCCGAATCTGATGATTTTTGGGTTTTGGCGCAGAATGAACTGGCGACGTTCGCCGTGATCTTTCGCGAGTCGGTTGCGTTGGTTTGCGTTGAGATACTTGGCTTCCAAATGGAATCCGAACTGGCCGGATGGACCAGATAGCAGCACGATCAGGATCGACCGCTTGACGGTCCATTTGCTTTCCAACTTGCCGAGCAGCGACTTCTCAAGGAGCGGATCCCAACTCCTTAACCAGGCAAGAACCGCCTTTAGCGTTTCTGGCGGCCAAGCATCGGGATCGAAGCCCGGGAGTCTTGTGGTAGTGAGCTCGTACACGCAATCTCCAGCAGTCTCGCCCATGGAGATGCCGAGCTTCGCGAGCAATTGCGATGTTCGCGCCGTCTCGTCCGTGATAGTAAAAGTCTTGGCCCCTTCCCTCCAGCCAGCCTGAACGGATCCGAGAGTTCTCTTTGCAGGATCTTTGTTCCATAGAATCAAGGGCACCGTCTCGGTACCCTGCCAATGGATAAGGAACTCCGACTGCACATCGATGCGCGACTGGCTTCCGGCAATATCCTCGAGAGTTTCTTGCGCCTTTTGTAGACACGCCCCGATGACCTGCACCGGCTGATACGAATCCATCAGCACCGCTTCGCGGTCGACGTAGCACAGGTCTTTGCCGTGACCAAGGTGGGGTCGGAATCCCTGCAAGGCTGGCGGACGCTCAAGTAGGAGAATCTCCGGGCGCTTCTTGAACTGCCAATCGATGATGTTGAGTTGGACACGAACATCTGCTCCCCGGAAATCCAGAGTGCCTCGGTACGTTGCGACACAACCACTCGAAGGAGCCCGAATACGGAATCCGCGGTCCGTAAGGTAGTCGTGAACCTGTCCTGCCGATGCGCTCACGCCGATCTGTTGTCGCCTCGGAGTGCCGGAATGGGCACCGCAGCTGGTGCATGAGAGCGAACGACGGCAGGTGCGCGCACTACTTCAACCCGCGACACATCGTCGCTGAAGTGCCTACCCATCTGGCGCTTGAAGCGTCTCAACATTTCCCCCGCCTGATTGTCCCTGCCCAGCATGCACTGCGAGATCTCGAACTCCGTATTCTCGGCGTGCTGTGCTACGGCGCGACGTGCTTCCGTGGCAAGGCGATTGAGGTTCTCGTTTGTGTCGTCCCACGGAGCAATTACTGGCTGAAGAATCGCCTTGCTGATTGTGATCATTGCCTGTCGAAGAGCCTCATCGGTTCGGCCCGGTACTTTGCGAAACTTGCCTTCGATCATGACCATCAGGCAGATCGACGACGGTCCATCCCCTTTAGGAAACTGCTGGTCTCGCCAACCTTTGGCCGCCCGCCATGTATCGCGCAACTGGCCTCCGTGTGCCGCAACTGCCGCCTCGACCCAGCGATGCACGATCTTCGGTTCCGATGGCTTCCATCGTCCGTCGCGTTGAGCAAGGAGAACGTCCTTGTCAGAAACCATACTCCAGTCGAAAGCAAATTCATCTTCGATGACATCGGGTTGGGTGAACGATTTCTCCATGGTAACCAGAGAACGTTTGAGTTCTGAAAACTTCTCCTGGCTGATTGCGTAGAGCGGAACATCGACATGGCTCTCTTTGTCAAGAATGACGCGGCAGCAGGTTGACTTGCTGCTGTCGTAGGCTTCCCAGGCCTGTTCAGCAACAAGCTGTCTCAATGCGGAATCTGCTACCCCGAAATACCAGTCGGCCGCCCGCTTGGGAGTCGAACTGGTAACGAAGTCCATCGGAAGGTAGCACCCATCGTCCATGTCCGCCTGCTGGGGAGGCACATGAGTTCCACGATTGATGGTGTTGTACGACCAGCTTCCCTGCGTAAAGAACGCAGGATTGAGCGGGCGCTCGTCCATCATGTTGGCTGTTGCATTCGCGAAGGCCTGGCGCAGTTGCTTCCGAACAAGGCGGCGAGCTGCAATCAGCCTACTGCGCTGCAGAAGGCGCAGATCCAGGTTGTTCAGGTACGTGTCTGCATCAGACGTGGAAGAAACTAAGTTGCGATGGAAGCTAAGCATATGCGAGTGCCTCTATGAAATGTTCTTGCGCTTTCCGTGGTGAAAGATCGGCGGAGGTGGTCTGTGGCCAAGCATTTCCTGGAGCCGCGAGTCATTGATGGAGAACTGAAATGAGTTTGCCGCCTGACCTTTCAGAGCACGCACAGCACCGTGCGAAACGATATCTAGGCCAACGTCATTTGCCTGGTCCTTCTCCAGTCTGGTATCGATGCGCATATGACGATCGGCACCAAGTCGATGTGTGAGCATCTGATTGAAGAGACGTTCTTGTGCTGCGATCGTGAGTGTGAACAGGTCCTTACCCCATCCGACTATGCCCTTATTGAGAGACTTCGCATTGCTGGCCGTCGCGTTGGTCTCCATCGTTCCGATGGAAAGTACGCGAACCGATTCCGGAGGTCGGCGGAAGAAAATCTCCGCCTCATGCAGGCCCAACAGAGCTGGTCCGTTCGCCACAAGTCCACCATCGACGTAGATTTGGTCGTCGATCACATGGTGCGGGAAGTAGACGGGAGCTGACGACGTAGCGAGCGCTACGTCGACAAGGTATTGCTTATAGTCCTGGCTAAAGTTTGCGTGGTGCGGCGTCTTGAAGAGTCTGGGGTTGCCGGTGGAGAAGTTGACCGTCGTGACAATTGCCGGATGTATGCACTGATCGAGATGCTCGCGCCCAAAGATGGTCGGAAGCTCAAGCGTTCTACGCAGAACATCGGCAGAGTGCCGCGCCCTGAACAACCCATACAAATAGCGATCGTAGAACGGTATCCAGCCGAGGATGCGGGCCACGCTAGGGCGGCGAAAAATATTTTCGCCTTCGACCTCAAATAGCTCGACCATGCGTGCCGCCGGAATCTCGCACGCTAAGGCTAGGGCCAGAATTCCGCCAATAGAAGTTCCGGTAATTAGATCGAATCGGCGGGCTAATGGTTCACCCAGATGAGATTCCAGTCGGGCAAGAATCTCCGCCGTGTACAACCCACGGAATCCACCGCCAGAAAGTGCTAAGACTTGAAACGCTGACATGGGCGCGGATCTCTGCCTTTTTGCCTTTGTGCCCAACTCCCGAGATTGCAGAGCACAAATGGGACTTGCCTGAACCTGTCAGGTAGCGTAGTTTACAAGAATCTGAACAGTCAATGGTTTTTGTAAACTCTCCAAAATCATGATCGGAGACCGAATCAAGCAGGCCCGCGAAGCGGCAGGGTTGACTCTGCGCGAACTGGCCGCTCTTTGCGACCTGTCCGCCATGGCGATTTCCAAGTACGAGCGCGGCGAAATCTCGCCTTCTTCCACGGCCCTTTTAGCTTTGGCGAAGGCTCTCGGGGTGCGCACGGAGTACTTCTTCCGTCAGCATGAAGCGGTGCTTGATGAGGTTGAATACCGAAAGCACCCGGACATGGCGGAAAAGGAAAAATCCCGCATCCTTGCGGATGCCCGCGAGCAGTTGGAGCGCTGGCTGGCGCTGGAGGAGTTCATCCCCACGCAATGGGCGACCCGGTTCGTCACGCCAGCGGATCTCCCGGGCAAGGTGAATACGCTCGATGAGGTCGAGGATGTGGCAATGAAGTTGCGTAAGTCGTGGAAGCTTGGCAACGACGCTCTACCTGCACTGATCGACACGCTGGAGCAGCACGGTGTCAAGGTGTTCACCACCCTCATCGATGGCGACCGCAAGTTCGACGGTTTGTCGGCCACGGCCAACGGCAAACCCATCATCTTGATCGTCGGGGGCGAACACCAGCCTGGAGACCGGCAGCGGTTCACGCTTGCGCATGAATTGGGACATCTCGTCCTGAAGGGGCGATTGAACAAGAACCTCGATGAAGAGAAGGCTTGCCACCGCTTCGCCGGCGCCTTCCTCGCACCGCGGGACGCGGTTCTGCGCTCGCTGGGCCGCTCGCGTACGCGACTCGAACCGATGGAGTTGCAGCTACTGAAGCTGGAATGGGGTCTTAGCATGGCGGGCTGGATGTTGCGTGCACGCGATCTCGGCATCATTGACCGCAAGGAGGCTTCGGCCATGTGGAAGCAGTTCCAAGCCCAAAGCTGGGATCGCCGCGAACCTGATCCGCAGTATCCTCGCGAGAAGTCACGAGGCTTCGAGCAACTCGTCTACCGAGCGCTGGCTGAGGATCAGGTCAGCGAATCCAAGGCAGCCGAGCTGCTGGGTGTGCCGCTGGGCGAGTTTGTCGCCCGGCGGCATATGGAATCCATCCCAGATGCTGCTGGTCGGTGATGCCAACATCTTCATGGACTTCGCAGCGACGGAACTTACTCCGGCGCTGTTCCGCCTTGATCATGAACTCATCGTGCCAGAGGCTCTTTTTCACGAAGAGCTAGCCAGCCGCCATACCCATCTGCTGAACCTTGGATTGCAGCTCCGCGCGATGAGTGGCGAACAGGTGCAGCGTGCCGGCGCGATGATGGCTAAGCACCGCAGGCCAAGTTCCAACGACATTCTGGCGCTGACACTGGCTAGTGACCTGAAGTGCCCCTTGGTTACGGGTGACTGGCAACTGAGAGCCGCGGCGAATGCGGAGGGCGTTGAGGTGCTTGGAACCTTGGCTTTAGTTGAGCAGATGATCCAGCGGAAATTGATCACTGTGATTGAGGCTGGCGCTGCCTACGACGCGATGGGTGCAGCTGGTCGACGCTTGCCGTGGGACGAGGTAAGGCATCAACTGACCAGACTGCAAGATGGCGCATGATTGCTCGGGGCCGTCTCCGCAACTCTGCGTGTGAGGCGGTCTAGATCCTCTGAATGACGATGAAATGCCCGCCTCGTGCGATCATGGGGGCCATGCTCCTGACGATCTCGACGACGGCGGTCCCCGCGACCGACCTGGGATACCTGCTGCACAAGAATCCTGCGCGCGTGCACGGGTTTGAGCTGTCGTTCGGCCGCGCGACTGTCTTCTACCCAGAGGCAACGCCAGAACGCTGCACGGTCTGCCTGCTGATTGAGGTCGATCCTGTTGGTTTGGTGCGGCGTAAGTCGGGACCTGCCGGCGATGGCGGCATGCTCACGCAATACGTCAACGACAGGCCCTACGTCGCCTCGTCATTCCTGTCCGTGGCCATTTCCGAGGTATTTGGGACAGCCATGGGCGGTCGTTCCAAGGATCGTCCAGAACTGGCGTCCAAAGCACTACTTTTCGAGGCTCGAATCGCGGTACTGCCGAGCCGCGCCGGCGAGCGTCTGATCCGTGACTTGTTTGAGCCTTTGGGCTACCAGGTTTCCGTAGAGCGTCTTGCGCTGGATCCGAAGTTTCCGGAGTGGGGCGCCAGTCGTTACTACTCGGTCTCGCTGACCGGGACGCAGCGACTGCAGGACTTGCTGAGCCACCTGAACGTGCTCATTCCGGTGCTGGATGACGAGAAGCACTACTGGGTTGGCGACGACGAAGTGGACAAGTTGCTGCGTCGTGGCGGTGAGTGGTTGCCGGTGCATCCCGCAAAAGAGCAGATTGCGCGACGTTACCTCAAGCATCGCAAGAGCCTCGCGCTTCAGGCGATTGAACGCCTCGCCACGGATGCCGAGGATGATGTTGACGAAACATCTACTCCGACGGGCAAGCCAGCCGGAAGAGAAGATGCTCTGGAATCCAGGATCAGTCTCAACACCTTGCGAATCGCGCAGATTGCGGAGACCGTGCGCGCCTCCGGTGCAAAATCGGTCGTTGACCTGGGGTGCGGGGAGGGCAAGCTGCTGCGCGAGCTGGTGAAGCAGCGGCAAATTGACCGCATTGTCGGAATGGACGTGGCCATCCGCTCTCTTGAGTATGCGCGCGAGAAACTTCGCCTCGAACAACTGGCTCCGGCGTTTCGCGACCGGATTCAGCTGATCCACGGTTCGCTGATGTATCGAGACCGGCGCCTTGAGAATTTCGATTTGGCCACAGTGGTCGAGGTCATTGAACACCTGGACGCCGGCCGGTTGCGTGCGTTTGAGCGCGTGCTGTTCGAGCACGCCCGGCCCCGCGCCATTCTCGTCACGACTCCGAACGCGGAATACAACGCCAGGTTCGAGTCGCTGCCTGCCGGGCAGTTCCGTCAT
>Ga0164241_10001406_pt1 | contig 29886 bp, 21 predicted proteins | sample OricomyardsoilBY_FD_108780 | JGI IMG/M metagenome (GOLD analysis project Ga0164241, IMG submission 108780) | Backyard soil microbial communities from Emeryville, California, USA - Original compost - Back yard soil (BY) | ecosystem: Environmental > Terrestrial > Soil > Unclassified | place: USA... | reverse complement strand
GATATTGCTCTTCCGCCTCACCGAATTGGCGCGCCGCATTGAGCAGGCGGATCAGCGTCGCGCGCTGGCCCTCTTCATACGGGGACAAGCCGACCAATGCGCGCGCAAACGGGATCGCGCGCTCGGGTTCGGATTCGAAGCGCGCGACCAGCTCGGTCAACAGCGCCGCCTGGTCGCGCAGGGCTTGCTCGCGCTCCGCGACGCACCAGGCGTGGAAGGTGTGAAAGCTCGAGAATTCGAGACCTTCCAACAGGTTGCCGCGATACCGTGCAGCGGCGTTCACGAGAACATCGTTCGGAACGTCGCGCAACCCACCGGCAACGAGCTGTTTGAGTTCACGCGTGTCGATCGAGATGCCCTCGGCGTCGAAGCTCACGCGATCGCGATCCGAAAGCACGCGCGCCCGCTCGTCTTCATCGACCAGGCGCCGGAGCTTGGACAAACTCCAGCGCAAAGAGCCCCGGGGATCGTCCGGGATTTCCCACAAAAGCTGGCACAACGCGTCGCGACGGAACTGGCGAGGCTGCAAACACAGATACGCGAGGAGCGCGCGCGTCTTCTTCGATGGCGGCAAGTCCAGCACTTGGCCGTCTTTGCGCACCTCGAAGTCACCTAGGAATCGGAACTCAAGCCCAGACATTGCAGGTCTCCCGAACCACGCTGCGAGGCCGAGAATAAGGGGCGCGGCACGGCAATCACAAGCCCCGGAGCGCGCATCTGTCATCGAAACGAAAAAAACCACGCTCGTTTCCACGGTCGTTCCCTCGCCCCGGTCGCAGGGTGTGTGGGCGAGGTTCGGAAGACCCGCAAGCTCGCTCAGCGAGCAAAGGAGGGGCTATGGCCCGTTTCGAGAATATTCTGCAAACCATCGGAAATACGCCAGTTGTTCGCTTGAATCGCCTAGCGCCCGCGGGCGTGAACGTGTTCGTCAAGGTCGAGTCTTTCAACCCGCTCGGTTCGGTCAAAGACCGCATGGCCCGCGCGATCATCGAGGACGCGGAGCGCACGGGTTCCCTCGAGCCCGGGCAAACCGTGATCGAGGCGACGAGCGGCAACACCGGCATCGGCCTGGCGATGGTTTGCGCCCAGAAGGGCTACCCGCTGGTCGTGACGATGGCAGAGAGCTTCAGTCTCGAACGCCGCAAGCTGCTGCGCTTCCTCGGCGCTCGGGTCGTACTCACTCCTGCAGCCGAAAAAGGCTCTGGCATGCTGAACAAGGCCGTCGAACTCGCCGAGGCGCACGGCTGGTTCTTGTGTCGTCAGTTCGAAAATGAGGCCAACGCGGAGGTGCACACGCGCACCACGGCGCAAGAGATCTTGGCTGATTTCTCGGGCGAACGGCTGTACGCCTTCGTTTCGGGGTTTGGCACGGGAGGCACGTTGCTCGGCACGGCGCGCGGGCTCAAACAAGCTGACACGGCCATCCGAGTGATCGCGGCCGAGCCGGACAATGCGCAACTGCTCGGCAGCGGCATTGCGCAGACTCGTGACGAGCGCGGACAACCGTCGGCGAGCCACCCGCGCTTTCGCCCGCACCTGATGCAAGGTTGGAGTCCCGACTTCATCTCGCAGCTCGCCGAGAGCGCCCAGAAAGAAGGCCTGATCGACGCCATCGTGCCCGTCGCGGGCGACGAAGCCGTCCGTCGAGCACGCGAGCTTGCGACACAAGAAGGGATTTTCGTCGGTACTTCGAGCGGTGCGACCCTGGCGGCGGCGCTGCAGGTGGCACGTGAAGCGCCGCCCGGAAGCAACATCGTGTGCATGCTGCCGGACACCGGTGAGCGTTACATGTCGACCCCGTTGTTCGACGGGATCGGCGTCGACATGACCGACGCGGAGCTCGAGATTTCGCGTTCCACGCCGGGCTGCCGCTTCGACGCAGCGCCTCCCGCGCTGCCTTCACCCGAGCCCGTGCCCGGCGCAGCCACAGCCGCGCTCGTGCGCGACGAAGAAGCGGAAGTGTTCGTCAGCAACGTGATCGAAGAGGAGCCGGTCGTGCTGTTCGCGCTCGAATGGTGCGAGTTTTCCTGGGCGGTGCGCAAGCTCTTCAGAAAGCTGGGCATTGCCTACAAAAGTGTGGATATCGACTCGGTGGCGTTCCAAGAACGCGAGCTGGGCACGCGAGTCCGCGCCGCTCTGAAGCAACACTGCGGCTCGCCGACGATCCCGCAAGTTTACATTGGGCGCGTGCATGTAGGCGGTTGCATGGACATGCTCGATGCAGCCGCGAAAGGCAGCGCGTTTCAGCTGCTCGCCGATGCTGGTGTGACGTTCACGCGCGACGCGGATCTGAACCCGTACCAATTCTTGCCGCAGTGGGTGCATCCACGAAAGAGCGCGTGATTCAGCGCAAATAAACAAACGAGGGCAAACCATGTCATTCATCGAGACCATTCCAACGACCGAGGCGCACGACGCGCTGAGGGACATGTACCTCCGGCAACAGAAGGCCTGGGGCTACGTGCCAAACTACGCCAAGGTGTTCTGCTATCGCCCCCAGGTCATGGCGCGCTGGGGGCAGCTGCTCGCGGAGATCAAGCGGCCGATGTCCAAGCGGCGCTTCGAACTCATCACCTTCACGGCGGCACACGAAATGCGCCATTCTGCGTGCGCGCTCGCGCATGGCAAAGCGCTCCGCGAATTCTTCAGTGAGGAACAGATTTTGGCCATCGCCGAGGACCGCTTACAAGGCGTTCTCGAGCAGGCCGAGCAGATGATCGTGCGTTTCGCACGGCAGATCGCGCGCGATGCCTCGAGTATCGGCGCAGAGGACATCGCGGAGCTCCAGGCGCACGGCTATTCCGCGGCGGAGATCTTCGATGTCGCGGCGACGGCGGCTGGACGCGCGTTCTTCACCAAGCTGCTGGATGCGCTCGGAGTATTGCCCGACTCGGCGTTCCTCGCCTGCTCGGAAGAGTTTCGCCGGACCTTGACGGTCGGGCGTGCCATCGACATGAATCAGGCTCGAACCATGGCTGTGACTGAAGTGGAGGAGGTCGCATGGGAATCAGGCTAGAAGCGGACAGCATGGCAAAAGACGCCGCTGAAACGCAAGATATGCAGGCGTTGCTGACACGGCTCGGTGCAGGGCTGGATGAGTATCTGAAGTTCGAACATCCTGACGCACTGCACCCGAGCCGCCACTGGCGCGAACACTTGAACATCGCCGTGCCGCGCGAAGGCGTCGGCATTCAGCGAGTGTTGGACGAACTCGTCGAGCACGTGATTCCGAATGGCTCGGCCGTACCGCGACCTGGGTTCTGTTCGTTCATCACGACTGGTGCAGCGAGCGTGTCCACGCTCGCGTCTACCGCAGCGAGCGTTGCTTCACCGCAACGCTACGGGCTCACTGCCTTCAATTTCCTGGAAGAGCTATCGCTGGAATGGCTCGCCGAGATGTTCGGTTTGCAGGCGATGCAAGGCGTGTACAGCAGCGGAGGCTCGGTGGCCAACCTGCTCGCATTGGGCGCTGCGCGCCAGAGCGCATTCGAGCAAATCGGCTGTGATCCTGCGGCCGACGGCGTCGTTCGGCGCGTGGCGTTGTATGCGAGCACCGAGGTGCATCACACCATTCAACGCTCTGCGGGCGTGCTCGGCATCGGGCGGCGCGCGGTGCGAGCGATCGCCTGTGATGCACTCGGACGCATGCGAGTGGACGACCTCCGACGTGCGTTGGATGATGACGCACGCGCTGGCGTGTTGCCAGTAGCCATCGTTGCCAACGCCGGCACGACCAATCGCGGCGCGATCGACCCGCTCGACGCAATTGCAGAGCTCGCCGTTCGCCGCGGGATCTGGTTTCACGTCGACGGCGCGTACGGGTTACCGGGGATCCTGGACGAACGAATCGCGCCGCAATACGCGGGATTGGAGCACGCAGACTCCGTGATCGTCGATCCGCACAAATGGCTCGGCGCCTCTGTAGGCGTGGCCGCCACTTTCGTTCGCGACCGTGAGCTCCTGCGCCGCGCCTTCACGCAAGAACCCGCCGACTACCTCGAGGGTGCCGTAAAACAATCGGGCGCAGCCCAGCCAACACTCGCGCACTCCTTGGATGATTTCGGCATCCCCTACTACGACTACGGAGTCGAACTCAGCGCACCCAGCCGAGGCGTCGTGGTCTGGGCCTTGCTACGCGAAATCGGCGTCGCCGGCATGACCGCCCGCATTCGCCGTCACAATGATCTCGCCGCACACGTCGCTGAAATGGCACGAGCTCACCCCAATCTCGAGCTCCTCCAAGACCCCACGCTCTCAATCTGCTGCTTCCGTTACATCGCCCCGCACGTCCACGATCTCGATCTGCTCAACCAACGCCTGCATCGCCAACTGATCCGCGAAAATCAGCACTTGCCGAGCACGACGCGTGTGAATGGCCAGCTCGCATTGCGTCCGTGTTTCATCGGCGCCCGGCTCGAACTTTCCCACGCGCGAGGCCTAGTCGCAGACGTACTCCGGATTGGTGAAGAGCTCGCGCGCGCTGAATTGCAGGGCCACACGTAGAACATTGACGAATCCGAGTTGCAGCCCGCGCGGGATACCGCGCCGAGCGGCAAGACTCAGTGTGGATTCGCGCCGATTTCGCGTGGAGTGCGCCGCGAGCAGCGCGGCTCGAACTCCACCAACGCGGTCATGTCACCAATTGTTTCTCTTCCTCTCCCGTCCGCGACGCCGAAGGCCACGACGTTCACGCCGCACCCCGTGACCATCAAAAAAAACCCACACTTCCTGGGTTTTATTTATTGATGGTCACGCGCCACAACGCGTCCCGGCCCAGCCTTCGGCGTCGCGTTCCGGCCGAGAGCCTGAAGCGCGCACTGACGCCACAACGCGCACCGCGCTGATTGCCGATTCGTGCATTTTTCCCCAACCTGGTTGGAAGGCGTGGTTAGACTCCGCGCTCGATGGTCATGGTTCGCCGAGCGAGCGCGGTGCTCGTGTTTGCATTGTCGAGCGCGCTGGCGACGCGCGCGCATGCACAAGAGAACGCGGAGGATCCGAAGACCATCGATACGGTGCGCGGCACGATTCGCGGGAGTACGCGCTTGATTGGGCTCGGAGGAGCCTTCGTCGCGATCGCGGATGATACGCAAGGTGTAGCGATCAACCCGGCTTCGGCTGCGGTACGCATGCCTTACTCTTGGGGCGCGTTCGATTACTCTTTTGGTATCGATCTCGGCATTGCCACTTGGCTACCGAAGAATGACGTGTACAACGCGCCGCAGAACTCGGGCGCCAGCGGTGGCTCGCTATTTGGCTCGTTCGCGATCCTCACCAATTATCAGCACGCGGGCCTCGGTATTGCCGCGGAAGCGGAGCAGAATGTCGCCAGCCACAAGGGGCAGCAGGGCTTCAGCACCAAGCTGACGGCGAATTTCGGCCTGATGCGGCCAGCCGTGGCCTACGGATATTTCGACGGGCAGCTGTTACTCGGGGCGGGCTTGCGTGTTCTCGGCTTCAGCTTCGGCGGCCATCAGGCGAATGTGCCGTTGACGGCGGGCATCGGTTACACCGCAGGCGTGATCGTGAAACCCACGGGCAAGCAGTTTCGCGTCGGTGTTGCGATCGAACAGCCGATCAACGCCGAGGTCGCGAGCGACGACGGCACCGCACCGACGGTGGTTCACGTGCCTTGGACCGCGGCAGCGGGCTTTGCGTATCAGTTCGGCACGCGAAAGCTCAACCCTCCATTCGTCACCGCTCGAGCTCGCGCCCGCCGTGATGCGGGTGGTCGCGAGCCCACCGAAGAAGAAGTCAAGAAAGCCAAAAAGGACCTGTTCGATGAATATCAGCGCGACCAAACTTGGTACCTGCTGTTGAGCACCGAACTCGCATTCATCGAGGGCAGTGGTGATGTAGCCCTCGCCGGCACCACCGCGCTCAATCGCACCCTCGTTTCGCCGCGTTTGGGCGTCGAGACGGAAGCGGTACCGCGCTGGTTGCGAGTGCGCGCCGGGAGCTACCTGGAGCTAGCAACGACTGAAGAAGGGCACTCACGTCTGCACGGCACCGCCGGCGTCGACATCAAGCTGTTCGAGTGGGGCGTCTTCGGGTTAATCAAACCGTTTGACTATTGGCAGCTCTCGCTCGCCGTCGACGGCGCTCGCTCGTATCTCAATACCTCGTTCAGCATCGGCTTTTGGCACTAGGCTGAGGGCGCACTGGGCAATGCTAAGCTGAGGAACCACCACATGCTCGAGCACCGCCAGCGCGTATCGTCCCTTCCCATCCTTGGCACATTCATCTTCGCCGCTCTCGGTGCGTCGTTGTTTGCCGCCGCCGGCTGCTCGAGCGACAGCGGCGCGAATGGTGGCGCTCAAAGCGGGGCAGGTGGCACCGGCAATTCGCCGGGCAGTGCGGGCAGCGTGAACGGCACGGCCGGGAGCAGCGTTCCAGCAGGTGGCGCCGCGGGTGCGGTAAATGCAGCAGGCGGCAGCGCGGGAGTCGCGATTGCCGGGAGCGCGGGCGCAGCGATTGCCGGCAGCACTGGCGTTGCAGGCGGCGTCGCAACGGGCGGCGCTGCCGGCACCACGAGTAGCGCAGGCGCGGCCAACGCGGGCGCAGCAAATGCCGGTGCGGGTGGCGCGGGTGCGAGCACGGATTGCAGCAAGTTGCCGCTGTGTGATTCGTTCGAAGACACGGCGGTCGGTTCGCCGCCGAAGAGTACGCTTTGGACGCTCGTGCCGTCAGCCGCGAGCGGCTCGTCCACCGTTGACTCGATTGGCGCCCATGGCTCGCTGCACTCGCTCAAGGTCGTGAGCCCCGATCGCCGGTATTTGCGCAATTCTTCGGTGATCGGCACGCTGGGTTCGGTGGTTCACGTGCGTTTTTACCTGCGTCTCGACTCGACCCTCGCGGAAGGACACGGCGGCATGGTCGTTACTCACCCGACGATGGTCGATCAATACAGCCAATCGAACGAGTTACGCTTTGGCAGTCAAGGCCAGGTCTTCCACTGGAACACCGACTCGGACGCCGCGAACATCCCCGACGTGAGCCCAAACGGCAACGCGGCCAGCATCAAGCCTGCCACCAACACCTGGTATTGCGTCGAGCTCACCATCAATACCAATGGCCACCTCAACGCATCGATTGACGGAGTCGACGTGCCCGGATTGATGGAAGACGGCACAGCGACACCGAACATCGACCAAGCATGGGTCGGCAGCACGGCGTCACTCGCGCGCTACACCGCGCTGGCGGACTTCAGTTTTGGTTGGCAGAGCTATGGCGGCGGCGCACTCACCCTTTGGTATGATGACGTCGCGCTGTCGTCGTCCCCCATTGGTTGCCTCTGATGTGACTTCACGTTGCAACCAACGCGCTCTTGCGAGGGCTGCGCGTCCCTCGCAAGAGCATGCGCCGCGTGCGTCTCAGTTCGGGTAAATCTCGTCGTTCGAGGTGCTCGAGGGGATCAAGCACTGGATTCCGGGCGAGCACTTCCACTGGATTTCGTTGCCGCGTACCACGTATTGCTTGCCCGCAGACGTGCTCTTGCTGCGTAACGCGAAGTGCTGAAAGCCAGTGCGCGACTTGTACCAGCGAACGCCAACGCCGTTACTGGCGTACTCGTCACCGAACCATTGCCAGTTGCCAACCGTGAGCGCGAGGGCCGGGCGGGACGTGACGGCGCCCTCCGAGCACACACCGACGGTCTGACTGGTCCACTTCACGATGTTGCAGTTGTTGCGCTGGCAGACCCACGTATCGGACGTCGAAGTCGTAACGGGCGAGCTCGCGGGAGTGCGCCAGAACGCCCAAATCCCGCCGCTGTGCCCGGCATCTTGGCCAATGAACTGCCCGAAGATCCAGCCGTCACACGCGTTCGCCGCGAGCTTCTCGACCGCTGGCGCCTTGTACTCGACTTGGTGCACGGCGAACTCCGTGCGACCGAATGACTCTGCTTCGGCGCGATGCGCGGCGACGATCGCGTCCTTGGGCTGCTGGGCGCCGTGTGACAAGCTGTTGAAGATTTCGAGCGTGGTCAGGCGGCCGTACTGCGCAATGAGCTGATCGATCGCGCTGCTCGACTGATACTTCGAGGTCTCCGAGCGAAGCACGAAGTCCGTGTCACCGGTTTCGCCTTTGTAGCCAATGAACGACACCTTTTCTTGACCAACGCTGAGCTCGTCGACGACCTCCGTCGCGATTTCGCCCTTGGGCTCGATCAAAGCCCCGGTCGTTTCGGTGGCGCCTGACTCTTGGCCGCCCACAGCCTGATCGCCGGGGGCGCTAGCGCAACCGTTGACCAGGGCACTGACCAACGCGGCGGAAATAACGAGTGCTTGTTTCATCGTGTGTCCTTCTTTCAAAAGCCCCATGTGTTCGGAGCGAGGCCCGCGACTGCACCGCATGTGCCAAACACTCATTCCGGGCCCGATGCGCGAGATCGACGAAGCCGCGCGTTCGGGTTGCGCAAGAACACGCGCAACATTGTGCCAGTCGTCGCGCGACGAAGCGCATGACTTTGCGCGAGGCCGCGCACGACCGCGAGCTGCACATCACTTCACTCATGCAGGCGCGTCACGGATCGCGAGCATGCGCTCGAAGGCGCACGATTCTCAGGCAATCGTCAGCGTTCGGCGGAATACGACATGCCCCTGTGCAGCGCGCGCGGCGTTGACAGACAAAGCTCGGACTGACTACGTTGGAAAGCGACTCTGGTTTCGAAGCGAACCGCAAATGGCCAAACGGCCCGGGAAGTAGCAGAGTGGCAGTCAATTCGCGGAGGCACTTGAAATCAGTCATGCCCGATCCGGATGAACACATCGTCGTGCGTGATCCGGCGATGTTGCGGCTGTACGAACAAGCCACGCGCGCCGCGAACGCGGCAATCAGCGTGCTAATTTTGGGCGAAACCGGGGTGGGCAAAGAGCTGCTGGTGCAGTCCATCCACGCCCAATCTGCCCGCGCCCGTGAAGGTTTCTTGAGCCTCAACTGCGCGGGCATGAGCGAGACCATCCTGGAGGGGGAGCTTTTTGGCTACGAACGTGGCTCTTTCTCCGGCGCGCACCAAGCGCGTGCTGGCGTATTCGAAGCCGTGGACCGCGGCACGGTGTTTCTCGACGAGGTTGGCGAGCTCACGCTTTCGGCCCAAGCCAAGCTGCTGCGCGTTTTGGAGAATCGCACGGTACTCCGGCTCGGCGCGCGCAAAGAGACCGTAGTCGATGTGCGCTTTCTCGCCGCAACCAACCGGGACCTGGCCCGAGCAGTCGAGAGCGGCAGCTTTCGTCGCGACTTGCTGTATCGTTTGAACGGCTTCGTGCTGACGGTGCCGCCCCTGCGCGAGCGTCGAACGGAGATCGAACCAATCGCCCTACACTGCCTCAAACGCGCGTTTCGCGAGCTGGGTCTCGTCGAAACGCCTCGCATCGACGCCGCGGCACTCCGAGCGCTGCGCGAATATTCGTGGCCGGGCAACGTGCGCGAACTGCGCAACGCGATGGAGCGCGCGGCGGTTTTGTGCTCTGAGCGCACGATCTGCAGAGATCATCTACCCCCTGAAGTCCTGAGCTTGGGTCGTGTACCCGCACTCGCCTCTTTTGCGGCGCCCTGCACACCGAGCGCGCCGAGCGCGCCGAGCGCGCCGAGCGCGCCGAGCGCGCCGAGCGCGCCGAGCGCGACCGATAAACCATTGAAGCTTGCGCTCGACTCGCCTCACGTATGCGCTCATCTTTCGGTCCGAGAGGAGGTTCGAGCTCGCACACGCACGCTCGAGCGAGCACGCATCGTGGAAGCGCTGGCCCGCTTCGACGGCAATCAAACAAAAGCCGCCCGCGCGCTCGGCCTCTCGCGCCGAACACTCGTCGCCCGCTTGAGTCAGTACGATCTGCCTCGTCCACGCAAAATGAAGGACGACAAACCGAGTTTGAGCTGAGCCGGGCAACATGCAGGCGTTGCGTACCCTCATCGCGCTCGTCCTCGGCTGCGCCTCGAGCGCTTGCAGCGCCGCAGAACAGCGTGCTGATGCTTCCGCCGGAGGTTGCGCACCGACGCGCCGCAACTCCGAACCTTTGATTCACGGCGTAGCGAGCGCCGACTACCTCGCGCTTTCGGAGGCTGAGCGCGCAGCGATTGGACGGCTTCAGGCTGCCACTCGGGACAGCACGTGCACGGCCGTTCGAATCGCACCGCACTGGCTCTTGACGGCGCGCCATTGCACTGCCCTCGGGCAGGCAGAATTCTCCACCAACGACGACGAGCAAAGCCACGTCGTGGAATGGTTCCCGCATCCAGAGCTCGATCTCGCGCTAGCTCGGCTGCAGCCGACCGCTTGCTCGTCCGGCCTGAGCCTGCCGCTGGCGGAACCCGACGTGAACACGCACAGTCTTCGCCGAGCGACGCTCGCCGGGTACGGTTTGAATGAGCGCGATCAGCTTGGAGAGCTCTCGTTTTTAGTCGAGCCTGTCGTGGCCATCGATGACGCGACGGTCACCGTCGACGGCTTCGGCCGTAGCGGCGCGTGCGTGGGCGATTCCGGCGGGCCGCTCTTGATTCGCGATCGCCATGGACACGTGGCGGTACTCGCGCTGCTCTCGGTCGGCTCGTCGTCCTGTGTTGGCACGGATGTGTACTTGCGCGTCGATCAGCTCCACGACTGGATCCTGGCGCACGTGACGATGCCGCCCGTGTCCGAAGACTGCGGCAAGATCGATGCCCGCGGACGTTGCTTCGAGCAGCAGGCCGTGTGGTGCGCCGAGAACAAGCTGGTCAGCGCCGCCTGCAGTGCTGATTCCCCGTGCGGATTCGACGAGCACGAGGCCGGATTTCGCTGCACGAGCTCAACGCGCTGCCCAGGTGACGAATTCGGCCGGTGTCGCGACGACCAGGCCGAACGCTGCAGTGCAGGGAAGCCTGCGGTCGAACCGTGCACGCCCAGCGGGCTGACGTGCGGCTATGATCCAACCGGGATGGTCACCTGCCTCTAGCCCGCCCGTACTGCTGGAAAAATGCGCCAATAGCTAGCGAGAGAGCGGGCCTACATCAGCGTGAGTCAGTCGAGTGCGCGAGAACTCCAGGCTTTGCGCGTGACAGCGACAAACGAAAGGGTCTAGCCTGATTTCGTGCGCGACTGGCTGTAAATGGAGACACGCTAATGTTGCAGCGCGGAGCGGTCCTTTCCGGAAAATATCGGATCGACGGTGTGCTCGGGGAGGGCGGCATGGCGGTCGTGTACGCCGTGACCCACCTGCGCAACACCGCGCGCCTCGCGGTCAAAGTGTTGCACGAAGCCAGCGCGCTCAAGGGGCATGTCCGTGCGCGCTTCGTGCGCGAGGGCAAAGTCGCCAACTCCGTGAATCACCCCGGCGCGGTACAAATGATCGACGACGGCATCGCGGAGGATGGCTCGCCGTATTTGGTCATGGAGCACCTCAACGGCGTTTCGGTCGATGATTTGAACTCGCACGCCGTTCCACTGAGCGCTGCGCTCAACATCGCCTATCAGGTGTTGGATGTGCTGCGAGCAGCGCACGAAAACGGCATCGTGCACCGCGACATCAAACCGGCAAACCTGTTCGTGCTGCGCAACGGCCGCGTCAAAGTGTTGGATTTCGGAATCTCCCGCTTGCACGACGGAGCGGAACCGTTCGACTCCCAAGCCACTGGCTCGGTGATGGGAACGCCGTTTTTCATGGCCCCGGAACAAGCCCGCGCGGACGCGAGCGAGATCGACACGCGGACGGATCTGTTCGCGGTCGGCGCCACGCTGTTCACGCTGATCTCCGGCGAATACCTGTATACCGGGGATGACTCACGGCAAGTGATGATCCAAGCGGCAACGCAGCGAGCGCGCTCGCTCGAGTCCGTCGCTCCGGGCACACCACGCGCAGTTGTCGACCTAGTGGCAAAAGCGGTGGCGTACGACAGCGCCGCGCGCTGGGGGTCCGCCGAGGCCATGCAAGAAGCCGTGCGCCAGGTGCACGAAGCCTTGTTTGGCGGGATAGAGTTCGAGGCACTCGCAACCTTGGTGCTGGTCCGTGAATTCCGACGCAAGAGCCACGCTCGCCTCACTGCGCCCCTGACCCTCTTGCCCTGGGCCTCGAGTCACGTTGATTCTTCGCCGCTCTCGACGACTCTTCCCGCCGTCGCCGGCGTGACCCGCAGTGTGCAATCATTTCGACCCGCGCCGGACTCCGGCAATGCCCCGCCGAATTCGCGCATCAGCGCCGAACCGCCGGAATTTGCGGGCTGGACTGGGCAGGTGCACGTGGGAGCTAGGGAGAATGCAGGGCTACGCGGGCGCTCACCGCGCTTCGGCGGATCCCTGAGCTGGGCGCGGCTGGGCGGGTTCGGAGTGCTGGCGCTCGCCGTCGGGGCGGCGCTTTTCGGCTTCGCCCGCCTACGAACTCAGCCGCACGTGGAAACGGCGAGACCCAGTCTCAATAGCGAGATCGCTCCGCCTGCGTTCGCTCCGGCAGCGACGATTCAAGCCGAAACCATTGTGCAACTGCCCCCCCCTGCCGCTGCGCCAACGCCGGCCGCTCCTCACCTCACGCTCCCGCCTAGAGCCTCAAAGCTCGGAACGCCGGCGAAGGCCGCCGTCTCCGGCAAGCCGGTCGCGCCGGTCGAGGCTACGACTGCTGAGCCTTTGAAGAATGCTCCCACTTTGATTCGACGGTCTGCCTACTCTGCGCCTTAGTTCGCACTTCATCATCACGCATGCGCCCGATTCGTACGGCCCCGCTCACCATCGGTCTGCTCATTCCGCTCTTGCTAGGGAACGCCTGCCCAGCATTCGCAGAGGAACCAGCGAAACCCTGGAGAACGCTTTACAACCTGTGTCAAAAGCTGAGCGACGAGGGCGACTACGTTGGCGCGCTCGGTGCGTGCGAGCAAGCGTACGCGTTGAACCCTGAGCCAGGGATTTTGGCCTATATCGCTCAGATTCAGACAGCCCTCTTGCATCCCGTTCAAGCGCGCGAGGCTCTCGAGAAGTACCTCCGCTCCGGCCCGCTCGACAGTGCCGATCGGAAAACGGCCGAGGCTCAGATTCGGTATCTGGACACTCAGATCGGCACACTGTTGGTCATCGCGCAGCTGGAAGGCACCGAGATCCGCGTGGACGACCAGATCACGGATGCGGGCGCCCTGGCACGAGGAGTGCCGCTCCCGGCAGGCGCGCATCAGCTGAACCTCAAAGCCAAAGGCGTGACTCATCATCGGTTCATCGTCTTGCGCGGGGGCGAACGAACCCAGATCGAGCTCCCAGGCAATGGTTCAATCGCATTGACATGCGCAGTGCCAAACACGCGCTTCTTCATCGATGGCGAAGCAATTGACGCAGCGCAAGCGGCGCACGGAGTCGCCCGTACGGCGGGCAGCCACCGGGTGACCTTCAAGGGGGACGCGACCACTTGGCCCGAGCAAGTGGTCACGGTCAACGCCGATGAGCGCGTCGCCGTCGTGTGCACTCAGCCGCACTCCGAGCAAGGCGAGCGCGTGAATCCGCGCGGATATTGGGTGACAGGAGTGGGCGTTGCACTCGGAGTCGCGGCACTGACGACCGCCATCTACAACGGCAGCCAATACAACCGTTGGGAAACGGCAAACGACGCCCTGCGCGACGACCTGAAAGACAACACCGTAACCTTGGTCGAAGCTGCGCACCGAGCCCAAGAGAACGACCAACTCATGGACAGCATCAAAACAGGGCGCAAGGTCGCGGTCGGGCTCGGCGTGGCCGGCGCGCTCGTCACCACCGGTGGGATGCTGCTCCTGTTTTCCGATTCGAAGCCGCCAAACAACAAGGCAACCAACTCTTGGTTCCGTCAGGTAGCACGCGGGGTGAATGTGAGCTGCGCGGTGAATTCCGGAGAAGTCGCCTGGCGGGGCGCGTGGTAGCGATGGCCTTGCCATCCGAGCGACTCGGCGCGATCGCGCTCGGACTAGCGCTGTTGGGAGCCGCTGGGTGTAGCTCTTTCGATCCCGTTGGCGGCACCCGTTTCAAGTTGCTAAACCTGAGCACCTACGCGGACCTCGACATGCCTGACGCGCATTGGGCCGCCTATGACGATCAGCATTCCGCCAGATTTCAGTGCACCAACGGCGCAGCAGGCGATCACGACCCGAGCCAATGTTCTGCTCTGTCCGAGCCACGGTTCAGCTGGCCGGGTCCCAAGTGTATCCGCGACTTGGGCAACCTCGATGACGGACGGATCTCTGAAAGCGAGATCAACGGCGTATTCCAACCGATTTGCATTCGCGGCGTCCTTCATCCGAGGCAGGACTGCATGCCGCCGGGTGTTGGAACGCGGTGTAAAGACTTCGAGGGTGACATCTCCAACATCTGGGGTGCTGGCGTCGGACTGACCTTCAGCCACGACGGCAAGACCGGATGGGATGCCGAGAGTCACCACGTAAAAGGCGTGGCGTTCGAATTCACCGGCACAACCGAGACTCTCGAAAAGTTGCGCGTCGGTATCCCAACCGTACTCGACCCCGACACCGAGATCCCACCGGACCGCCCCTTGATCCGGACCGACGGAACCTTGGTCGACACGAACGGGCGGCTCTACGACTGCGACACGCAACTCGTGCCCGGAGGACCAGTCGCTCGCACCAAGCTGGGCGATGTGAATGTCGAAGACCCGTCTGCGGTCGTCACCAGCGACCAACATCCGAACGCCTCACCTTTTTGGCAAGTCGGTCCGTCCCCGGCTTGGACAACGAGTCCCGCCGTCGCCGGACAAAATCGCTTCGACTTGAGCGAGGTGTTGCCGCCACCTCTGACCACGTCGGATCTTCCGGTCAATCCGGACAGCTATTCGTTCGCGAAAAAGACGCGGATTTTAGGGATTCATTTTCAGATCGTTCAACCGAAGCAAAATCTCACCGAAGATCTGCACTTTGAATTTTGCATCAAGAACCTAGCGTTCACCTTCGAGTAGCAAACTGGGGTCGAGCTAACTCGCATACTCCGCGCAGGCTTGCGCCAGCAGCCGCGCCGCCTTCCGTCGCCCGTCGAACTGCGACTCCAAACTCAAGCCAAATTCAGCTTGAAACCTGTGCCCCGAAGGCGAACTGAAGTGCCAAGAATAGCCGAGACTGTTCGGCTCGATGACGAACAGCTCGCCGCTGTCAGCGTCGCGCAAGATATCGATTCCGAGCACTGGCACGAGTGGGAATGCTTTGCTTGCACGTTCGGCAAGTGCGATCACCGCTGCATCGTTCGCGAGTGAGAAGGTACAGCCTTGGCCGGAGGAGACGATGCTTTGGCCGTGAAAATCAGTTCGACTGACGAGCGGCTTTCGCTCGTGGTTCGCGTCGATGCGCAGTGACCACAGCGCGTGCCCGAACAGCGTTGCCACGCGGTAGCTGTGCGGCCAGGGGCCCGTGTACACGAATTCTTGAGCCAAGCGCGGGTTGAGTCGACCGCCGAAGCCTTGCGAGAGCTGTGTGCGCGGGGCCGCCCAACGCGCATGCGAACGCCGTTCGATCCTCACATCTGCGCCGCGCGCGCCGAAATCCGGTTTGGTGACCACGTAGTCGCCGAATCGCTCGAGTGATGGCGTCTGGTCGGGGAGCAGCCGAACCCAACGCGGCACAGGCACGCCGATCGCCTCGAGTGCGCGATACTCGGTCGATTTGGCCACGTGTTGTCCCTGAAGCACCGTGCCTCGTCGCGGCACGAACTTCATGAGCGGCCCGATTGAAACGGTCAGCGTCGGCAAATCGGGCACTTTTGCGGCCAAATCCGCGCCTCTGGCATCGCCGACGACGTACACCAAAAGTTCCGGATCGAGCGCGGCGGTCCATTCCGCGAGCTCCTCGAAGTCGGCTCGTGAGTTGGCGATCGGGCTGCTGACCAAGAGCAGCACACGGCGTCCGAAAGTCACCGCGTTACTCTGCGCATTGTGCGTGAACCGGTGCTCGACCTGGCCACACCTCACGCAGCTCACGGCAGATCCGCTCGGCTTCGAGGTCGTCATACACCACAACCCCCTCGGACCAACTGAGCACGCGAGCGGGGCGCGCGCGTTCGTCAGTGTCGTACACGGGGATGATGTGCACGTGGTAGTGCGAATACGTCTGCGGCAGCTCGACCGCCGCGCCGAGCGTCGCGGTGAATACTCGCGCTGGCTTGAAGTGCGCCTCGATCACGCGCGTCGCGTCGAACACGAGCCGCTGTAAGTCGACATAAATCGGGAAGTCTAGCTCGGTCGCGCGCTCGACGTGGCGCTTGCCGACCACCATCAAGTGACCCAATTTGCAGGCAAACCGATCGAGCACCGCGACGGCGTGGGCGTTCTCGGCGATGAGCATCGACCCGGCGCCGCCGTTGGCGAGCGCGCACATCACACAGCCGCCACGACCTGCAAGCAACCGGCGCTTGTGCTCGCGGAGTAGCGCCAGCGCGGCTTCTTTGCTGATCACTTCCACCAATCAACCGCCGGGACTCGCCGCCATCGAAGGAAGTGTACGTTCGACGCTGCTTCGCAGCAAGGCGGCGTGACACGCGCTCGAGTTTGCTCGGCTATTCAGAAATGAACGTTTCTGTCGCGAGTGCGGTGCCTGCGATTTGATCGCCGAACGCAAAGTCGAAGTACTGGTTCGAAAGCCACTGCTCGAGCAGCGTCGTATGCGCAGACGAGTACGGCGCATCGCGTTCGGGACCGGGTAGCTGCATCTTTACCACCGGATTCGCCGCGTCCATGACCGAGATGTGGCGCACATTGGCGGCGGACGTGAAGGCAAAATCCGCGTCACTGCGCGATAGCGAGGGCGTGCCGACGTCGACGGTGAACGCGCCGCCTGCTCGCGCAAAGGGCCCTGGCGCATAGTTGGGGATGGGCAGCGCTGCAAGGCTCACCGGTTGCACGGTGTGTACGCGGCCCCAAACCCAGTCGCTCGACGCACCGTGTGCAGTCGTCAGCGCGTCATAGGCGGAGACGAGCGCGATGTTCACCTGGTCCGCGCAGGTGTGAGCGGCGGTGAGAACACCGCTCGCATCGACGTCATTGCAGAACATCGCGCCCGCCATCGCATCGCCGCTGTCCGGCTCGAGCAAGAGCAAGAACAGAGCTCGCGTTGCCTGCAGGTCATCCACATCCAGCTTTGCCACGCTCAAATCATCATGAAAGACGTTGCTGATCAGCGTACGCAAGAATTGGTGAAAGAACAGGCACCCGGCGGCGTTCTTGGCCACACTCGGCGTGGCGTCTACCGGGCTCGAGCTGGGGTCACTCCCCTGCAAGCCGCTCGGACAATCCCAACCGTTCGTGGCCCACTCGGTGAGCAAGGATTTAGCCGCCACCAGCTTCGTCGAATCGCTCGCGCTGGTCGGCAACGCAGCGATGTATTCGCTGAGCGCCATGCCCGGCCGTGACACGTGATCAGACTGAATCGAGGTCATGTCGTCGAGCGACAGCGAGCCACGATCGTTCAGCGCTTGCTCGATCCGATCTTCGATCCGCTTGGCGCGGAAGCCGGTTGGATCGTCCCAGTCGAGACTTAGGTAGGGCGGGTGCGCGAGCGGGTTGTTGTCATCGGAGACGCCGCTTGGATCCCCGTTTGCCGTGAAGAAGTAGCCACGAGCGGGATCCTTGCCGTGCGGCAGCAAGTCGTTTGCAATCCAGCATGTGTCAGGCAAGGGCGTGGTGGTGGCCGCTGCGCAATCCGCCACGCCGTCACCCCATTCGGCGCTGCCGTCACCGGGCAAAGGAAACCAGGGCGGAATGACGTTCGTGCCGCGCAGGCTGACATCCGCGAAGGTTCGCACGGGGACGAGCGCGTGCGGATCGAACGCGATGTGACCTCGATCATCGGCGAGCACGAAATTCTGAGCGCCCGTCGCATAGTCGGTCAGCGCGTTCACCGCGTCATCGACGTCGACGGCGGTATTCAAGCCGAGGATGGCCTTCAGATCTTGCGAGTTTCCTTCGTGTCCGGTCCAGCGCACGCTCACCGCGCGGCCAGCCGAGTCTGGCGCTTGAATCAGCGGACCGTGCTGTGGAATGACGACCACCGCTGCAGGGAGCGGCTCCGGGAGATTGAGCGAGTTCGCGTTGACCAAGCCGGATTGTCCCGGCCCTACGCGGACCAGAAACGTCTGCGGAACGAGCAACACCGAGCGCGCATTGCCGCCGAAGGACACGCACGGGGCCTGCGTCGGGCACATCTGTTGCGGCAGAAACTGTTCGAGGTACAGGTCGGTCACGTCGTAGCCCACGACGGTCACGCCCCAGCCCACGTGCGCGCCGCGCCCGATCAAGGCGCCCGGGAGCCCGGGCAGCGTCCCTCCCGCGAGGTTCAAATTGTCCGCGTCCTTGGCTGACGTCAGCACCGACAGATGAAAGAGCGGCGGATACTGCAAGCCGAGGTGCGGGTCATTGGCCACCATCGCGACGTGAGTGTTCGATTTCGTCGCTGACACGACCCAGTTGTTCGAACCGACCGCTGCGCCTGCTGGGCGCAGCTTTTCGCGCAAGGTTTTGAAGCGCGCACGAATCGAGGCGAGCGGCGCTTGCCACTGAGAGAGACCGCCAGGCGTAACCAGCTTTGCTGCGGCCTTTGCAACCGGGAGAATCGGACCAGATGACAGCGGATGCGCCCGTTCATTGATCGGAGCAGCTGCGCGGATCCAGGCGTTGAGTTTGCCCAAATCTTCGAGCGGAGCACCCGGACCGTACACCGCCCCAAACTGCGCGTAAGCAGACTCCAACGACACCCCGTCGGACAACTGAAATTGCTGAAGCCGCATGATGGCGAGCGAGTCTTCGAGCGTCCACTCGGAGATGTCTTTCGCGACAATCGGTATCGGCAGCGCGGCATACTCGCCCGGCAGACTCTCGGTATCGTCGCGCATTGTCTTTAGATAGGCGTTGATGCCACCAACGAACGCTTCCAAGAGCGACTTCGTTTGCGGGTCCATGGCGACCACGAGATCTTGCTCGAGTCGATGACCTGCACGGGTGACGAACAGCGTCCGAAGCTGCACGTCTTGTTCGAGCCCTGCCACACCGACGAGCTCCGCCAGTTTACCGCGCGCCGCGTGGCGCAGATAATCCATCGGGAAGAATCGATCGCGCGCCTGAACGTAGCCTTGAACCGCGAAGCAATCAGCCTTCGACTGGCACTGAATGTGAGGAATATCCTGCGCGTCGTACAGCACCGTCACGGTGTCGACGAGATCCGGAATGGTCGTGCCCGTGAGAACCGCGCCGCCCGTGCCACCATCTGATGCACCCGCGGCCCCCGCGGCGGACGTACCCCCTTCACCCGATGCGCCGCCTTGTTCGCAACCTCCCCCAGCGCACCCCGATTCGCCGCCCTCACCCGCGCCGCCCTTGGTGCAATCATCGCCCATGCACGCCGGGGCTTGAGTATGCGGGCGTCCGGCCCCCGCATCACTACAACTCGCAACCAAAACCGCCCAAGCGACCGCAACGACGAACGAGCGCATCGAAACCCTCTGGAATGAACAGAGCGCTTCTATACAGCACTATCTCGACCGACGAAATTGCGTGCTGCGGTCATCAGCTATTCACCGGCCAAGGGGCGCCACGACTCAGCAGTTCGCCGAATTTGACGCGACAGGTCGAAGGCGCGCCCTCGGTTCTGGCGCGCTCGCTTCTTGCCCGGCCCCGCAGCGCGGTGGCAGCTCACATGCGTTGCGGCGCTTCGATACCCAAGAGCTCGAGGCCCGTCGCGAGCGTACGCGCGGTCAAAGCGCACAGAGTCAGGCGAGAGGCGCGCTCCGCGGGCTCGGACTTGAGCACCGGGCACTCTTGGAAAAAGGTCGAGAAACTCGACGCGAGGCCGTACAGATAACCGCACAGTTTGTGCGGTTCGAGTGAAGTTTCGACTTCGGTCAGCGCGCGCGCGAAAGAGAGCAATTCGAGCGCGAGGGCGCGTTCGGCAGGCGCGCTGATCTGCAGGGCACCCGCGTCTGCGCCTTCGTCACTGGCGGCTTTGCGAAGGATCGATTGAATGCGCGCGTGCGCGTATTGCAGGTAGCCGCCGGTATTGCCCTCGAAGGCGACCATGCGCTTCCAGTCGAACACGTAATCCTTGATGCGATCGCTGCTCAGATCGGCGTACTTCACTGCGCCAATGCCGACCTGACGCGCGACGATCGCGCGCTCGGCTTCCGGCAGCTCGGGATTGCGTTCGCTCACGGCTGCCGCGGCGCGCTCGACGGCTTCATGCAAGAGTTCGATGAGCTTGATGTTCTCGCCGCTGCGCGTCTTGAGCATCTTGCGGTCCTCGCCGAGCACAGAACCGAAAGCGACGTGTTCGGCGCGTACGGGCGGCGCGAGCCAGCCCGCCATTTGGGCGACCGCGAACACCATGCTCAAGTGTTGTTGTTGCGGCGAGCCGACCACGTACAAAAGTCGGGTGCCGCCGAGCTCTTCGTGCCGGAAACGCAGCGCCGCGAGGTCCGTCGCGCCGTAACCATAGCCGCCATCTTTCTTGCGGACGATCAACGGCAGAGGCTCACCTTCGCGGCCGTTGAAGCCGGGAGGGAACACGCACAGCGCGCCGTCGTCGATCGCGGCGATGCCGCGCGCTTGCAAATCCGCGGCAATTTTTGGCAATTTCGGGTTGAAATAGCTCTCTCCGCGCACGTCCGCGTCGAGCAATTGCACGCCCAGCCGCTCGAAAACGGCCGCCATGTAGCGCTTCGAACTAGCGACGAATTGCTGCCAGAGGGCGAGGGTCGCAGTGTCGCCCGCTTGCAGTGCGACGACGCGCGTTCGCGCTCGGTCGGCAAAGCCCGGATCGGTGTCGAATTTGACGCGCGCGGCGCGGTAAAAATCCCCCAGCTGACTCGGGTCGAGCGAGGCTGCGCCTTCTTGCTGCGCGTCCACCAGTTGCTCGATCAACATGCCGAAAGGCGTGCCCCAATCACCGATGTGATTTTGGCGAATCACGGTGTGGCCACGGAACGCGAGCACGCGGCACAACGTGTCACCGATGATCGACGAACGTAAGTGCCCGACGTGCATCTCTTTGGCGATGTTGGGCGAACCGTAATCGACCACGCACACGTCGAGCACGTCCGCCTTGGGCACGCCCAAGTTGGGTGCAGTGAGCAACTCGGAGAGTGAACTTGCCAACGCGCCATCACTCAACGTCAAGTTGATGAACCCGGGGCCCGCGACCTCGACCCCACCCGGGGCACACAGATCGGACAGATCGAGTTCGGCGAGCAGCGCTTGCGCGACGTCACGCGGTGGACGGCGGAGCGCCTTGCCCAGGCTCATCGCCACGTTCACCTGATAGTGCGCGCGATCGGAACGGCGAAGCAGCGGATCGGTATTCTGATATTCGGCGCCGAAGGCCCGTCCTAACGCTGACGCGAAACGGGTGCGAAGGAGCAGCTCGGGGTGGGGCATGCCACTTATTACTGCTGTTCTCGCCGTGGGCAAATCTTCCAGGCGCGCGATTTGGAGCGGTGATTCCGGGCGGACGGCATGATAGTTGGCGAAGCCGATATGCGCCGCTCCGTGTTCGCTCTGCCGCTCTTCGCTCTCTTCTCGCTGGCTTGCCATTCCGGAGGCCAGTACGGCTACTCCCGAACCTATCAACCGTTGAGCGCCGAGAAGAGCGCCCTCGAAAGCGCCCGCGAGTACGATCCGGTCATGGCCGAGCGCGACAAGGAAGATTGGAAGAAGGGCAACGTGAGCTTGTTCGGCGTGGTCAAGAGCCGCACTTCGGCCAAGAGTGGTGGCGCCGATCTGACGCTCAGCATGCGCACCCTGAGCGAGCGCAACTTGTGTGAAGAGTTCGACGAAGACACTTGCCGCGTGACCGTGAGTGAACACGAGCACGCGACGATTCACGCGATCGTGAAGCTGAGCAGTGAAGACGAGGTTGGCGAGCACAGCGTGGGTAAGGGCTCACTCGTGCGCGTCGTGGGTAAGCTCACGGATGAAGTCGATCCCGACGACGGAGCATCCGTTTTGCGCGTCAGCTATTACCGCCATTGGCCGCGCCACTTTTACGTGACGACTGCGATGGCCTCGGGCATGACGAAGTAGTCAGCGCGGCGGACCCGCAGCGGGCGGAATCGGTCCGGGGTGGTTGAAGCCAAAACCGATCTGGAACTGTAGCCACAACGCAGAGCCGCCCTCGCGGTCCGTGTATTGCGGTTGCTGGCCGCACTCAGCGGCGCCGGGCGTGTTGCAGCTGATGACGCGCTGTCCACCGAAGGCTCGGCCTAGCCCGCCCTCGAGCCCCAAGCGCAGCCCGCTCTTCATCACCCAGTCGAGCGGCACCGACAGCCCTAGCATCGTCCCGTAGTCGCCAACGTCCGTACGAGCGAGCATCAACCCGGGCGACATCACGAACGTGGGCAAGCTCACCGCGGCGTAGCCCGCGCTGAATGCGTAAATGATGGACGGGTTCTTGGTGCCCGAGCCGAAGTCTTCCGCTTGGTCAGTCGGAAACGCGATCTTGGCGGTGAGCCGCACGCGACGAGCCACGAACACACCCGCTTGCGCGCCAACGCTGACCGACTCCGAAATGCGATTCTTCCAATCAGCGGCCACGAGGATCGCGTCGAAGAAGGGGGTGCTGCTCGCCGCTGCATCTTTCGCGTAGCGCGGCGGAGGAGGAGCCACTGGTGCGATCGGCACTAACCCCGGAGGGTAGTATCCATACGGATATCCCGGCGGTGGCTGGTACGGATAAGGCGCGGGGTAGGCGACGGGTGGCGGCCCTTGCGGCGCGGGCGGCGGTGTGGGTGCAGCATTGGCCGTCGGTGCCGGAGGAGTGGACGGTGCAGGTGCCGTTGCGGTCGACGCGCTGTTCGTCACGGCCGGCACGGACTCGGGGAATGCGGCGGCCGGCGGCGTGTCTTGCGCGTTCGCCGCGCCGGGCGAGAACAAGGCGGGCAGCGGGGCCGTTAGCAGCACGAAAACAGCGCGAAACCTGGGCCCCATGTCGAACATTTAGGAGCTTCCCCTGCATTCGGTCAAGCGTGCTAAGACCCACGGCGTGCGTCGTCGTTTGCCCCACCTCACCCGACCCTGGTCTGCCGCGTTAATCGGCGGCGCGTTGTGCGCGCTAGTCAGCCACAGCGCGCAGGCAACCGTGGTGGAGCGCGTCGTGGCGGTCATCGGTGATCGCGCGATCTTGCTCAGTGACCTAAAGGCGCGCGCGCAACCGTTCTTGGTGCAAGTCACGCAAGGTGTGCAGCCGGGCGCTCAGCGCAGCGCAGCCATCTCGCAGGTCTACAAGGGCGTGCTCGACAAGATCGTCGACGAAGAGCTGGAAGAGCGCGTCGCGATTCAAGCCAAAATCACAGTCACGAGCAAAGAAATCGACGACGCGGTCGCGCGCGTAGCTGCCCAAAATCAAATCCCGGTCAGCAAGCTGCTCGCCGAAGCCGCGAAGACCGGCGTCACCGAGTCCCAGTACCGGGACGAGCTGCGCCGGCAGCTGCTGCAGGCAAAGCTCGTGAATGTACGCCTCCAGGGCCGCATTCGCGTGACGGAAGAGGATCTGAAGCTCGCATATCGCAAGATCGTGCTCGAGGAGCGGCAAAAGCTCAGCGTCAAGGTGGCGTACATTCGCATTCCCGCGGGTGGTGATGGTTCGGGGCGCGCGCTCGCCGAACGCGTGGCAGAAGCGGCGCACAGCCAAGATTTTGGCCAATTGGCCCGGCAATTTTCGCAAGATCGCGCAACACGCGAGAGCGGCGGTCAACTGCCCGAAGGCAAGCCATCCGAGCTACCGCCCGCCATCGGGCGCGCCTCGCTCGCGCTCGAAGTGGGTGAATCGTCGCAGGTGCTGCGCGTGGGCGATGATTTTCTGATCGTGCGCGTGAACGCACGGACCACGTCGCAATTGCCGACCTTCGACGAAGCGCGGCGTGAACTGGGCGACCGCGTGTACATGGACAAGATGGGGCAAGCGCGCCGCACTTGGCTCGACGGTCTGCGCCGTCGCAATCACGTAGAAGTTCGCCTGTAGTCCGCGCGTCCGTACGGAGAGGGGGCGATCGCGATCCAGCATCGCACCTCTCAGCCGCGCGTGATTGCCACTCAGTGCGCTGCCGCGAATGGAAGCCGGAAGCCACCGTCAGTCGCAGACCAAGCCGTACACGTCGCGCGCTGGAGTGCCGTGCGCAACGATGCGCTGCGCCGTCTTGATTTCCTCCTGAATGAGCGAGTCGAATCGCTCGAGCGGCAGCGCACCCTCGATGCGCCGGCCATTGGCGAAGAAGGTGGGTGTGCCGTTGACGTCCAACCGCTGACCGAGCTTCATGTCTGCGCGAATTGCCGCGTCGTGCGTGCCCGCGCGCGCTGAAATCAAGAGCAGCGCGCCGTCGAGACCCGCCTTGCCGGCAAGTGCACCGAGCGCGCTGTCATCGAGCGCCTCGGCGTGCGCGAAGATCCCGTCGTGCACCGCCCAAAAGCCGCTGACCGAGCCACGGCGATAAGCATCGGCGGCAAAATTTGCCAAGAGCTGGGCACCCTTGTGCTGCGGCAGGGGATAGTCCTTCCAAACCAAGCGCAACGTCTTCGGGTAACGCGCGAGCAGCGCCCTGAGTGTGGGCTCGACGCGCTTGCAATACTGACATTCGAAGTCGGAAAATTCGACCAGCGTTACGAGCGCATCCGCAGGCCCGCGCGAGGGGGATTTGCCGATCGGCGCACAGGAGCGCGACTCACCGGCGTTGCCCACGCCGATCAGGTTGCTGCTCGTGCGCGTCGCATACAGCGTGGACGGCGCGACGCCCGACGCGGCAAGCCACACCGCCGTGCGCTGTTCTTCGCGCAGCAAGTGCTCGAGCTCGTTCGCCGTACGCTCGCCGTCGACCGCTTGCCCATTGAGGAACGAAAACGGCGTCGATTTGAGCGCAAATTGCCCTGCGAGCTGCAGATCCGCGCGCACCTGCGCGTCACCCGCGGCCGACAAATCTGCAAGCTTCGACGCGCCGTAACCCGCGGCGTTCAACTCGGTAGCGAGCCGCTCGGGGGTCAAGCTCGCCTCGCCTTGCATCACGCGGTGCAGCACGTCGAAGAAGGCGAGCGCGCCATGCGTGCGCGCGACGCCCGCGAGCACACGCGCGGCCTCCAAAGCGTTCGGGTGTTCGCGCAGCGGACGATGGTGAAACACGATCCGCAGGTCGTCACCAAAACTCGCTTTGACGCCCTCGAGCGCGCGCCACGTCCTGCGCGTGTGCGGACAATCGAGATCGCCAAAGAAGACCCAAGTCAAAGCGGCGTTACGCGTACCCCAAATCGGCTCCGTGCCGAGCACGGGCAATGCGGCGCTAGCCTCTTCGGGAAAACTACTCGGCCCCGCACCGGGCGCGACGATGGGGGCATGCCGTGCCGATCGTGGAGTGGGCGTGATTTCAGGCTCTTCAGGAGGCGCGAGCTCGTCCACCGGCGGCGCGAGCACCGCGGGAGGCGGAGGGGCCGGAACAGGAGCGGGAGGCGGCGCAGAAGCGACGGAGGCGGCGGGAGGCGGCGCATGACGCGTCGCGTACACGACCGCGGTTGCAACGACGCCGAGCATGAGCATCAGGCCCCCGAGAACCAACACTGCGGCGAGCACCGAAGAGCGCGACGAAGAAGGCGCGCCCATCGGGTAGGGGTGAAATGCTGGAGGCTGCGGAAACGGAACGGCTGGAGTTTGGAGCTGCGAGGCGGGAACGGAAGCCGGCGCAGCCAGGAGGAGCTCAGGCGAAACGGAGCCAGCCGCAAGCGGCGCAGGCTCGAGCGGAACCGGCGCTGCAACGATGCTGTCGGCTGAGAACCGAGGTTGCACAGGGACCTCGACCGTCGCTTCCGCCACACGCGCGCTCTCGTGTTCCGCGAGGCGCGTCAGGTGCGCGGTGAACGTCGTGACATCGTGCGGGCGGGCCGCCGGATCGGCGGCAATCGCCCGCGCGAGGTGCGCTTCGATTTCCACGGGAATCGAGGGCGGAAGCAAGCTCCTGAGGAGTGCGCCGAGCGCGAAAAGATCGCTCGCCGGCGTCGGCGCCTGAAGCGAGGCCCGCAGCTCGGGTGCGCGCAGAGCGGGGGGTACGAGTTGGCTCGCTTCACCCGCCGCAGCGAAGCGATTGGCAAGCTCGGTCACACCGAAGCCGAACAACGCTTCCGGCTGTGGGCCCTCGCTGATCAACTCCGGGATCAGCAACCCGTAAGCAATGCCTTGGTCGTGCAGCGGCGCCAGCGCGGCCGCGATGCGTGCGCCCAGTGCGGCAGCGCGCGCCAAAGTCCAGCTCGCGCTCGCGAGGTCTGCCACGTTGCCCGAGGCAGGCACTGCGAACGCGACATACCCGCAGCCCATGTCGACCCCAGCGGCAAGCGGGCGCGCCAAGCCGGGCACCCCGAGCCCAAAGCGTCGATGACGTTCGAGCGCGTCACGGAGTTGCAGCGCATCGCAGTTCACGGGAAGCTGAATCAACCAGCACGATTGGCCGCTGCCGTCTTGCGCGAGAGCGATCCCGTTCGCGGCGGGAGCAAAATGCCGAAGCACCCGGAATCGATTGTCAACTAGTGCGCCGCTCGCCAGCATCTTTGTCAGTTTGACACGGCCGCCAGCGGTTCAGACAGCTTGGCGCATCTGAAGTCACGCCTGCCGGCATTTGACCCGAGTTTTCACCGGGAATTGCAGTGTGGCACGCCCTGTGCTCAAAGGAACCCGCGAGAACATGTTCAACCTGCGCAGAGTATTCGCGTTTTGGGCGGTGGTCCCTTTGCTCCTGGGTGCGGCGGGGTCGGCGCAAGCTCAGACGACGCCGCCCACGGGCGGCACCGTGACCGTCACTCTTCCCGCAACGGGCGTGAGTCGTGATCATCAGGACCGCGTCAGCACCACGCCGATCACGCAGATCAACTACAAGGACTGCGTCACGAACGATGAAGTCACGTTCAGCCTGAACTTGGGGACGGGTTACGCCCAATACGCCCTCGAGATTTGGGCGGGTGATTCTTGCGACACCAAGGCCACCCGCACCCCAGCGACAACGGCGACCTGCTGGAAGGTGCCCGGCGGTGGACAGCCGAATAGCATTACCTACACCGTCACCGTGAAGGTGCAGGACATTCTCTACGGACGCACCGGCGGCAACACGATCGGCGACGGGTCCACTGATGGCACCAGCGGCACCGGCGGCACTGATGCGACCGGAGGCAATGGCGGCGGAGCTGACACCGGCGGTACGGACAGTGGTGGCGGCGGCACGGGTGGCAGCAACACGGTGACGAATGAGCCGCCTCCCGGCGCGCCGAAAGAATGCGTTCTCACCTCGGCCGTGGTCGCGCCACAGACGATTGGCGTGTACTTCCTGCTGGTCAACGGCGCCCAGGACTCATTCGGTGGAACCAGCTGGAAAGCGACGTACAAACTCAGTGCGTCGGCGCCGCCCGACCACGTAAGCGCAACCACCGGCGAGAATATCGCGCCCATCAGCTGGAGCTACGACTCCACGAACGTCGACACGTACATCAACGGCTACCAGTTTTACTGCGATCCCGCGCCCAATGCGGACCTCGCGGACGCCGGGATCGTGCCGGATCCGGACGTCGTCCCGATCTGCCAGGACACCACCGCCCTGATCCCCGGCACGCTGCCCGACGAAAATTACAAGTGCGGGACCGCCGGTAGAACCGCCACACACGGCAACGCAACTGGCTTGGTCAACAACGTCGCGTACCACGTGGCTGTCGCGTCGACGGATACATATCTGAACGTAGGCAACATCTCGGAGACCACCTGTGCGGTACCGCAACAGGTCACCGGCTTCTTCGAGGCATATCGCAATGCGGGTGGTCAAGGCGGTGGTGGTTTCTGCAGCTTCTCGCCCCAGCGTCGGCCCGCTGTGCTTTTTACCATGTTGGGACTTGGACTGTGCTTGGTGCTGCGACGGAGACGCGCGACGTGAAACGATTGCTACTGGTTCTGACCCTCGGACTGCTCGGCTCGTCGCGTGTCGCCTCCGCACAGACGACCCGCAACGTGGATGAGTTCGGTGCGTACGGCCCGAACACGACCCGTGACGGTTCGCCTCAAATCGGCGCGGTGGAAGCGCGCTTCGGCGCCTACAATCCGCGCGTCGACAAATCCGTACCGAACGGCACGCCGTACGCGGACACCTTCGGTACCAAGACCCGATACATGGTGGGCCTTGAAGGCGACTGGCAGGTGCTTCGTATTCCGCACCTGGGCACGCTCGGGCCCGGCCTCGGCTGGGGCTACACGCGCGCGAGCGGCCTTGCCCGCCTGACCTCTGATCCGGAAACCATCTCCGGCGAGCAAACCTCGCTCACGATCATGCCGATCTATTTGGTCGCCGTGCTGCGCGCGGACGTCTTCGCCCGGGAGTACGGCATCCCGCTCGTGCCCTATGCCAAACTCGGCATGGGAACCGCGCTCTGGTGGTCGAGCGACGGCGGTGACCAGGCCTACGCCGACGGCGTCAAAGGCTCGGGGATCTCCTTCGGCCCGCAATACGCGCTGGGCGGCATGTTCCTGCTCGACATCCTCGATCAGCAAACCGCGCGCGACGCCGACGTCAGCCTCGGCATCAACAACAGCTACATCTTCGGTGAGTGGTACGGCAGCGAGCTCGACGCCTTCGGCTCCAACAAGCGCCTCAACGCCGGCGCCAACACCTGGGTCGTCGGCCTAGCCATCGAATTCTAGAGCCTCCTCGAGCGCACCCCGGGTGAGGTCACAAGTGACCAGGTCACAAGTGACCCACCCTAGTCAGCTGCCTGGCGACGCCAATGCGGCTCGACTGAGAGGGTCATGCAGCATGTTGCGCGCGCGTGTTGGACGGTGCTACTGCTCGCCTCGGTCGGCTGTTCGTCGGCGAGTTCAACGCCTGACGAAATGGGCGGCGGAGGCTCGAGCCATTCGGCGGGCAGCAGCGGCGCGAGCGCCGGCAGAGGCAGCAATCTCGCCGGCGCAAGCGCGAACGCGGCCGGCGCGGACAGCAACGGAACAGCCGGCTCTGCGGGTTCATTCAGCGCTGCCGGCGCGAATGCGGCAGGCGGAGTCAGCGCGTCCGGTGGAACGAATGCGGCAGGTGGCGCGAGCGGCGCGAGCTCAGGTGCCGCTGGCGCGGGCGGCAAAAACGTCGGCGGCACGGGCGGCGGCGCGAGCTCCGGAGGCGGCGGCGCGGACGGAATGGCCGGCGCGAACGCCGCAGGCGCCGGCACGTGCGACTGGTCCGCACCACCGACGAACGTCTCGGCGTGGGTGAACGAGAGCTGGAATTCCGAGCTCGGCAACAATATTCGCACTCGCAAAGCTTGGATCCTCGACAACGTGATGTTGAACAAAGGCTCGCTGAACCTGTGCGTGCGCTGGGGCGCGACATCTGCGGTGCCCGCATCCGTGCGCATGAACCTCGCCGGCACGATTCAGCGCTGGTTCAACGATTGGTTCAAGGCACTCGGAAACTACGGCTGCTTCCCGCACGCCAACGGCATCAGCGTGAAAGTCACCGGCTGGGCAGTGAAGCCAGGTCAGCAAGCGTTGCTCGCCGGCATCGACTCTTCGATTCCGGTCTACACGGAGACCGACGACCAAGGCGAACCCAAGTGCCCGGACTCTTGTTCGTCGTTCGTGCATTGGGACCACAAGTTTACTGCGTGCCCGGGTGGCGACGCGAATCACAGCGACTACTGGCTCTGGTTCGACGACACCCTGCCCGACAGCAACGGCGCGGCCGCCGTTGGTGGCGACTGGGGATTGCGCATGCCAGTCAGCACCTTCGTCAATCACTTCGACGATCCGAGCTTCTTGATCTGCGAACACGAAATGGGCCACGGCTTCGGCTTCCAGGACTACTACTCCTGGACCGGCTCGACCCCGACCGGTGGTTCGCTGATGATCGTGGGCTCCACCTCTGGCAAACAATCCCCCACGCTCGGCGACACCTGGCTCGTGCGCCGCACCTGGAAGGAAATGGTTTCG
>Ga0164241_10001405_pt1 | contig 29919 bp, 24 predicted proteins | sample OricomyardsoilBY_FD_108780 | JGI IMG/M metagenome (GOLD analysis project Ga0164241, IMG submission 108780) | Backyard soil microbial communities from Emeryville, California, USA - Original compost - Back yard soil (BY) | ecosystem: Environmental > Terrestrial > Soil > Unclassified | place: USA... | reverse complement strand
CGTTGTGGGCGAATGGGTGACGATCAGCGGAACCCACACGTTCGGCGCAGGCGCCGCGGACGCGAAGGTCTCAATCGAGGTCTCCACGCCCGCCAACTACGACGTCGACGACATCAGCGTCACGTACATGACCACCTGCGACGATGGCCCGGAGCCCGGAACGGTCGCTCTCGCGACGGACTTCGAGACAGACCTTGGTGGTTGGGTAAAGCGCGACAACGGAACGGGCGACTTCACGCTTGAGCGCACGGACACCGTTGCGCACGGCGGCTCTTACTCGGCAATGTTGTCGGAGCGCGTCTCGCAGGGCAATGGGCTCGGGCATGACGTCACCACTCTTCTCGAGCCTGGTGCGACTTACGAGCTCACGGCATGGGTACGTCTGTCCAACGCATCGTCTGACGAACTGTGGCTGTCGCTGCAGTCTCAGTCTGGCGAAGCTGACCCGAGCTTCAGCACCCTTGCGCAGTTCACCGGACTCGCGGGTGGCGACTGGAAGCAGGTCACGGCGTCGTTTACGGCTCCGGCCGCGGACTCGCTCTTCATCTACTTCGAGACGCCCTATGAGAGTGGCGACGCCGGCGACACCACGGACTTCGCTGTCGATGACATCTCGATCGTCGTCCCAGAGCCTCCCGTGGTTCAAGACCTGACTCCGGTCAAGGACACGGTTGACTTCCCGTTTGGCGTGGCAATCGATCAGCGCGAGACGCTTGGAGCGCCTTCCGAGCTGCTTCTTAAGCACTTTGATCAGATCACGCCAGAGAACTACATGAAGCCAGAGGCTTGGTATGACGCCGAAGGCAATTGGAACCCCAACTCTGCGCAGATTGACTCGCTCATGGACTTTGCGCAGGACAACGACATCAGGCTCTACGGCCACGTGCTCGTATGGCACAGCCAGACGCCGGCATGGTTCTTCCAGGATGAGGAGGGCAACCCGCTGACGAGTTCTGACGCGGACAAGCAGATACTCCGCGATCGCATGCGCACGCACATCAACAACGTGGCCGAATACCTCGCCCAGTGGGGCGACTTCGGAGATGGCAACCCGCTCGTGGCGTTTGACGTGGTCAACGAGGTAATCGACGACTCCGCCGCGTACACGGACGGGATGCGCAGGTCGGAGTGGTACCGAATCCTCGGCGAAGAGTTCGTCGCGGATGCCTTCACCTACGCGGAAGAGGCCTTCAACGGAACCTACGCCGCAGACGGAGTGGACCGGCCGGTGACGCTGTTCATCAACGATTACAACACCGAGCAGTCAGGAAAGCGCGGCCGTTACCTGGCCCTCGTGGATCGCCTGCTCGCCGCCGACGTGCCCGTTGACGGAATCGGACACCAGTTCCACGTGAGCCTCTCGCAGCCAGTGTCCACGCTGGACGAGGCGCTCGACGACGCATCGGGCCGCGGCCTCAGCCAGGCCGTCACCGAGTTCGACGTGACGACAGGTGTGCCGGAGTCCACGGCAAAGTTCATTGACCAGGGCTACTACTACCGCGACGCGTTCGAGATCTTCCGCGAGCACGCAGAGGAGATGTTCTCCGTCACCGTATGGGGTCTCAACGACGCACGGTCGTGGCGAGACTCGAGCGGCGGACCGCTCGTGTTCAACGATGGATTCCAAGCCAAGCCTGCCTACTACGGAATCGTTGAGCCGTCGGGCGAGGAAGACCCGTTGCCGGCTCGACTGCGCACCGCGAACTCGTTTGCGGGCTCTGTGGATGCCACGAGCGACGGAGTCGCCTCAGGTGAGTGGGAACTGCTTCCGCTGCTGCCTGCAGGGGAGAACGCCCAGTTCCAGACTCGTTGGGCAAGCGATCACCTGAGCGTGTTCGTGACCGTCGACGATGCAACGGACGATGAATCCGACGCAGTCGAGGTTCAGGTTGGCGATACCACCTACTCGCTGACCCGCGATGGCGTCAGCACTGTGCCGGCGTTTGTTGTTGAGCGCGACGGAGGCTATGACGCGGTCCTGCAGGTGCCTCTCACCGAGGCCACAGAGGGCCAGACCATCGACGTCGACGTCCGGACAACGGACGATGACGACACAGGGGGCTGGAACACCCCGGGTGTGCTTGGCACCGTGACCCTCGTGGAGCCGTTGTCGCACGTCAACATTCCAGAGGCGCTTACGGTTCCGACCATCGATGGAACCAAGGACGATGTCTGGAGCACCTCGAGCGCGGTGCAGGCGACTAAGTACAGCTCCGGTACAAGCGGCGCGCTGGGAACCTTCAACCTGCTGTGGAGCGACCAGAAGCTCTACGTTTACGCGGAGGTTGCGGACCCAACAGTCGACGTCTCCGGTTCGGACCCGTGGGTTCAGGACTCGGTCGAGATCTACGTTGACCCCGGCAACGCCAAGAATGGCTCCTACCGCTACGACGACACTCAAATCCGCATCAATGCGGACGGTGCGGTGTCGTTCGGCACCGGTGATGAGGGCTTCCAGGCCGCTCGTGTGACCTCGGTCGCGGAACGAGTCGAAGGTGGCTACGTCATCGAGGCATCGATCAGTCTCCTCGAGTACGGCGGTCTTGGCTCGATTCAGGGCCTTGACGTGCAGGTGAACGACGCAAGCGGCGGCGCTCGTACGGCAATCCGTAATTGGGCGGACCCGACCGGCGCCGGCTACCAGTCAACGGCCCGCTGGGGCGTGGCGACTCTTGTCGCGGGGACGGTCATCGACCAGGCGGCCTTCACCCCGGTGATCAAGGGTGCGGCCGTAGTCGGAACCACACTCAAGGTAAGCGGCTTGCCTACGGGTTCTACGCTCACCTACAGGTGGCTACGCAATGGTGTCGCGATCAGTGGAGCCACCGGCTCTACGTACAAGGCGACGACGAGCGATGCGGGCAAGCGACTCAGCGTCGCCGTCACCAGCGTCCGGTCTGGATACGCTGACAGGACAGAGACATCGGCGGTCACCACGCCTGTGTTGCGTGTCTTCTCAAAGGTGACTACGCCGAAGATTGTGGGCACCGTCGCTGTGGGCCGCACGCTCAAGGCGTCGATCGCACAGTGGTCGCCGACTGCGTCTTTCAAGTACCAGTGGTACTCGAACGGCAAGGCGATTAGCGGCGCGAACAAGAGCACTCTCACACTGTCGCGTTGGCACGCGGGGCACACGATCACGGTCAAGGTCACCGGATCGCGTTCCGGCTACCTTCCCGTGGTGAAGAGCTCGGCCGGCAAGAAAGTGCCCTTGCTCAACTTCACTGTTGGTCACTCGCGGTTGAACGGACCCACGCGATTCGGCGGCACCCTCGTGGTGACGCCTGGTGCTTCACGGCCGGTCGCAACGGTGAAGTCCTACCAGTGGTACGCAAATGGAAAGGCGATCTCTGGCGCCACCAAGTCCAAGTACACGGTCACGGCCAAGGAGGTCGGCAAGCAGCTGACCTGCAAGGTGACCTACCGCGCCACGGGTTACAACACCAAGTCTGTGATCGTGGGGCCTACCTACAGGATTACCTGGAGGTAGGGCCAACGCCACCGACGCTGGCGCGGTCAGCCTGTCTGGCTGCAACCCAGCGTCGGTGGCGTCCTGCCGCTCGAACGGGCATGCACCACTCACCCTCCACGTAGAGGAGGCGAGTGCCCTCTGCTTCGAGCCACTTGGAGACCAACTCCCGCTCCTCGACCAACACCGTGGTTGCCAGGTCTAGAGCGTGGCTGCGCGCGAGGAGCGCGTCCGCAGCGGCCCACACGCCGGTGGCCACGTGGACCGTTCCGACGAGCGCGCCTTGAGCGAGGGCCGCGATGTCCCACCCGCTTCCAGCCCTGCGTGCAGCAACGATCGTGCACCGTGCAAGAGCATCGAGCCGCTGCGCTCGCATCGCGCCGTCAATGAACGCGGAGATCCCGTCTCGTAGTTGAGCGGCTCGTTCGAAGTTGAGACTCTCGGCGTGATCGATGATCGCGCTCTCGAGGACCGACACCAGGTGGCTCGGGTCGTCCGACAGTGCCGTGCGCGCCTGCGCGACCTCCGAGTCGTAGCCTGACTCCGTGCCGCGTACGCATGGCGCCGAGCATGCTCCCAGGTCCTTCAAGAGGCACGCCCGCGCGTTGGCCTTGGGCACCACCGGCAACCGGGTGGTGCAGGTTCTCAACCCCAGCGCAACCTGGGTGGCCTCAATAGCCAGGCGGGCGTCGGCTGCGCCGCGCATGGGACCAAGTACGGCGTCGCCACGGCCGGCCGACCTCGTGACGCTTAAGCGCGGATAGCGTTCGTCGGTCAGCCGTACCCACGTGGTGCGCTCTGGACGCGCGGAACGCCGGTTATAGCGAGGCCGATACTGGTCGATGAGCCGGACCTCGAGCACGTTCGCTTCGAGTTCGGTTTCGCACACGATGGTGTCGACCGCCGTAGCGAGTTCGAGCATGTCGCGAACGCCGCGCCGCTGTTCCGCCCGCGTGAAGTATGACTTGACGCGGGAGCGGAGATTCTTTGACGTGCCGACGTAGAGTCGCTCACCCTGGGGGCCGCGGAAGATGTACACGCCCGGCTTGGAGGGGACAGCGTCGGCCATTCTTGCCTTCTTGCGCACCCGTTCTGGCATCGGATTGCGCAACGCGTCAAGGTCTTCGCGATGGGTGATGCCGAATGCTGCGAGGCGCTCGAACATCTTGTGCATGATCTCTGCCGTGGCGCGGGCATCGAACAGCGCACGGTGATTGGGCTGCACCTCTGTACCGAACACGCGAGCGAGCGTGGAGAGCTTCTTGTTGGGAGCCTCCTCCTTGGTGGTGGCCCGCCTGGCAAGAGTCACGGTGTCGACAACTTCATTGCCCGGCCACTTGTACCCATGGGTGCGGCACGCAGCACGCAAGAAGCCCGTGTCGAAAGGCGCGTTGTGTGCAACGAGGACCGCATCACCGAGAAACTCAAGGAATGCTGGCAGCACCTCCTCGATGGGCGGTGCCGCAAACACCATGGCGTCGGTGATCCCAGTCAGCGCGACGATCATCGGCGGAATCGGCAATCCTGGGTTCACGAGAGTCTGAAACTCGCCAACTACCTCGCCACCGCGCGTCTTGACGGCACCGATCTCTGTGATCTGGCTTGACGTTGGGCTCCCGCCCGTGGTTTCAAGGTCCACAGTGACGAAGGTGGTCTGCGACAGCGGTTCCCCAAAGTCGTCGAGCGCGCGTTGCAGATGAAGCAGCTGCTCAACAGTTTGGGAGGGCGATTGGGGCATGTGTCGACGGTACGTCAACCGACTGACACGGCCCATGTCAGACCCTGCGATTAGCGTCGAAGCATGATCATTGATTGCGATACCTGTGAGGTCCGCGGCAAGGAATGCGCGGACTGCGTCGTCACTTTCCTCACTATCGGCGTTCGGCCAGCGGAACCGGTCGTCGAACTCGACTCGGACGTCAGCGCGGCAGTCGCGGCTATGTCCCAAGCCGGGCTGGTCCCTCCGCTGCGCCTCGTCGAGCGGCACGCCGGCTAGTGCCCCACGTTATGCCCGGCTGGGCGCGGAGCCCTCGCCCTAGGTGGCGGTCGCGTTCGGGCCCTGCAAAGCGGTTAGTGGTTGCCGGTTGCTCGCGTGTCCGTGTAGAGCTGCTCGACTGAACTTGCGTAGTCGCGCAGCACCAAGTCGCGCTTTACCTTGAGTGACGGTGTGAGGTAGCCGTTTGCGATCGTGAAGTCGTCGCTGAGGATCTCGTACTTGCGAATCGACTCTGCGCGGGAGACCGCCTCATTCGCGCGCTCAACTGCCTTGTCAAGGTGCTCAAGAATTACCGGATCCTTCACCGCTTGGGCGAGCGACATGGGGTTCATGCCGTGGCTCTTGAGCCAGCCCGGCAGCGCCTCGTCGTCGAGCGTGATGAGCGCCCCGATAAACGGCTTGGCGTCGCCAACGACCACAACCTGACTGACAAGGGCGTAAGCGCGCAGCCGGTCCTCGAGAACTGCAGGCGCGACGTTCTTACCGCCGGCGGTGACGATGATCTCCTTCTTGCGTCCCGTGAGGAACAGATATCCATCCGCGTCTTCGTAGCCAATGTCGCCGCTGTGGAACCAGCCGTCCGCGAACGTCTCCGCAGTGGCCTCAGGGTTCCGGTTATAGCCGTCAAAAACGATCGGTCCGCGCATGAGGACCTCGCCGTCTTCCGCGATCTTGACCTCGGTGCCGGAGAGCGGCAGGCCCACGGAACCGATCTTCGACAGTGTGGGGCGGTTGACGTGCGAGGCGGCAGTTGTCTCGGTGAGGCCGTAACCCTCGAGCACGGTGATGCCGAGTCCGCGATAGAAGTGACCGAGTCGAGCACCAAGTGGCGCTGAACCGGACACCGCCCACTGGGCCCGCCCTCCAAGCAATTCCATGATCTTGTGGAGAACCAACTTGTCTGCGATCGCGTGACGCACCTTGAGCGCGACTCCCGGCCCGGACTCGGTGTCCAGCGCCTCTGAATAGTCGATTGACTGCTTCGCTGCCCAGCGGAAGATCTTGATCTTGCCACCGGCGGCGGCCTTTTGCTCTGCTCCGTTGTAGACCTTCTCGAACACGCGGGGAACTGCAACGAGGAGCGTTGGCTTGAAGGTTCCGATGAGCGGCACCAACTTGCTCGAGTCTGGGCAGAACCCAATGACGACTCCCGTCGAGATAAAGACGATCTCGATGAGGCGTGCGAACACGTGCGCAAGTGTCATGAACAGGACAGTGCTTGCGCCTTCCTGGAACAAGACTTCGGGCAACGCATCTTGAATTCCCTTGGCATGGTGAACAAAGTGGAAGTGGTTGAGGCGAACGCCCTTGGGGCGGCCGGTCGTTCCAGAGGTGTAAATGATTGTCGCAAGGTCATTGAGTCCAACGGCGGCCGTGCGCCGGGCGATTTCGGCGGAGTCGCCACCTTCACCGAGTTTGTAGAGCTCGTCAAGAATGCCCTCTTCGATCACGTGCACGTGTTCCAGTGGCGATTCCTGTTGGGCGGCGACGGCCCGTGCAAGTTCGGCGTGCTTTGACGTCTCGACGAAGACACGTCCAACGCCGGCGTCCGACGTGATCCAGTCGATCTGGTCGTGAGAAGAGGTGTCGTAGATCGGGACAGGAATTGCCCCAACAGACCACAGCGAGAGGTCAAGGATCGTCCACTCATAGCGCGTCTTTGCCATGATCGCGACGCGCTCACCTGCCTTAACACCGAGCGCGATGAGTCCGAGCGAAGCGCGGTGCACCATGGCCATTGCTTCGTCGCCGGTGACGTCGTGCCACGCCATCTTCTCGTCGTGCCAACGGAACACAACTTCAGCGCCCCGCGAACCCCAGCCATCGTGTGCGAGCGCAACAATGTTCTGCGGATCTGTCTGCGGTTGGGTAGGCATCTTTGACTCTCCCGTGGCTCGTCGTCGGTGACGGAAACGATACCCTCATAGGACGCCAGATTGGTCATTGAAAGCGAGGAACTGTGCACGCGGTCGGAGTTGACATCGGCGGTACCAAAATTGCCGTCGGCGTCGTAGACGATGCGGGTCGCATTCTCGCCAAGACCAAGCGCAAAACCAGGCCCGACGACCCTGCGAGCATTGACGCGGCCATCGCCGATGCTGTCGCTGAGCTTGCACAGCACCACGAGTTCAATGCCGTCGGCTTGGCAGCAGCTGGCTTCGTTGCCGCTGATCGGCAGCACGTCATTTTTGCGCCGAACATCGCTTGGCGCGATTACCCACTCGCTCGCAACGTTCGTCACGCGATCGGTCGCGATGACATTGGCGTCGTCGTTGAAAATGACGCAAATGCTGCGGGTTGGGCGGAGTTTGCGTACGGCACTGGGGTTGCCGCGAAGAATATGGTGCTCCTGACCATCGGCACGGGGCTTGGTGCCGCGATCGTGGCCGACGGCACCATGTTGCGCGGCGCTTTTGGTTTCGCTGCAGAACTCGGTCACTTGCGCGTGGTCCCTGACGGCGAACCCTGCGGCTGCGGCCAACGCGGCTGCTGGGAGCAATATGCATCCGGTTCGGCGCTCACGCGTGGGGCGCGCACGCAGGCGCTCGCTCAACCCGAGTCAGCAGCGGCACTTCTCGCGGCAGCTGGAGGTGACGCGACGGCAATCACCGGCCCGCTCGTCACCGAACTTGCCTTCACGGGAGACCCCTTCAGCGTCGGGCAACTCGCAGAACTTGGCCGCTGGATTGGTGAGGGCTGTGCGAGTCTTGCGGCCGTCCTCGACCCAGAGATTTTTGTGGTTGGCGGGGGAGTAATTGCCGCAGGGGACCTGCTGCTTGACCCCGCCCGCGAGGCGCTTTCTACGCACCTGTCAGCGAAGGGTCATCGTGCCACCGCACCCATAGTTGCGGCGGCGATGGGCAATGATGCAGGAATGGTGGGCGCGGCCGCGCTCGCACGATTGGAGGCCTGATGTACTACCACGCCTTCAAGCACGTTCTCATTGGACCCGGTCTCAAGGTGTACTACGACCCTTGGCACGAGGGGCTCGAGCACATTCCAGAGACTGGCGGGGCGATACTCGCCTCAAACCACCTGTCGTTCTCAGATTCTGTGTTTTTGCCGGTGGTGATGAAGCGCAAGGTCGTGTTCCTGGGCAAGGCGGAGTACTTCGAGGGCAAGGGCATCAAGGGTTGGGCAACCAAGGCCTTTATGGAAGGCGTTGGCACTATTCCCGTGCAGCGAGGCGGCGGGCGCGCGTCCGAGGCCGCGATTCGGACAGGCGTTGAGGTGTTGCGCGGTGGTGACCTGCTCGGAATCTATCCCGAGGGCACCCGTAGCCCTGATGGCAAGCTTTACCGCGGCAAGACGGGGGCGGCACGGATGGCGCTTGAGGCGGGTGTCCCCATCATCCCCGTAGCCATGATCGGCACGGACAAGGCGCAACCGATCGGCACCAAAGTGCCAAACCGTGCGGTCAAAGTTGGCGTACGCGTGGGCCCCGCCGTTGACCTCGCCGAATTTGCTGGTCGCTACGAGGACCGCGAGGCTCTGCGCGCGGCGACAACACGAGTCATGGACGCGATCCAAGCGTTGTCCGGCCAGGAATACGTTGACCGCGATGCGGCAATCGTCAAGCGCACTCTTGAAAAGGAACGAGAAGCGCAAGACGGGACAGACTAGCCGCCAAGCGGTCGCTTTTCCGGGTGCGCAACCCCCCTAGAATGGGCGGGAATCTTCCCACATTGAAAGGCCCGTCATGTCGGTTCGCCGTGTTGCCCTGCTCACCGCCGGTGGCTTTGCCCCGTGCCTGTCTTCCGCAGTCGGCGGACTCATTGAGCGCTACACAGAGATCGCTCCAGAGATTGAGATCATCGCGTACCAACACGGCTACTGGGGACTCCTCAAGGGCGAAAGCATCACCATCACGGACACCGTTCGCAAGAATGCACACCTCCTGCACGAGTTCGGTGGTTCACCCATTGGAAACTCTCGCGTGAAGTTGACCAACGTTGCGGACTGCGTCAAGCGCGGCCTTGTGCAAGAGGGCCAGGACCCCTTGCACGTAGCAGCGGAGCAGCTCGTGAAGGACGGCGTTGATGTGCTCCACACGATCGGCGGAGACGACACCAACACGACGGCCGCGGACCTTGCTGGCTACCTCGCCTCCAACGACTACGGGCTCACTGTCGTTGGCCTGCCTAAGACGATCGACAACGACGTGGTGCCGATCCGCCAGAGCCTCGGTGCGTGGAGCGCCGCGGAACAGGCATCGATCTTTGCGCAGAACGTGATCGGCGAGCACCGCTCCGGTCCGCGCATGCTGATTGTCCACGAGGTCATGGGGCGCGCGTGCGGCTGGCTCACTGCAGCGTCGGCCCTTAAGTACCGCGAATGGCTTGGCACACGCGAGTGGCTCCCAGAGATTGGGCTCAGCGAAGAGCGCTGGGACATTCACGCCGTTTACGTCCCCGAGCAGTCGATCGACCTTGACGCAGAAGCCGTCCGCCTCAAGGCCGTCATGGACTCCGTAGGTAACGTCAACATCTTCTTGTCCGAAGGCGCGGGCGTGCCAGAGATCATCAAGGAGATCGAGGAGTCCGGGGGAGAGGTCGCGAAGGACCCGTTCGGCCACGTGCGGCTCGACTCGATCAACCCCGGCGCATGGTTCGCCAAGCAGTTCGCTGAGCGCCTTGGTGCTGAGAAGGTCATGGTTCAGAAGTCTGGCTACTTCTCGCGTTCTGCCGCGGCGAACGCAGAGGACCTTCGTCTCATCAAGTCGATGACCGACTACGCGGTCGAGTGCGCGCTGCGCGCAGAGTCCGGCGTGATTGGACACGACGAGGAGGATGGCGACCGTCTCAAGGCGATCGCGTTCCCGCGCATTGCTGGCCACAAGGCCTTCGACGTCACTACCCCCTGGTACACGGAACTGCTCGCAGATATTGGGCAGCCATGAGCATCGTGGGGGAGGAGAACTCCGCGGCTGGGGTTGACTCGTACCTCGAACGCGAGGCCAAGCAACAGCCAGCATGGCCCGACGCTGTGGCCCTGGAGCGCGTGAAGGCTCGCCTTTCGCAGGTCCCCCCGCTGGTATTTGCCGGTGAGGCGGACGTGTTGCGGGACCATCTCGCGGCCGCTGGGCGGGGCGAGGCATTCGTGCTGCAGGGCGGGGATTGCGCGGAGATCTTTGAGGAAGCGACCGCAGATCGCATTCGCAACAAGATCAAGACGATCCTCCAGATGGCCGTAATCCTCACCTACGGCGCATCGACGCCCGTGGTCAAGATTGGTCGCATTGCGGGCCAATACGCCAAGCCGCGCTCCTCTGACACTGAGACGCGCGACGGCGTGACGCTTCCCGCCTACCGCGGCGACATCATCAATTCGTCTGCGTTCACCGAGGAAGCCAGGATTCCCAATCCTGAGCGCATGCTTGACGCGTACAACGTCTCTGCCTCGACCCTCAACCTCGTGCGCGCATTCACGCACGGTGGCTTCGCGGACCTTCGCAGGGTCCACTCCTGGAACCGGGGCTTCGCAGCGAACCCTGCGTACGCGCGCTACGAGCAGATGGCCGGCGAAATTGACCGCGCCGTTCGCTTCATGGGTGCCGCTGGCGGCGACTTTGATGCGCTGACTACGGTTGACCTGTTTGCCAGCCACGAGGCGCTGCTACTCGACTACGAACGACCCCTCACGCGCATCGACTCCCGCTCCGACCTCCCGTACGACTGCTCCGCGCACTTCGTGTGGATCGGGGAGCGCACCCGCGAGATCGATGGCGCACACGTGGAGTTCATGTCCAAGATCCACAACCCCATTGGTGTGAAGCTTGGGCCAACGGCGAAGGGTGCTGAGGCGCTCGAACTGGCGGCAAAGCTCAACCCAACCAATGCGGAGGGTCGCCTGACCTTCATCGTCCGGATGGGTGCCGACAAGGTTCGCGACAACATGCTGCAACTTGTCGAAGCCGTGCGGGACGCCGGTGTGAACGTGACGTGGCTGTGCGACCCGATGCACGGCAACACGTTTACGTCGGAATCTGGCTACAAGACGCGTCGTTTTGACACGATTTTGGACGAGGTGACCGGCTTCTTCGAGATCCACGAGGCCGCAGGCACGGTTCCTGGTGGCCTGCTGGTGGAGCTCACGGGCGACGACGTCACGGAGATCCTGGGCGGTACGGAAGAGATCGACGAGGCGAGCCTCGCGCTCCGCTACGAGACCAAGGTTGATCCGCGGCTCAACCACCAGCAGTCGCTGGAACTCGCGTTCTTGGTCTCGGAACTCCTCGCGAAGAGGGCACCGCGCGTCGAGACGATGTAGTTCGTCTCAGTAGGAGAGCAAGACGGTGGAGCCCTTCTCCGCCATCTCCTTTGGCGCGGGTGTCTGGGTGAAAACAACCTTGGAGAAGTTCCATGGTTCGTCCTTACCGTCGACCTTGAAGCCGAGTTTGGTAAGCAGCTTCCTGGCGTCTGCAAACTTCGTGCCGCGCACGTCTGGAACCTCCACCAGGGTTGGGCCGTCGGACACCCAAATGGTGACAGCATCGGTCCGGTGACCATCGGCGTCGGCCGCTGGGTCTTGTTTGAAGACAGTGCCCTTTGGCGCTTCATCGGTCCGCTCGCGTTCAACGGTGACGTCGAGCGCTTCCTCGGCGAGGGAGTCTTGGGCATCGTCCTCGTCCATGCCAACGACATCGGGAATCGCGATGGGCTTGGGTCCGTCTGAAACAGTGAGCGTCACAACCGCGTCATGCCTCACTGACTCACCTGCTTCGGGATCCGAGGCGAGCACCTCTCCCTTTGGCACGGTGTCCCGGTTGGCAAATTCTGTTTCGCCAACGGTAAAGCCAGCTTTGTCGAGCATCGCGCGCGCCTCGTCTTCGCTGCGGCCAACCAAAGACGGGACCTCGGTCATCCTGGGGCCGATAGACACGATCAGCGTGACTGCGGAGCCCTTCTCGGCGCGCTGTTGAGCTGAGGGTTCCGTGCCAATTGCCCAGCCAACGGGGATGTCGTCATCGGTTTGTTCGCGCGGGGTGACCGTGAATCCTACGCTCGTGAGGATGCTCGTAGCGTTCTGTGCACTCTCGCCGTCAACGGAAGGGATCGTTGTGTAGGCACCGGGGCCGATCGCGTTGTACCACCACAGCGCGGTGCCCCCTAGGGCGATCGCGACAACGAAGATCGCTGCCACCCACCACAATGCCCGACGCTGCGCAGGCTCGGGCTGTTGGGCTTCAGGATCGTCGTCGATGAGCAGTTCCATGGCCGCACCGGTGGGCGCGAAGGGCCGGCCAATGCCGATGGGCAGCGCGACGGTTGCCCCCGCAGCGGGTGCGTCGAGGATCGTGGTTGCATCAGGGTCCGCGCTGATGGCAAGGCTTCCGCTGGGAGGGTCGGCGCGCTTGTCAAGCGTGGGGTCATCCATGACGGCCCGTGTGGACCGCACGGCGGCGAGCGCCGCGGTCGCGTTTGCGGGGCGCTCTGCGGGGTTTCGCGATGACAGGCTCGCAACGAGGTCGTCGAACTCGGTGGGCAGCCATGGTGCGAAGCCAGATGGTGAGGGGATGTCCTCGTGTACATGCCTGGCGGCGATGTCGATGGGGGATTCACCTGTAAATGGGTGGCGGCCCGTGACCATCTCAAAGAGCATCACGCCAACGGCGTAGACATCGCTTGCGGGGTTTGCCTCGCCTAGCGACAGGAGTTCGGGCGCAAGGTAGCCGGGGCTGCCCATGATGAAAGTGTCGGACTGGGGGTCGGACTCGTTGATCGCGCGCGCAAGGCCAAAGTCGCTGATGCGCGCGCGGCCATCGCTATCGATCAACACGTTCTCTGGCTTGATGTCTCTGTGGACGAGGCCCAGGCGGTGCGCGGCCGCGAGGGCGTCGAGGATGGCGTCGGCAAACGCGAGCGCCTCGCCAACGGTCAAGGTGCCATCGTGCGCAATCCGCGCGCGCAGGTTCTCTCCGCGCACGTACTCCATGGTGAGGTACGAAAGGTCGCCGTCAACACCCTGGTCGTACACGTGCACGATGCCCGGGTGGGTGAGTCGCGCAGAGGACTTTGCTTCGCGTCGGAATCGCGCAACGAACTCGCGCGATGCCGCGTCGTCGGCCAGTGGCTGGTTCATGGCCTTGAGCGCGACTTCACGCTCAAGGCGCCTATCAAAGGCGACGTATACGGTCGCCATTCCGCCCGTCGCGACGAGTTCGCGGATCTCATACCGCCCGTCAACGACGCGGCCGAGTAGGGGATCGGTCAGCGTGCTGGACACGTGTTCATTCTAGGCAGGGCGGGAGCGTGGTCTTGGAAGGACGCGAGGGCGCGCGCTGAGGTTAGTCGAACTTCTTCATGAGCGCGCGGACCGACTTCACGTACTGCTTGGTGTCCGAGTTCATTCCGTTTTTGCGCACGCCGCCAAGACCTTGGTAGTAGCCGGCGATCGCCTGATCTAGGGAGTCTGCGTTGCGGGTGAGGTAGCTGAGGAGGACCACGCCGGCGGTCACGTTGTCGTGGGGATCAAGTAGATCGAGTTCGCGGCCAACGACGGTTGACATCCATTCGCCGGTTGACGGGATTACCTGCATGGTTCCCACCGCATTTGCCGGCGACACTGCCCGTTGGTTGAACCCTGACTCCTGGTATCCGATAGCGAGCGCGAGCGAGACGTTAACGCCGTGCTGCTTTGCGGTCTTCACGATGAGCGCCCGCATTTGCGCGCGGTTGGGCACGGAGCGCTCGTTGAGCGTCTGCTTGTTGACGTTGGCAGCGCTGACGATGTCCTTCGCATACGTCCTGCCCGCGAACGTGTCTCCAACGAGGCCTGTAGGCACGCCGCCCGGAATCGTGAGGACTTGCCCCACACCGATGAGGGAGGGATCCGCGATCCCGTTGGCCTTCGCGAGCTTGGTCTCGTTAACGCTAAAGCGGTGGGCAATCGCGCTGAGCGTGTCCCCGCGCTTGACGGTGTACCGCGATGTGGCGGTTGTCGATTTGGCACTGCCCGACGCCTTGGCGGAGTTGCTCTTTGACGTTGGCTTGGCGCCGGGGAGGGTCAGGCGGTCGCCCACGTGGATGACGGCATTCGCGCCAAGGCCGTTGGCTTTGACAATTGCCTTGACGGTGGTGTCGTAGCGCTGGGCGATGTCCCACACGGTGTCTCCCGCGGTGACCGTGTGGGTTGCCGAGCTCGTGGTCTCTTTGGTGGCGGCGGGTGCCTTTGCGGATGCCGCGGACTTCGCTGACTTCGTGGCGCCCGGGATCACGAGCCGGTCGCCCACATGGATTGTCGCGCGAGCGTCAAGGGAGTTTGCGTCGATGATCGCTGTGACGGTGGATCCGTAGTGGCGCGCAAGATCCCACACCGTGTCGCCACGCTTAACGGTGTGCGTGACGCGCTTCGCGGCAGTCGGCACTTCAGTTGCGGCCGCCGCGGTAAGCACGATGGGCGCGGCCGCGGGCGCCAGGGCTCGCTCAACGGCAGAGGAGCTCACGTCAAGTGCGGGTGCCACAGAATTTGCGTGGGCGGTGCGCTCCGTTGTGTGGTGGGCGCTCGCCTGGGCGGGCGTTGCGAGCATTCCGGATGCGGACAGTACGGCGGTGGCGCTGATTGCGCCTGTGAGCGCCGTGCCTGAGCTTGTGATGAAGGGAGTCACGTCGGACCTCCAGCTGTTGAGAATGTGACAGATGTGACACAAGTGACTCCTGTGACTTTAACCCGGCCACACGCGTAGGGCAACCCTCGGTAGGGTTGGACCATGTCTGATGCCGATTGGCTCTCCGTTCCCGACTTTGCCGAGAGGCTTGGTGTCACGGCCTCGCACGTGCGAGAACTGCTTCGCGACGGCGCACTCGCCTCCAAGCGTCGCGGCGAGCGCAATACCGTTCAAATACCTGGGGAGTTCATCGTCGATTCCGAGGACGGCCCTGTCATCCTCGGCACGCTGAGAGGCACAATGACAGTGCTCCGCGACGCCGGTCTCAACGATGAGGCAGTGCTCGAATGGCTCATGACGTACGAGGCGGAACTGGGAACCACGCCCTTGGCTGCGTTGCTCGCCGGTCAACGTGCGCCGGTACGCCGTATCGCGCAGACGCTCCTTTGACCCAAGCGGGCCCAAGTTACGCGTGATTACGCGGCGCGGACGCCCCATTGGCGCAGTAGGTCGGCTAGCGCATCGCGGCCACGAGCGTCGATGTCCAGATTCGCCACCAGGTCAATCGCCTGAGCGCTGAGGGAGGAGATTTCCCTCTCGACTGCCGCAATTGCCCCAGATTCGACGACGACCAGGATCGCCTCCGCTATCAGTGTCTCGCTCGCTGCGGCGTTGCCCACGGCGGAGCCAAGAACTGAGCGACCATCGGAGTCAGTGAGCGTCCACGCGTGCCACAGCGGCACCGTGCGCTTGCCCTCGCGAATGTCGTCACCAACTGGCTTGCCAGTCACTGCAGGCTCACCAACGAGGCCCAATACGTCGTCACGTAGTTGGAACGCGATCCCCGCGGGGAGGCCGGCCTCGCGAGCGGCGAGAACGTGGGCGCCTTCGCCGCGAGCTGCGCACGCACCAAGCGCAAGAGGGAACTCCGCCGTATACGACGCGGTCTTTGAGCGCATTGTGGCGCGTATGTCGTCGAGTTGCGACGGCAGCGCGTCCAGGGGAGCGGCAGCGATGCGCATGTCGAGGTATTGGCCCACCGTCACGAGTTCCGTCATGTCCGTGAAGAGGCTCATAGTCGGTGCGAGGTGCTCGCCAAGTTGGGCACTGGCAACTGCCCGCATCGCAGCGACGAGGCTCAAATCTCCGGCGAGTACAGCGCCCGCGAGACCAAAACGCTCAGGATCCCCAGCGTCGGCCCGTGCGCGGTGACGGGCGGCAAACTCGACATGCGTGGTTGGGCGCCCCCTGCGCGTGCTCGCGTCGTCCAGTACGTCGTCGTGTACAAGAGCGGCGGCTTGGAAGAGCTCCACGGCGGCGGCGACCGGAGCCACGGCCGCGACGGAGTCACCGCCATGGGCGAGGTAGCTGGCCACGAGCGCAGCAGCTCGCATGCGCTTGCCGCCTTGTGCGGCCACTGCCACGGCGTCGACGAGCTCGGAACCCACTGGGCCCGTTGGCGAGGCGGTCGCCCGAGTCGCCAGGACAGTCTCGTTGATGGCGTTCTCGATCGCGAGAGGGACGGAAGTGTTGTCGCCGTGCACAACCCAAGCCTAGATGCGCGTCCCCAGCCTGCGAGCCGTGTGCACCTTTCCACCGATCCACCAACACCGTGGCCCACCGAGCGCGGCTGCGGTCACGATCGCCTCATGAGTCTTCACCTAAGCCTTGGCGAGCTGATCGCTGCGATTCCGATAGTCCTTGGCGGTAAGCCGCGCGAATGCGTCGTCGCGGTCAGCCTCAACGCCGAGGGATTGCCCACTTTCGCGATGGTGGTGCCACGCCACGTCTTGCTGGACCGGCGGAGAGCGCCCGCCACCGCGGCGAGCATCGCGGAGGAGTTTTCACGCGAGGGATCGCAGTTCGTTGTGCTCGCGAGCTACTCGGAATCGAACCTGCGCGAGGGGTGCGCCGCGCTCGACGCGCTGCTGTTTGAGGTCGAGTTTGCCGTGCCCCACGTCGAGGCCGTCGCAGTGACGGAGGTCGGCTGGTTCCGTCCAGGCTGCGCTGAACCATCGTGTTGTCCGCCAGCGGGTAGGCCACTGCCGCCGGTGCCGGAGCGCCTACCGGTAGTACTTGCCGACGCCCGCCGGAGGGCGGTGGCATCGCAGCGCTACCTAGCGAAGGCGTCCGCGCGCGTCCAGGAAAGGCGCGTGGCCGCAGCCGAATGGGGCAGGGCGCTGGATAGCGGGGTCGTTGAGGACGCAGGGACGGCGAGACGGCTCGCTGCCGTTCTTGACGACCTGTGCGTGCGGGACTGGGTGGTGCTGTCGATTCTTGGCGCGGAGCCGGATGCCGCGCAAGACGCGCTTAACGGGATTGAGACCGGCGCCGTGGCCGCGGCCCTTGACGGTGCTTTGGCAGGGGACTTGATTCCAGACCCGCGCCTGAGTGAGCACGCACGAACCGTGATCGAGCGCGTCGCGCGAGCTGCGCGCGGAAGGCGGCGTCGCGCAGCTACCAATACACTCGCAGCGGTCGTTGAGTGGTGGGACGGGAACCTCACGGCCGCTCTGCAACGTTGTGACATTGCGCTTGAAAGCGATTCGGGCTACCGCCTGGCCGAGCTTGTACGACTCGCGTCCGCGCGCGGCATTGCGCCAGGGTGGACCCAGCGCACGGGACAAATCGTCTGATACCTGCAGAAATCGATTTGGTTCGCGGTAGGGCGTCGCGATGCGGGAACGAAACCCTTGACAGTCGCGTTACAATTTAATGGATTTGCGCGCGGTAACAGCCCAAGGCCTTCTCTCCAGCGAGACGGCACCACGGTTGGCCGGGACCCCGCTCAGGTCCAAGAGCGCCACACCACCGATCTCACTTTGTCGTCCTGCCGCGCGCGGGGCGGATGTGTGAGCCAGAACGAGGAGCCCGCCACGACCCCCGCAAAGGCATCTGCCACCTCCCGCAAGTCCAAGACCGTCGAGCCTGAGCTCACCGAGGTCGATGCCGCTCCAGAGGCCACCGAGGAAGTCATCCTCGAGAACGAAGCGGCCGCCAGCCCCACCGTTGCCGTAGCAGGTGCAGAAAAGGCCACCACTGACTCCGAAGACGACGAGGATGAAGACGACGAGGAGTCGGAAGAGGACGCGGCCGGATTCGTTGTGAGTACGGCGGACGACGACGCTCCCACGCAGCAGGTGATGACCGCTGGCGCCACGGCTGACCCCGTCAAGGACTACCTGAAGCAGATCGGTAAGGTCGCGCTCCTCAATGCCGAGCAAGAAGTTGACCTTGCAAAGCGCATTGAGGCAGGGCTCTTCGCCGAGGAGAAGCTCGCGTCTGGCGACAAGATCGCACCAAAGATGCGTCGTGAACTCGAGTGGATCGCCAACGACGGCCGCCACGCCAAGAACCACTTGCTCGAGGCGAACCTGCGCCTTGTCGTGTCGCTAGCTAAGCGCTACACCGGACGCGGCATGCTGTTCCTTGACCTCATTCAAGAGGGAAACCTGGGCCTGATCCGTGCGGTTGAGAAGTTCGACTACACCAAGGGCTATAAGTTCTCCACCTACGCGACGTGGTGGATTCGCCAAGCGATCACCCGCGCGATGGCAGACCAGGCGCGCACGATTCGCATCCCCGTGCACATGGTCGAGGTCATCAACAAGCTTGCGCGCGTCCAGCGCCAGATGCTCCAGGACCTGGGACGCGAGCCCACGCCAGAGGAGCTCGCCGCAGAGCTCGACATGACTCCAGAGAAGGTCGTCGAGGTTCAGAAGTACGGTCGCGAGCCCATCTCGCTGCACACGCCCCTTGGTGAAGATGGCGACAGCGAGTTCGGTGACCTCATCGAGGACTCCGAGGCCGTGGTTCCCGCGGATGCCGTTGGGTTCACTCTTCTGCAGGAGGAACTCAGCAAGGTCATGGACACGCTCAGCGATCGCGAAGCCGGCGTTGTCGGTATGCGATTTGGTCTTACCGACGGTCAGCCCAAGACGCTTGACGAGATCGGCCGGGTGTTTGGCGTGACCCGCGAGCGAATTCGCCAGATTGAGTCCAAGACCATGTCGAAGTTGCGTCACCCCTCGCGTTCGCAGGTGCTGCGCGACTACCTCGACTAATGCACTATCTGCTTCGCTACTCGTACGTCGAAGGCATTGATGCATTGCGCGAACCGCATCGCGACAAGCACCTGACCGACCTCTGGACTCAGGCCGACGCTGGCCGGGTGGTACTTGCGGGGGGAGCGGGCGATCCCATTGCCGAAGGCATCATCGTGTGGGACGTCGAGGATCCCCAGGTGATCCACGACTTCGCGGCACAAGACGCGTACATGGTGGCGGGCCTCATCACCGGGTACGACGTTGTGCCATGGCGCACGGTGGTTGGTGACCTCGCCGCAACGCCTTTGCGTCCTTAGCTCTCGCGCGTTCGGCTATAGATCGCCGCAGCTTCCGTACGGTTGCTTGCGCCGAGTTTTGCCAAGATCGCCGAGACGTGAACGCTTGCCGTCTTGGTGCTGATGAAGAGTCGCTTGCCGATCTCGCCATTGCTCAGGCCATCCGTAACCAGCCCAAGCACCTCGAGCTCTCGGGGGGTTAGGCCCGCAAATTCTCCACTTGCTGGCGCGGCGCCCAAGGCGATGAGGTCGCCACGGGCCCACGTGGAAACCAGACCAGAGCCTTCTACTCGTGCAGCGTCTACAACCGCACCGAGCAGTTCGATCGCCAAAACCTTCTCACCACGCGCCGCGTGCGCGAGCGCCAGTCGCCGATTGGCCTCGTGGGCATAGACCACGGGTAGCGCTCCGTCACGCGCATGCTCGGCGGCGCGTGTCCAACCTTGAACATCCTCGCGTGGTCCTGCGCATGCTGCGACGAAGTGCCTCGCCGCCGCCGCCCACGGTTCATCGGGAAGCGCGCTGAGGTGCCGCACGATGCCCGCGAGAAGCTCGTCCGCTCCGTCAAGGCCCAAGGTCCGGACTTCGGCGAGAACCAGACCTAAAGCGCCAACGAGCGCGAGCACCTGAAGCGAGTCCTCTGCCTTGGTCGCCGCGAGGGCTTGTTCGCTCATCCGCTTGACGCTCTGGGTACGTTGCGACGGAGAAGAGTCACGAGTGTTTGCCAGTTCCAGCAGCACAAGAATGGCAGTCCAACTGATCTGTTCCTCTTCGTCATCGGCTACGGATTCGCGCAGCGGTGACGATGCGGTGGCAAGGGCGTTCGCCTCTTCGATGCGCCCGGACCAGACCAACGCGACGAGTTCCGTGCGGGAGAAATATGACTGCCACGGCAGGTTGTCGCGACGCATTGTCGCGCGCCCCTTGCGTGCGACGGCGATCGCAGCGTCCGTCTGTCCGTAGCACGCCTTCGCGTATGCGAGGTTGCCAAGCACGTAGGTACCTACGCCGCGCTCAAGGCCAACTTCCACTGTGCGCTTGTGCACGCGTTCGCCAACTTCGATACTTTCCGCGAAGCCCCCAAGGCGACCGAGGTAGTCGGTCAACGCCACGGCGGTGGTGCCTGCAGCTCGTGGGAGATCGTCGAGCCTGGCAGGCGTCGCCCGCGTGGTCGCCACGGCCGCGTTGAGGTCCGCATGGCGATACTGGAGGTCAGAGAGCCGTCGACACGCATAGGCATAGAGGTCGGTCTCTTCTGCCGCACTTGCGTAGTCGATCGCTTCTTGCAAGATCTTCAGCGAATCGGGGGAATCGTTGAGCCGCGTGAGTGCTCCGTCCGCGGTGCCACAGAGCGCGAGCGCGGGGCTCGGTAGCTCCTTCTAGCAGCGACGTCATCTCTTCCAAGTACGGCGATATGCTCCGGAGCAAACCAGAATCGGCCTCCGCGATCGCAGCGAGGAACAGCAACTCCGCGCGAGCGACAGGGTTCTCCGGTGTCACCTGCTGGAGCGCAACCTTTGCACTTCTCAAGGCCGCGCGCTCGTTGCCTAGGTCTGAGAAGGCCTTGACGATCTCGATCCGCAATTCTGGTTCGGCAATGCCTGCGCGAGCCTCAGGCTCAGAAACGCGTTGCCACAGTTCCAGCAGCCGTTCCCCCAAGAGCGCGGCCGGCTCCGGAGCGTAGTTGTCCCGAGCGTGACGTCGTGCCACGGCGGTGGCGTCGAATGCCCTCTCGAGGTCCCGTGCGGCCAACCAGTGCTCCGCGGCGTCCGCGGCAAATTCCGTGGCGCCCGCGTCAACCGCGCGCTGTATGACAGTGGCGAGCCGACTGTGAAGCTCCGCCCGCTCGCTCGGCAGAAGTTCCTCATAGATCGCCTCGCTGATAAGCGCATGCCGGAACGAGTAGCCAGACTCGTCGGCGACGAGGATGCCAGAGGCGATTGCCGTGCGAAGTGCTGTCAGCAATTCATCCGTCGCGCCTTGCCACGCCTCCGCGAGCACGGCGTGGTCGATGTGTGTTCCCGCCACGGCGATGAGCCGCGCCGCGTCCTGTTCAACAGGGGAGAGCCTTTCGTAGCGGGCTAAAACGGTGTCACGGAGCGTCTCGGGAAGTGGTCCTTCACCCACCGCCACGAGCTCCTCGACATAGAAGGGAACGCCGTCAGAGCGCGCGGTGAGGGTAGCAACAACTTCCGGCGCGGGCTCGGCACCAGTAATGGCACGGATGAGCTTTGCGACGCCCGCCTCATCGAGCCTTCGCACATCGATCGTCGAGATGGATCGATTGCGATCAAATTCTGCGAGTGCGGCCCGCAAAGGGTGCCCGCGGCCAACATCGTCAGATCGATACGTCGCGACGAGCGTGAGGTGCTCGCCGCGCAACACGGTTGCCAAGGTGCGTAGCATCCCGAGCGTTGACGGATCGGCCCAATGAAGGTCCTCAAGGACAAGGACCAGGTGGTGCGTTTCCGAAAGCGTTTCGATCACGCGCTCAACCGCTTCGCCTGCGAAGTCCTGGGCGTCGTCTGCGCGCGTGCCAACCGTAGCGTCGGCCAGTTCTGGAATGAAGCTCGACAACGTCGCGACAACAGTGGGGCTACCGGCCGCGGCCACAAACGCCTCGTGTCCCACACCAACGTAGAGTTCGCGCAACATGCGGCGCAGGGCGATGTACGGTGCTCCAATCTCGCCAAGCTCTACGCACTGCCCCCTGGCGATAACCACCGGCAGTTCTGGTGGTTGCCGGTCAACGTAGTCGAGGAACTCGGTGAGCAATCGTGTCTTGCCGACTCCGGCCTCTCCGCGAACGATCACTGCCCGTGGCACCCCTGCAGTGCCGGCGGCGTATGCGTCGACTAGGGCCCCGAATTCCGCTTGCCTGCCGATAAACGCCTCGGAGCCTGCCTGCGCGTGCATGGACTCATCGTGCCAGTAGCGCAACAGGTCTGTGGCCGACGCGCGGAGGTCAACGCTCACCGCGTAGCGATGCGAGTCAAGCGAGCAGGCAACCAGGAGAATCGCACGGTCTTCGCCACGCGGCGAGCGGGACGTGCCGAACGCTCAGTGCGAAGCCGGGCGCGGTCCGCGTTGGCCGCGAATTCTGCTGCACGGTCACGGTGGAGCTGCTGGGCGAGTGCGATGTCTGCGTACATGATGTTCTCCTCATTTTGAGCCGGTAGGTCCGGCTTTCCGATGTGATGAACATTTCTCCCTAAGGCAGCACCTCTGCGATTGTGCAACTAGGCAGTGTTTGCCTCGTAGGGGTGCCTTAGACCCACTGACGAACGGGACCCAAGCACCTTAGACCTACCTTGGAGCTACCTCAGGGCAACTCTGTGGGGACCTCTGCTGCAGACGTAACCGCAGCGTCGGGCCTTCGCTCGCGTGCTGTCTGGGCAAGCACAATGCCTCCAAGCACGAGAGCCGCACCGGCTATCTGCACCGCGACCAGTGTCTCTCCCAGCCACGCCCAAGCAACGATGAAGGCGAAGAGCACCTCAGACGAGGCGAGAATTCCAACCGCCGTGGCGGACAAGTGGCGAAGCGCGGCGAACGACAGCACGAACGGCGCAAACGAGCCAAGCGTGAGCACCCAAGCGAGCGGCAGCCATACCGGCACCACGATCGCGTCGAGAGCGCCCGTGAGCGACACGGGTTCGGTGAACAGGGCGGGGTCGATAAGCCACCACTGCGAGAACAGCGACCAGAACGCCGCGGCAAACAACGTTGACCAGAACGCCACGGCCATTGGCGGGCGACGTGCAACGCCTCGCTCGCCGGCAAGAAAGTAGAAGGCGTATGCCAGCGCCGCCCCGGTGGCCGCGATTGCTCCTAGGGCGTCGAGGTGGCTGTCCCACACCTGAGCCACGATCGCTAAGCCAACAATCACGGCGGCAATGGCCAACCACAATCGCCCGTGGACCTTCTCGCGGAAGATGATCCAAGCCGCGAGCGCAACGAGGATGACCGCCGTGTATTCGATGAGCAATGCGACGCCCACAGGGAGCCGAGAAATCGCCACCGCGTAAAGCCACTGAATGATGGCGACACCGAGAATGCCGAGCAGCGCGAAGGACCCAACCTCTTTTCCACTCAGGCGGAAGTGCTGGCGGGCGGTAAAAAGCAGCACCGCTCCCGCGATGAGGGCCGCGGCAAAAGATCGCATGAACGTCAGTTGTGCGGGAGTGACCCCTACTCCGATCACGACCTTTGCCACCGAGCCGTTAACCCCAAAGAGCAACGCTCCCGCTAGGGCGTAAGTGGTCCCGCGCAACGGGGACTTACGGAGCGCGTGGGTCACGGCGCTCAGCCTACGGCGCGCTAGCATCGACCTGATCAGAAGGAGACCCACGTGGATTTTGTGCGCTACACGCTCATCACGCTGCACATTCTTGGTGCCGCCGCGATCGTTGGTCCTGCGTTTGAGCAGTTCAAGGCAGAGACCAAGCGCATCACGACGGTCATGCTGTGGGGAGCCCGCGCGCAGATCATTACGGGGCTCGCTCTGGTTGGCGTTGCTTACGCAAGCGACCACGAGCCGGATCACGTGAAGATCGCGATCAAACTGTTGCTCGCACTCGTGATCGTTGGAATCGCGGAATCCACGCGTAAGAAGCCGGCCAACTGGGCGTTCTGGACAGTGTTCGGGCTCACGATCGTCAACATCGTCGTCGCTGTCTTCTGGCGCTAGCGTGGTTGAGATCCGCGAGGCCGTCGAGTCTGACGCCGCCGAAATCGTGCACCTCGGTGCCCTCATGTATAAGTCCGTGGGCGCCAAGCCCACGCCGCAGTGGGCCCTTGAGTCAACGCGAATCGTCAAGGAACGCCTTGGCAAGGACCTCATCGGATTTGTGATCGACGCCCCTGAGGGCGGGCTCGCGTCGTGCGCGCTCGTCAACATCGAGCCGCGGCTGCCGCGGCCGGGTCGCCACTCGGCGCTCGTTGCGTACATCCAGTGGGTTTCCACTGCGCCGCAGCACTACCGCAAGGGCTACGCGAAGGCACTCATGGCGGCCCTGCTCGAGGAGACAGACAGGCGCGGCATCGAGGTCATCGAGCTGCACGCCACGCAGAGCGGCCGGCACCTCTACGACGAACTCGGCTTCTTTGAGAAGACGGACAACGTCGCGATGCAGGCCCTGCGCGGTTCAGCCGCGAGCGAGCGCGAGCACGGGTCCTCAGGCAAGGGCCGACGCTGATCGTCGGCTGAGTTTCCAAGCGGCAAGGAGGAGCGCAAGCCCCGCGGCGACGAACGCGACTATCTCCACCGCCGAGTTGTGAGGCGCGTCAAGCCGAGCGATCCCAATCCACGTCAAGCCCCACGCCGAGGCGAGCGCGATGCTGACCCCGATTGCGCGGCTTGCGACCCGCAACACCGCGTATCCAACGACCGCGAGCACCACAGCGATGCTCACGAGCGCCCATGCGGTGCCGATGGGCCGGGCAATGGCCGCGATGTTTGCCGCCGTAGCCACGGCGGCCCAACCTAGGTAGAGGCCGACCGTGATGTGCGTGGTCGCACGGTCAAGGTGCCCGCCATCGGTCGCCGCCGCGGCTCGTGTCGCCGTCACCCACAAGACGGCGACGATCGCGACGAGTACAGGAGCTGAGACCACGAGCCAGCCTGCTTGAACCACCGCGATCCACACGGCGTTGAGGATCATCGACGCAAGGATCCACCACGCCGTGGATCGATAGAGTTCTAGGCTTGCCCTGCTCGGCAGCGCCTGCACGATCGCGAATAGCACCAGCCCCAGATAGATCACAGACCAGATCTGGAATGCCGGAGTGGCCGCGCCAAGGAGCGTCGCATCCGGTGCCAATGCGCCATCCGCAGCCTGGGCCATTGGCGTTCCGCCAAACGCGCCGGATCCCCATGCGGCACCAACGATCGCGGCGAACGCACCCACTGCAACCGCGACTTGTCTAACTCTGTCTCGCTTCTGCTCAGTCATGACGCCTCCTGTTAAGGCCAACGCGAGTCGCTTGCCAGGCATTTCATGACCCCGCCGCGTGGGTGCGCGGCAGCGTCGGACCCGCCGCCTAGACTCGCCGCGTGACCACCGAGACTTACTCCGCTCGCCACTTGTCAGTTCTTGAAGGGCTGGAGGCGGTTCGCAAGCGCCCGGGCATGTACATCGGCACCACTGATTCGCGCGGCCTGATGCATTGCCTGTGGGAAGTCATCGACAACTCGGTCGACGAGGCCCTAGGGGGCTTTGGTGCAGAGATCGAGGTCATCCTTCACCCAGACGACTCCGTGGAGGTCCGCGACTACGGCCGTGGCATCCCTGTAGACGTGGAGCCAAAGACGGGGCTGAGCGGCGTCGAGGTCGTCATGACCAAACTCCACGCGGGCGGCAAGTTCGGCGGCGGCTCCTACGCCGCGTCTGGGGGACTGCACGGCGTTGGCGCGTCGGTGGTCAACGCGCTGAGCGAGCGCCTCGACGTATGGGTTGACCGCGGTGGCGCAACTCACCACATGGCCTTCCGCAGGGGCGAGCCTGGTAGCTTTGCCGACCCAGCGTCGGGCGCTATGCCCGACGCTGAATTCACTCCGTTTGTGACGCGCAGTGAGCTCTCGGTAGTGGGCAAGGTCGCGCGGGGCGTCACCGGTACCCGCGTGCGCTACTGGGCGGATCGTCAGGTGTTTTCCAAGGGTGCGCAGTTTGCGTACGACGAGCTCATCACCCGCGCGCGGCAGACGGCGTTTCTTGTGCCGGGACTCACCCTCGTAGTCAGGGATCTGCGTGGCGAGACGAAGGCAGAGGAGCGATTCCACTACGTGGGCGGCGCTCGCGACTTCGTTGACTTCGTGGCGCGCGATGCGGCAGTCACCGACACCTGGGAACTCACGGGGACGGGGGAGTACACGGAGACGGTTCCGGTGCTTAAGCCCAACGGGCAACTTGTGTCTGAGGAGGTACAGCGCACCTGTCAGGTAGACGTAGCGCTGCGCTGGGGCACCGGATATGAGACGGACGTCCGCAGTTTCGTGAACATCATCTCCACTCCCAAGGGCGGAACTCACCTCGCGGGCTTTGACCAAGGGCTCACGAAGGTACTTCGCAAGACCATCGAGACCAATGCGCGACGCCTCAAGATCACCGCGAAGGATGGCGCAGAGCGAATCGAGAAGGACGACATCCTCGCGGGCCTCACCGCGGTCGTCACGGTGCGCATCGCGGAGCCGCAATTCGAGGGCCAGACCAAGGAAGTGCTTGGAACCGGCCCGGTGCGCGCGATTGTGGCGAAGGTCGTCGAGACCGAACTCGGTGCGCTGCTGAACTCGACCAAGCGCGATACCAAGACTCAGGTATCCGTGGTGCTCGAGAAGATTGTCAACGAGATGCGCGCTCGCGTCTCTGCGCGAAAGCAGAAGGAGATCTCCCGGCGCAAGAACGCTCTCGAGACGTCGTCGTTGCCCGCAAAGCTCGCCGACTGCCGCTCAAACGACGTAGAGCAGTCTGAGTTGTTCATCGTTGAGGGCGACAGCGCGCTCGGCACCGCAAAGCTTGCCCGCCGCAGCGACTTCCAGGCGCTGCTGCCTATTCGCGGAAAGATTCTCAACGTGCAGCGTGCCTCGCTCACGGACATGCTCCACAACGCCGAGTGTGCGGCGATCATCCAGGTGATCGGCGCGGGTTCTGGCCGCACGTTCGATCTGGAGTCCGCCCGCTACGGCAAGGTCATCTTGATGACAGACGCCGACGTCGACGGCGCTCACATCCGTACGTTGCTTCTCACGCTGTTCTTCCGTTACATGCGTCCGCTCGTTGATGCCGGCCGCGTCTACGCGGCGGTGCCACCTCTTCACCGCGTCGAGGTGATGGGATCGCCTCGCAAGGATCGCGAGTACATCTACACGTACTCGGAGCGCGAACTCCAGGAGACCCTTGCGGGGTTGCGCAAGGCTGGCCGCAAGTACAAGGACGACATCCAGCGGTACAAGGGTCTTGGCGAGATGGATGCCGATCAGCTCGCGGAGACCACCATGGATCCCGAGCACCGCACCCTTCGGCGCGTCACCGCTGAGCATGCGGAAGCAGCGGAGAGGGTCTTCGAGCTGCTCATGGGCAACGAGGTTGCCCCGCGTCGTGACTTCATCATCGCTGGTGCCGCGAATCTCGACGTCAATCGCATCGACGCGTAGCACCACCCTGGCACATGTCTGAGCTAGCACGGATGGCACGGATGATGCTCACCGAAGACGGGGTGCGTCCACTGACTCAGGGCGATCGTGGCGTGATCGACCGGTCAACAGATCTAGATCAACTCGTGCAACTCCTCACACAAATTCTTGCTCTGTTGAAAGCCAAGAGACCACCCGTCGTAGGGCTTACCCTCATCGCGCTCTTACTCCTGTGCGGCGCGTCATTCGCGACCCTCTTTACCGGTCACGACATGTTGGCGTTGTGGTGTTCGCTAGCGGCGTTGATCATGTACCTAATTCACGCGCGGTTCGCGCGCAAGGCCCGCGGACGCTTTCTCATTTTGAAGCAATGGCTCGAGGCGCTTATGGCTCGAATCGCGATTGTGAAGGAGCTCCCAGTGGCGGCGCAAGAGGACACGCCCGCCCACATCGCTGAATACGAGCTCGTTGGGATCCCCGCTCCGGTGTTTATTGGCGGTGAGGTGCGCGTCATGACGGAAGAGGATCGACTCGTGATACGCGCCTACCAGGACCTCGATGCTCTCACCGCTTTGCAGGGCCACTTGCAAAGCGCATCACGCAAAGTGGGAGCGGAAGAGTGGCTCACGCGCGTGGAGGCTCGTATCGCTCAGTTGCATTCGCGGGGGTAGATCGACACCAGGGTCTTGGACGGAATCGCATCGACGCGTACTATCGCCTCCAGCACACCTACGAGGGGGACGCATGACATTTGAGGCTCGGCCAAGCGCACTGGCATTTCGTGGCGATGACGTCAATGCCATAGAGAACGCGGGCAGGCTCGCCGTGCGGTCGTGCGAAGACGCGGACGAACTCATTCGGTTGCGCGCGCAGTTGCGGGCCGCGGTCGCAGGGCGCGGGCGATGGGTGTTGTGGACCTGGCTGCTCGTCCTAGCTGGCGTGACGGTGACGGTCCAAGGAGCGGCCGCAGGGTTCATTCTTGCGGTCATGGTGGTCATTCTGGTGGCGATCGTGACCTACATGGTGCGTACGCGCAGACGCGCAGACAGGGCAACCGACTGGTTGAGCGAGGTCGACTTCCGACTCGCGCAATTGGCCGCTAAGCCCTGACGAACACCGCACGACCAAGGAGGCTTCGATGATTCCCACGGTGCTCGCGGTGGCATTCCTCGTTGGACTCTGTGTGCCGCAGCGCCGGAGTTGGTGGTTGGGCTCGGTCGCCGTGATAGCGATCGCGTGGGGCATGGTCATCATGTTCGGGCCCGATGCCGGAACCATCGAGTTTACGATGGCGTTGGTATTTGGCGCGGCAAACGCTGGCCTGGGGATTGCCATTGGTGCGCTCGTGCGATGGGGTATTGGGGCCTTGGTCCAGACGTGGCGTCCTACACGCACCTGACGCGCGGCGTGAGTCAGCCGAGCGGTGCGCCCGGCTTGAGTTCCCAAAAGAACTCAGGCCGCGAGTAGCCGATCCGCGGGTAGTACGTTGACGCGTCCGTGGTTGAGGAGAGCTTGATCTTGCACTCCGGCCCCAGCAGCGACCGGAGTTGACGCTGAAGTTCGAGTCCGATTCCACCGCGTTGATGGCCTGGGTCCACGGCAAGTTCACCCACATAACAGTGCAGGTGGAAGTCTGTGACGGCTCGTAGTGCACCTACCAGCTCGTCGCCCTTCCAAGCAGTGACGATCACCTGTGATCCGTCGAGAGCCGCCTGGATTAGCTCCGGCCTGTCTACGGGTCGTCGATTAGCGAGTCCCGCGCGATCGAGTAGCGCTATGTAGACGGCCGCCGAAGGCCGCTCGTCGGTTCGGTACGAGACTGTCAACCGAGCCCCAGGATGGGAGCGGCGAGAGGTGAACCCGAACCATCGCGTCGGCCGGGTTCAGCGGGAAGGTCAACCGCCTGGCCGCCGCTCGTAATCGCGCGAGCCGGCGCGGAACCCACCCACGCGTGAAGCAGCAGGTCTTCTCCCTTGAGGAAGCGCTGCGACCTCACGCCACCGGTGGCGCGACCCTTTGACGGGTATTCGCTGAGTGCAGTCCACTTTGCCGCGCCGGGCGTGGTGCCAGGCAAGGCATCTGCCGGTCCGGCGACCGTTGCCACAACGGCGTCCGCGGCGTCGGCGGCGGCAATGACGCCAAAGAACACCGCCTTTGCACCGGGCGCGAGCTTGATTCCCGCTATGCCGCCTCCGGAGCGGCCCTGCGGTCGCGCGGAACCTTGAGTTGCCTCAAAGTGCAGCAGGCTCGAGTCGTCGGAGACAAAGACGAGTTCTGCGCCGTCGGGTGCCACCCCCGCACCAACCACCCGGTCGCCTTCCTTGAGAGACACGACCTCCCATGCGTCCTTGTTTGGCACATCACCAGGCGTGAT
>Ga0164241_10001404_pt1 | contig 29923 bp, 31 predicted proteins | sample OricomyardsoilBY_FD_108780 | JGI IMG/M metagenome (GOLD analysis project Ga0164241, IMG submission 108780) | Backyard soil microbial communities from Emeryville, California, USA - Original compost - Back yard soil (BY) | ecosystem: Environmental > Terrestrial > Soil > Unclassified | place: USA... | reverse complement strand
TACGATACTCTTTTCATAGGAGAAACCATAGTATCTGCTATACCATGGCAAAGCATATACAATACTATAAAATCAACTATTAAAAGTGACACCTGTGGATGTACAATAGTATTTGGATACAACGCAGATAAAGCCTTTTTATGTAGAAAATCAGAGTGTGTGACTTATCCTCACATTAGATGCGAAATAAGGAGGCAGGGAATGCAAAAACTTTCGCGCTTAAAGGTTTGATAAATTTATTAAACTATTTAGAAGCAAGTTTCCTACAGGGTTGCAACAAATAGTAAACTGGATATGCACAAGGACTGATTACCACGAGCGAGGTAAAAGGGAATGGGAGTGAAATATAGGCTAATGGTAGATATAAGCCAGCAATAGGCCAAAATGGCAAGAAGTTACAATTTAGAACATGCTTCACTAGCTATGTCCGAACTCAAGTTCGCGCAGAAACTTATTTTCAAAGCGCTCGATTTTCCTATTCAATTCATCCTTCTTTTCTTTAAGATCTTGCATCCAACGATTTAGGTCGTAATAGTCACGGGAGTCGATATCCCTGATAGATCCATCACTAAGTTTCACAACCAGCTTTTTAGATAGCTGCGGTTTAGCGGGATTACCCAAAAAATACTTTTTAGACAATCCTAAAGCTTCCGAGTCTATATCGGGAATGGGCCATGACATACGATGCCTAACCAAGCCAATTCGCCCTATCAAATTTTCTACCGCGTCCTTATCTTTAAATTTATAGGCTTGGGTTAATTCCTCTAACAGAGCCTGGATTTGGGCCGGGAAATTCGTTTCCACAGTTGGTACGGCTTCTATCTTTGGGCCCTTAACCTCTAAATTGCCAATTAGCTGATCATTTGAGAGCACTTTTTCTACTTCCAATATAGAATAGCCATGAGTTAATTTTAAATGATTTTTAATGCCTCGTGCGTGGTACTTACCTTTACAAATAGGGCAAATGACTTTTGGTGTTGCTTTTCTTTCGCTTGGATAGTTATTCTTATTGGTCATAATTGCAGACTTTAAATTTAGAAATGCCTTTATGTTTAACGCAATATTAGAGCCAAGAGATGTGTTGTAGATACCTCATTTAATTTATAATTTATTGCGTATTCTCAAGGTCCTTATGACTACACGAATAGACTTACAGCTGTCGCTGTTACGCCTATGAGAAGATAACTTAGGGAAACTAATGTTTAAAAGAAACTATACCATCCGCATGAACTTTCACCGCAATAGAATAACTATTAGTAAAAATCTGCCCAGTGAAACGGAAACAGGGTCTGCCGAATTTCAACCAACTAAAGAATAGCTTGAATTTACTGAAATAGTCCGGAGATACTGTTTACACCTCGTCCTTTTTTCCTGTTGCCATGGCCCAATCAGAATCTCGGCACCCGTTCAATCAAATCCTGCGAATTCTCAATTCCTATCTTGACAATGGCAAACATCTCATGAGCAGTAGTGGCGGCTGCTATCTGAGCTAATAAAGGATGTAAGTTATTTTTAGATCTCTCATCAAGATCTTGCCTTAACAGCACGTCAACGGCTCGTGTCACTCGCCTTTTCATTGTTTCAAGTTGCTTATCTCTTGTTGCCTGTCCGTAATGTTTAACTCCATTTTCAGCGTCAATAAGATTTAGATATTCCCGATTGTGTGGATCACCTAATCGTCGGCTATCAAATTTAAAAGCGCGGTTTAAAAATGTTTCGTACAAGGCAGAATCATTATAATCTTGTCTATTTTCCATTCGGTTCTTATAAGTTTAGTATTAAAATTTTAGTAAGTGAAAATGCTTTTAATTCTATCCAACTATCGATATATTTATTCATCTAAAGATACAGATTTAGGCGGGGATACAAATCCTTGTGCTTAATCTTTAAACAATTGAGTGACTCCTCGGTTAAATGCATAATCATAAGGTGCTTCGATTTTTGCTTTCTCTCCTTCAAGCAGCCTTGCGTCATCTTCGCGCGGAATTTCAATATTCCAATGATCCAATTTGTAGAACCCATCATCCGCGAGGGTCAAGATAGCTCCTACCTTTGACACTCTATTGAGCTGCAATATTTAATATCTTTACATAGAACATACATATTCTAAAAGTTCCATGTCTACATTGCGTAATCCGATTATTAAGAATAAGGGAGTGACAGGAACTGAGGAATATCTTCAAAATCTTTGTGATAAAACATTCTTATCGCTTTGGAGTTACCCGAGTGTCTACCGGAACCAAAGAATCGCCCATACATCCGAAGGCAAAGAACTTTGTGATTTGCTTGTTGTTTTCGGAAATGATGTGATAATATTCTCTGATAAACTTTGCGCCTTTCCTAATACCGGAGATATTGCATTAGATTGGAGTCGATGGTATAAAAGAGCTGTTTTGCAATCAGCGAAACAAGCCTGGGGTGCAGAGCGTTGGATTCGGGAGTATCCTGAAAGAATTTTTTTAGACAGGAATTGCAGCACACCCTTTCCATTCGCATTGCCGGATAAATTGCAAATGAACATCCATATTGTCATTGTTGCACATGATGCATCCAAACGATGTCGTAAAGAATATGGTGGAAGCGGAAGTTTGATGCTCCATTATTCTTTGCCCCCAAACACACCTGCTAAAGCTTTTGCAATATCTGACCTTGATAAAACCAAAACTTTTGTCCACGTATTTGATGATACAACTTTAGATATTATTCTAAAAACCATTGACACGGTTTCTGATTTCATAAAGTACCTTACTAAAAAGGAGAAATTTCTTCGGTCTGGAATACCAATTTTAATTGCTGGAGAAGAAGAACTTTTAGCCCTTTATTTACAAAACGCAGGGCCGGACGGTGACCATGATTTGACGTTTGATAGCAAATACGGCGGCATAGTTCTACAAGAAGGAGGATGGATGGAGTTCACAAACAGTCCTAAAAGAGCGGCCCAGATACATGCTAATGAAGTGAGTTACTTTTGGGATTATTTAATTGAAAAATTTAGTATTCATGTTCTAAATGATACCGAATATAACCCTATGTCTTCCGGGTTTCCTTTGCCCTCAAGTGAGATGGTGTTAAGATTTATGGCTCGGGAATCACGAATACGACGACGACTTCTATCAGAAAGTTTCCTTCTTTTCTTAGAAAAGTCAGGGCCGAATTATGTAAGTAGACGATTTATGATGCCTTCTAATCCGGGAGACCCACATTATGTATTTCTATTATACCCTAGGCAGCCGAACGTTTCAGAGGAAAACTATCGTTCCATACGATACAATGCGCTTTTTGCGTATTGTGCTTCCCTGAAAAACCGTGTTCCGGAGGCGACTGACATTATTGGGATTGCCACGGAACCTGGAATTGAAAACATGAAGAGGTCAGAAGATGCGCTTTATTTAAGTGCTTACGAATGGACAGAAGAAAACAAGAAGTCTACAAAGGATATGATGGAGTATTTCGGTATACCAGAAGAACTGCCACCTGCACAACATAAGTCTTATAAAGTATTTCCTACTGCCAATTCAGAAAAGCCCAAAGGCGGAAATAAAACTTCAAGAAATGAACTCTGTCCTTGCGGTTCAGGAATGAAGTATAAGAAATGTCACGGGAAATAGTTCCACTTATACTCCTTAACCTCTCTCTTCCTGCAATCAGTGGACTAGACGTTTTGCAGCACTTAAAATCCAGTGCTGCAATCAAACGCATCCCTGTTGTAATTTTGAGTTCCACAAAACATGACTCAGATGTGAATGCCTGCTTTAATCTCAGCGCAAATAGTTATATCCTTAAACCGATAGATCTGCATTTGTATCAAAATATGGTAACTAATGTGGCGCTCTATTGGTTACGACTAAATGAATTTACTCATAGCTCGGAATATGCGCAAGAGGTTTTCGTCTAAGGATGCACTATTCCTGTTGTGCTAAATCCTCTACTAATGCAATAATTTCAGCAATGCGCTTTTTATTTAGTCCATAGTAAATACTTTTGCCTTCACGTTTTGTAGTTACAATATCGGCCCTACGTAAAATAGCCAGATGTTGAGATGCTACGGACTGTTCTATTTTAAGACTATCGTATATCTCCGTTACTGTTATAGAGCGTTTGTCTTCCAACATATTGACAATCTTTTTCCGTAGCGGATTATTAAGTGCGCGAAGGGTGAGAACTGCCCTTCGCAGTTTACCAAAGTCCAGAATTATTTCTTTACCGTTCTCTTTTTTGATAACCAAAGATTCCTTGCTAAGTTTTTGCTTGGTGGCCATATTTTATTTTACATTTTTATTCATTCTACAATCGTGTGCGTTGAGACAAAGAAAAGCACTTATTACACATGTCTTAATATCATCTTAGAAATCTATACTCCTCTATAACCTTTCCCATGATAAGGGAAAGGTCAGCCGTTTTGAAAGGAAAGGTTGCAGGGCCGCGGAAATGGGCAGTGTCTAAAAAATCACCATCTGAATCAAGCAGCTTCTAATTAGTACTTCTTACAGCAACCATCTAAGCTATTAACAGCTTGTGCGGGTGCCTTTTTATCGTCAGCATCAAATCCAGCCTTATTGATAGCAGTGCGAATTGCCTCCAGGTTAGTCTTAGCTTCATCGTAAGTAACAGTAATAGTATTTGTTTTAGGATCGACAGCTACCTTTTTAATGCCCTTTTCTTCGTGGATATGGTCGTTAATATTCGCACCGCAACTTCCGCACTGAAGACAATGACTACAGTAAATAGTAGTTTTAATGGTTACGGTCTTTGTATCACCACCTTTGGCGTTTGCAAAAATAGTTGTTGATAAAAAAGCGAGAGCAAGAATTGCATTTTTCATTTTGTATTGTTTTGGATAATCAATAATAAGTCATTTGGAATTTCCATAGCTTTTAAGGGTGGGACATCTGCCCCCCCAGTATTACCAACGGGTATTTCGCCAACGAACGATTTTATACCACCTACCAGTAAACGGGGTATTTGTCCAATAATTTCGTGCGTGTTTTTTATTTTAATACCAAACATAAGCATTTTCCAATGCACCAGGGTATGCTCATAGGGATATGGCTGGCCTATAACATGTGCCCTTTCCAGATGACGCCAGCTTTGCGCCTTATTGTTTTGTGCGAATAAAATATCCGCATCCTCCAACTCCTTTTCAAAACAGGGTTTTAGCGAAGGAGGCATAATGGTATGGATTTTCATACTCTGTGCTTATTTAATTTACAATCTGTTCTCTTAATTAGTTCTTAGCAGTAATCTATACATCCCCCACCAGGCTACTGGTGCTAGTATTACTACACTAGCCATACCAGGAAAATAGCCATATGGTTCTTTGGTAAATAAAGGAAAAACAAAATGTGCTAATTCGGTAATGCCCATTGATGCAAAAAATGTCCAGGCAAGATAGTATCCAAATGCAAAATTACGTTTCACAAGTATAGGCACTGCTAACCAGGCTCCAACTGATGCTAATACAAGTAGGATTACCGGAACAGAAGTAATTTCAGGATTCAGCTCCTGTTATGGCGGCAAGCTTTGCAAAAAATCCCATTACCTTTTCTTCCACCCTATGCAATAGGAAAAAGCCAAGAGTTAGCCAATATGCAAGTTTAAACTTTTGAAACGGTACCTGGTGTGATGTAAATATCCATATCAAAAAACCACCAAAAAACCCAAACGTAAATATGAAAGCTGTCCAAAATCCAAATGCTATGTAGCCTAACGCAAGAATAGCTGCGGTAAACAAAAAGGCACCTGCTTTTACTACAATAGTGTTATTCATATAATTATCAATTAAAAGGGTGAACTAATCACTAACAGTTATCACAACAGTCTTTTTTAATACCGCCCGCTTTAAGCTCGTCAAATGCAGGTTTTGTTGAAACTTGTAAAAGAGTCTTGGCCTTTTCATTTTCAAAGCCCATTAAGCGCAGACTTATCAAAATTACTATCAGGGTAACACCCACATCTGCGGCAATAGCCAATACAAGATTGCTAAATCCTAAAAATGCAAGTGTTATGAATATCAGTTTTATTAGAATGGCTGCGCCGGTATTAAAACGGATAGTTTTTACTGTCCTCTTACCTAACCGTATTAAGAAAGGTATTAGCGATAGCTTGTCATTCATCAAGGCGATATTTGCAGTTTCAATAGCGGTATCGCTACCTGCCGCGCCCATAGCTATACCCACCGTTGCTTTAGCTAATGCCGGTGCATCATTTACTCCATCACCAACCATTGCAACTTTTTGAAATTGTGCTAAAACTTCAGACATCCGCTGGGATTTATCTTCTGGTAATAATCCGCCGTAGATTTTATCTATGCCTACCTGATCAGCTACAAATTTTGCCGATTGCAGCGAATCTCCGGTCAACATAACAGGATAGATATTGAGTTCCTTTAACTGTTTCAATGCTTCAATGCTATCTGGTTTTATTTCGTCGGTTAAACCAATTACACCTGCTACGCCATTACCAAAGCTTACTACCACGCTTGTTTTACCCTGCGCCGATAATCTTTTTACCACTTCTTCTGCTTCTGCGCTTATAGGTTGGTGCTCACGGATAAAATTCAGCTTCCCAATCAATATAGTCTCATCTTCACACACCAGGCAGCGGGCAGTTGCACCTTTACCGGCAATGCTCTCAAACTTTTCAACTTTATGAATATTATAACCCTCTTTTTTTGCTTCATCAACAATTGCCTGTGCAAGCGGATGTTCACTGAAAATTTCTGCTCCGGCGCTACATGCCAATAACTCTTCACGGCTAGTGCCATTCATAGGTATTACATCGCTAACAACCGGGCTGCCATAGGTAATAGTGCGCGTTTTATCCAGGCATATAGCCTTTATCTCGCTAATAGCCTCAATATACTTACCACCCTTAACTAATACTCCTTTAGAAGAAGCATTGCCTATAGCCGCATATATTGCTACCGGAGTACTTATAACCAATGCACATGGGCAGGCTATTACCAATAGCGTAATAGCTTGTTGCAGCCAATGGTTAAAATCCTGTTTCAGCAACACTACTGGTATTACTACCAAACCTACTGCCAACGCAATTATGATAGGGGTATAAATTTTTGCGAACCGCTGAATGAATTTTTGCGAATCGCTTTTATTAGCTGCGGCTTCAAAAGTTAACTGAACGATCTTAGAAAATGTTGTATCAGAAGAAAGTTTCGTAGTCTTTATTTCAATAAATCCACTCTTATTTAGGGTTCCTGCAAATACAGTATCACCCACAGACTTATCTTTGGGAATGGGTTCACCGGTAATGGCGGCTTCATCAACTGCTGTATCACCTAACGTTATTACACCATCCAATGGTATCATGTCGTGCGGCTTTACCTGTATCACACTGTCCACTGGTATTTTATCAATGGCTATTTCGCTGCTTTGGCCCTTAACCATTGCAGTTTTAGGAGATTTGGAAACAAGGTCATCTAATGCGGATTTGCTGTTTTCAATTCCTATTTCTTCCAGACGTTCTCCTAATACGTATAGCACTATTACTACAGCCGCTTCAGGATATTCACCTAAATAAAAAGCCCCGATACAGGCGATTACCATCAACAGGTTAATGCTGCCAAAATTTAAGGTGAATAGTGCTTTTATACCATGCCATATTACCTCGTAACCAATTCCAATGATAAAAGCACCAAATATAAAGGGTGCATAGGGCATTGGTATATGAATACCGGCAATGGACAAAATCTCTAGTCCTATCACGATTACGATGGCTACTAACAGCATCACAAATTTCTTATCCCGGAAAGGAAGTTTCATAGTATTTTTTTACTGGGTTAATCATTAAATTTCCAACCGCGCAATTCATAATATTTTTTACGCGGTGTAGCTTTCAACGGATGTATGACTAATGAAGTAGTATAAGGCAACCGTAACGGCAGCAATAATAAACCACCCTAATAATCTGGTAATTACTGGCGATTCCAGTTCAAATGGCGCAAACAGTTTTATTAAGATTGTTTGTAGTATAAAAGTATGAAAAGCTCTAAATTACTCTAAAATCTGTAGGTGGTAGTGAAACTGATTATCCTTGCGTGCGGCAAAATTTCATTCTGTTAAATCTTTTATTACTTTTAACTTGATGAAATTGTTACATCTCATATTAGCATTCTATACACTAAGCATTTCAGTAATGCCGTGTAACGATGTGCATGATGGAGCAAAGAATTCGGTAATTATCTGTGCGGAGGCACAAGGTCATCATGAAACGGATAATGATGTTTGCTCGCCCTTTTGCATTTGCTCTTGCTGTCAAGGGTTCGTTGCCTTAACTTCTTTTCCTGATTTAGCAATTTCTGTGTTCCCTGTTTCTACAGCCTTTACTTTCTGCGCAGAGAAATTTGTATCTTCTTCTCTCGCTTCCATCTGGCAACCGCCAAAAATCAGTTAATGAATTATGATGTTCTGCTAAAGTAGAACAGAAACATACTATTTGCAGTGCTCACGCACCGCAAGTAATCCTGTATTCATTCAATAAACTCATTAAAAATGTTAGACAAAATCATTGCGTTCAGCATAAAAAATAAATTCATCATTGGATTGATGACCTTTGCGCTCATCATAACAGGTGTTTGGAGTGCCGTTAATCTGCCCATTGATGTAGTGCCTGACATCAGTAATAACCAGGTGCAGGTTATTACCCTTGCACCCTCATTAGGAGCACAGGAGGTAGAACAATTCATTACTGCACCCATAGAATTGGCAACAGGCAACATTGCCCATGTAACCGAGAAACGCTCCATTTCCCGTTCGGGGTTGTCAGTTATCACAATTGTTTTTAAAGACGAAACCGATGTGTATTGGGCTCGGCAACAAGTTGGTGAGCGGCTTAAAGAAGTGCAAGCCCAAATTCCCAAAGGCATGGGCGAGCCGTTACTTGCTCCTATCACAACTGGTTTGGGAGAAATTTATCATTATGTAGTGCATACAAAACCAGGCTACGAAGAAAAATATTCCGCAACCGATTTACGTACTATTCAGGATTGGGTCATTAAGCGCCAAATGGCTGGTGTGCAAGGGTTAGCCGAAGTAAGCGGCTGGGGCGGCTATGTGAAGCAATATGAAATTGCCTTAGACAATGATAGGCTCAATGCAATGAACCTGACCATTTCCGAAATCTATGAAGCCCTTGAAAATAATAATCAGAATACAGGCGGTTCATATATAGAACAACAAAGTAACGCCTATTTCATAAGAGGATTGGGGCAGGTAAAATCCATTGAGGATATAGAAAGAATTGTGATAAAAACAATTGACGGATTGCCCGTTCTTATCCGGGATGTGGCAACGGTCCAGTTTGGAAGTGCTACACGATACGGTGCAGTTACCCGAAACGGAGAAGGAGAAGCAGTTGCCGGAATTACCCTCATGCTCAAAGGCGAAAATTTCAATCAGGTAAGTAAAAATGTAAAGGAGCGTATAATACAGATACAAAAAACACTTCCCGAAGGAGTGGTCATTGAACCGTTCATTGACCGTTCTGAATTAGTTGGCAGAGCAATGGGAACGGTAGAAAAAAACCTGCTTGAAGGTGGATTGATAGTCGTGTTGATACTTGTTTTATTGCTTGGCAATTTAAGAGCAGGGTTAGTGGTTGCCTCAGTAATACCGCTTGCCATGCTTTTTGCGCTTTGCATGATGCGTCTGTTTGGCGTATCGGGTAACCTAATGAGTTTGGGTGCAATTGACTTTGGTTTGATTGTAGACGGAGCTGTGATAATTGTAGAAGCAATTGTGCATCGAATCGCCATGAGCCATCAAAATCATTTGGGAGCAAAAAAACTCAGCAGGGCACAAATGGATAATGAAGTGTATGCTGCCGCATCCAAAATAAGAACCAGTGCCGCCTTTGGCGAAATTATTATCATGATAGTTTACTTACCCATATTGGCGTTGGCAGGCATCGAAGGCAAGATGTTTATCCCGATGGCACAAACTGTAGCATTCGCCATATTAGGGGCATTCATTCTTTCTCTCACTTATGTTCCCATGATGTCGGCACTTTGCCTTAGCAGGAGCACAGAGCATAAAAGAAATATCTCGGACAGGATAATGGATTTCTTTCAGCGGATTTATACACCCGTGCTAAACCTTGCTTTACGGTTCAAAAAATCAGTGGTGGTGATATTCTTTGCCCTGTTTCTTTTTAGTATGTGGGTGTTCAACAATATGGGAGGCGAATTTATCCCCACATTAGAGGAAGGCGATTTAACCGTTGAAATAACCATGATGCAGGGAGCATCGCTTACAAAAGTTGTAGAAACTTTCAGTCAGGCAGAAAAAATTTTGAAGAAAAAATTTCCGGAAATACGACAAATCGTTACCCGTATCGGCAGTGCCGAAATTCCTACCGACCCCATGCCCATTGAAAGAGGCGATATGATGGTGCAAATGAAGCCAAAAGAAGAATGGACAAGTGCTGAAACCCGTGAAGAAATGCAGGAAGCAATGGAAGAGGCATTAACTGTTATTCCCGGCATCAGGGTGGAAGTTACCCAACCCATGCAGATGCGTTTTAATGAACTCATGACAGGCATCCGACAGGATGTTGCCATAAAAATTTTCGGTGATGATTTGGATGAACTTGCCCGGCAAGCCAATATAGTAGGTGCGTTGATTGCTCCCGTAAACGGAGTTACGGAACCTACTATTGAAAAATCAACCGGCTTACCGCAGATATTGGTGGAATACAACCGCGATAAAATTGCACAGTATGGCTTAACAATTTCCGATGTCAATACAGTATTAAGCACTGCCTTTGCGGGTAATGTTGCGGGTGTGGTGTTTGAAGGCGAAATGCGTTTTGATATGGTGGTTCGCCTCAAGCGTGACTTGCGTGAAAACATACTTAATATCGAAAATCTTTTCATTCCCCTTCCTTCAGGCAGCAAAGTTCCATTAAACCAATTAGCCGAGATTAGAATTGTTGATGCTCCGGCACAGGTTTCAAGAGAAGATGGCAAACGCAGAGTGTTTGTAGGATTTAATGTGCGGGGAAGGGATGTGGAAAGCCTGGTAGAAGAAATTCAAACCATACTTAACAAAAATCTAAAACTGCCTTCGGGCTACTACATCACTTACGGCGGACAGTTTCAAAATCTCAAACAGGCAAATCAACGTTTGGCTATATCAGTTCCTATTGCACTGGGGCTTATTCTCCTCTTATTATTTTTTACTTTTCATTCATTGAAGCAAACGCTTTTAATCTTTACTGCTATTCCGCTTTCAGCAATTGGGGGTATATTTGCGTTATGGTTGAGAGATATGCCTTTCAGCATTTCGGCAGGTGTTGGTTTTATTGCCTTGTTCGGTGTGGCGGTGCTGAACGGAATTGTTCTCATTGGTGAATTTAATTTTCTCGAAAAAGAGGGCATTGAAGATATTTATGAACGTGTGCGGCAAGGAACAAAACATCGCTTACGACCGGTGATAATGACTGCCGCAGTAGCTGCCTTCGGATTTTTCCCTATGGCATTTTCTACAAGTGCAGGTGCCGAAGTGCAAAAACCATTAGCAACAGTTGTAATTGGAGGACTTCTTTCTGCCACTTTGCTTACGCTAATTGTTTTGCCTACACTCTATATTTTATTTTCAGGTAAAAGAAAAGTCAATGGAAGTGCCACATCTGTTGTTATACTCATTGCTCTGTTTTCTTTCGGTAATGCAAATGCTCAATCTTCAACAACGAAACAAATGTCGGTTGATGATGCAATAAATATTGCTTTGAAAAATAATCTGGGAATACAGTCGCAACAACTCAATGTACAATCATCTGCTACCTTGAAAAAATCCGTGTTTGAATTGCCCAAAACCAGTTTCAATTTGCAATACGGACAATACAACAGTATCAATCAGGACTTAGGTTTTCAAATCAATCAATCCATTCCCTTCCCTACTTACTACTCTGCAAAATCGAATTTATACAAAGCCGAATTGCAGGGCAGCCAACTCCAGCAGCAGGCGACAGCCAATGAAATAAAAGCACAGGTTCAATACTGGTTTTATCAGTTGCACTATCTGCAAAACGCAAAAAGACAGTTGCTATCTTTGGATAGCTTGTATAACGATCTTGTAAGTGCTTCTGCTCTGCGATACAAAACAGGCGAAACAAATTTGTTGGAGAAGGCCACAGCCGAAACCAAACGGGGACAGCTAACCCTTTTGCTCAAACAAAATGAAATTGAATATACTACGGCTTACAATTCTCTGAAAACGCTAATGAATACAAGCGAAGAATTTACGATTGACAATAGCGTTAGCTTCCAACCGCTCGTATTAAGCAATTCATTAGACACATCAATGATAGCCAACAATCCTGCTTTAAAGGGTTTGTATCAGCAAGCTGTAATTGTCGAACAAAATAAAAAAGTAGAAACGGCATCAACGTTGCCTGATTTTAATGTAGGGTACTTCAACCAGTCCTTAATCGGAACGCAAACGATAAACGGTGCAGATATATATTTTGACGGCAGTAAGCGTTTTCAGGGTGTGAATGTTGGCATAGGTATTCCGCTTACATTCTTTAGTAATGCAGCTAAAATCAAATCGCTCGACTTAAAAAAACAGGCATTGCAAAAAGAAGCCGACAATGGTAAGCTTGTCTTGCAAACGCAACTGCAAAATGCCTTTCAAAAATACAACCAGAATTTGTCGCAATACAATTATTACAAATCAACTGCATTGCCCAATGCCGAAATAATAATCAGCACGGCAAAGGTTGGATTTAAAAGTGGCGACATAGGTTACATTGAATATTTACAGGCATTGCAAACAGCAGCCGATGTGCAGTTAAACTACCTGCAATCAATCATTCAAGTCAATCAATCCATCATCAACATCAATTTCATCATCAACAAATAATTAGAAAAATGAAAAACATATTTATAGCAATGCTCAGTGTATTACTGATCACAGCTTGCAACAGTAATAAAACAGAAGAAAATAAACCTGCGGAAATTCCAAAAGAAGAATTGGTAACATTTGTTGAGCTTACCAAAGAACAGTTTGAAGCAGTGGACATCGAACTTGGTAAAATTGAAAAGCAAAACATAAAAACATCCATAAAAACCAGCGGGCATTTGGAAGTGCCGCCACAAAATAAAGCAGAGGTTTCTACCTTTATCGGTGCAGTTGTAAAATCCATTGCAGTGCTCGAAGGCAGCAAGGTTCAGAAAGGACAAACACTTGCAATTCTTGAACATCCCGATTTTATCAAATTGCAGGAGGAATACATTACCGCCAAAAGCAATTTCTCTTTTCTTGAACAGGAATTTTTTCGGCAAAAAGAATTATCTGAGCAAAACGCAGGGACAGGAAAAATTTTTCAGAAAGCTCAAAGCGAATACAATTCGGGAAAAGCAAAGTTAAATTCCCTAGAAAGCCAGTTGAAAATACTTTCAGTAAATCTGATTGAATTGTCAAAAGGAAATATTTCTTCTTCTATGGTGCTTTCCGCACCTATTAGTGGATATATCGGACGAATTAACGCTAGCACTGGTGCGTATGCCGAACCAAATAAAATGCTTTTTGAAGTCATTGACAATAGCCAGATACATTGCGATTTGCTGGTTTATGAAAAAGATATTTTCAAAGTAAAAGTCGGACAAAAAATACATTTCGTAATCACCAACATGCCCGAACATCAGGGTGAACATGACGGTAAAGCAATTGAAGGCGAAATTTTCGGCATCAACAAATCATTTGAAGATAATTCAAAAGCCATAAGCGTTCATGCACTGATTAAAAATGAAAACCACGAACTCATTCCGGGCATGTACGTGAGTGCCTTCATTGACATTGACGAAAATAAAACAACGGTTGTTCCAAGCGAAGCGGTATTTACAACCGATGGAAAGGAATTTATTTTCATCCGCAATAAAATGACGGGATGCAAAAAACATCCCTTGTGTGCGGCCCACGAATTTTGTGCACCATCCGAAAATTGTCCCGAACACCCCGAGTGCGAACAACACGAACACAGCCCGCTTAAAGAAGTATGCACAAAGCATCCCGATTGTGAAGCACACGAAAAATGTAAGGAAGTCCAGAGCGAAGAAGCATTTTACTTTACCATGAAAGAAGTAAAAAAAGGAGTAAGCAATTTAGGTTACACCGAAGTCAGTTTTATTGATGAGGTGCCCGAAGATGCCACTATAATTACAAAAGGAGCATTTTACCTGCTATCAAAAAGCAAAACAAGCGGACAAATGGATGCCTGCGGGCAGTAAAATGTAAATGGATTTCAAATCACAACAATTTCAATAACGACTAAAAACAGAACAAAAATGAAACAACAAACAAAAATTGCTATTGCCATATTTTTGGCAGGCTTCTTTACAAAAGATATTATCGATTGCATTTTCTTTCTGCAAATTGATCAATACCCGCTTTCTATTTTCGGATTTACAATTACAGCAACAGTTCATAAAACAATGTTGGCTGTATCAACCGTTCTGACTGTCGGGTTCCTGTATTATGCCTTTGGCAGAAATACATCAAAAACAGAAAAATCAATTTTATCTGTTATGCTGCTTGTAGGCTTACTGTTCGCATCCTGCGGCAACAGCGGCAAACTTGATTTAACTGCTTGCGAAGACCATGCAAAAAATTGTCCCAAGGCAGAAAACTGTCCAGAGCATCCTAAATGCGAAGCACATGAAAAATGTCCTAAAGCCGAAGATTGCAAAGAGCATCCCGAGTGCGAAGCATTTGAGCACAAAAAAGCCAACTGAAAAAGTTCACATTCTCTAAAGTACTGCTCAACACTGGTTGTGTTTAGCAGTGCTTTCTTTGCGCTCATATCAAAAATAAATACAAACAATGAAGCAACTCAATCAACTTATGCAGGAAATCACTCAGCTTACAACCGAGATGGAAACCAAATATCCTGAGCTATACAAATACCTCGATGAAACGCCAATCACTATTTGCGAAACAAAGGAACAGACAATCTGCACCGATGATTTAATAAAATACCTCGAAACTTTGAAAAGCCAGCTTCAACACCATATAGAAACGCATAAAAAATAAAATATGGAAAAATACGATGTAGTAATAATTGGGGCCGGTCCCGGTGGATATGTAGCCGCCATACGTTGCTCGCAGTTGGGATTCAGAACAGCTCTTATTGAAAAGTATCCGACATTGGGAGGAACTTGTTTAAATGTTGGCTGTATGCCTTCAAAGGCGCTATTGGATAGTTCCGAACATTATTTCAATGCACTTAAGCATTTTAACGAACACGGTATCCAATTCGGCAATCTTAGTGTCAGCATTGATGGTATGATCAAAAGAAAAACCGATGTGATTAAAAAAATAAACAATGGAGTGGTTTACCTCATGAAGAAAAATAAGATCGCAGTTCTCCAGGGAACGGCCTCTTTTATAGATAAAGAAACTATCCAGGTGACACCCGCAGGCAACCAATCATTTCAAGTTTCTTGTAAGAAAATTATTATAGCTACCGGCTCAAAACCATCCTCTCTTCCAAATGTAACGATAGATAAAGATTGCATCATCACATCTACTGAGGCACTGTCTTTAAAGGAAGTTCCTAAGCATTTGATCATAATTGGAGCAGGTGTTATAGGCGTTGAATTAGGTTCAGTTTATGCAAGGCTTGGCAGTAAGGTTCGGATAGTAGAATATGCGGATCGGATATTAGCTTCGATGGATAGTAGCATTGGGATGGAGTTGCAAAAATCATTAAGCAAACTCGGTTTTGAATTCTTTTTAAATCACTCTGTAACAAGTGCTGAAAACCGGGGCAAAGATGGAGTTTATGTAACGGCAGAGGATAAAAATGGTAAAAAATTAGTTTTAAGAGGCGATTACTGTCTTGTAGCTGTTGGCAGAAAACCATACACAGAAGGATTGAATCTTGATAAGGCCGGAGTTGAAGTTGATTCGAAAGGACGTGTTATAGTAAATGAAAATCTGGAGACAAATACTCCTGGCATCTATGCGATAGGTGATGTGATCAAAGGAGCAATGCTTGCTCATAAAGCATCAGAAAAAAGAATATTTGTTGCAGAAAAGATTGCGGGTCAAAAGCCACACATTAACTACGTAAACATTCCTGGAATAATTTATACATGGCCGGAAGCCGCTGCCGTTGGCTTAACGGAGGAAGAGTTAAAACAAACCAACAGGCCATATAAAGTAGGTACCTTCCCATTTATTGCTTCCGGCAGAGCGATTACCAGCGGAGACACGGAAGGAATGGTCAAGGTGCTGGCTGATAAAACGACTGATGAGATATTAGGTGTGCATATCGTAGGACCAAGAGCATCTGACATTATTGGCGAAGCAACTCTTGCACTTGAAAATAGATTGGCGGCGGAAGATATTGCAAGAACATCACATGGGCATCCTACTTATTATGAAGCGCTGAAAGAGGCGTGCTTGGCTTTAGGAGATGGTGCTATCCACTTTTAGAACTAATTAAAAAACATTAATTTAAATCAGTCAAATGAATAAAACCACTTTCCAAATCAATAAAATGGACTGCCCTTCCGAAGAACAAATCATTCGGATGAAACTTGACGGCTTGACAAACATTAAGTCGCTTGACTTTGACATTGCAAACCGGCAGTTAACCGTTTTCCATGTTGACAGCAGCGACCAGATTTTTCAACGGCTCGACAGTTTAAAGTTTGACACAACTATTCTTTCGTCTGTTACTGTAGATGATATCACACCGGCAGACGACCATCAGCAGCAAAAAACCCTTCTATGGCAGGTCTTGGCAATCAACTTTTCCTTTTTTGCGCTTGAAATTGTAACAGGTTTTATTGCTAACTCAATGGGACTGGTTGCCGACAGCTTAGATATGCTTGCCGACAGTATTGTTTACGGACTTGCTTTGTTCGCAGTTGGGGGAACAGTTTTACGCAAACAAAACATAGCAAAAATAAGCGGCTACTTCCAGTTAGCACTTGCAACATTAGGTTTTATAGAAGTAGGCAGGCGGTTTTTAGGATTTGGAGATATTCCAACTTTTCAAACCATGATTATTATTTCAATCCTTGCCCTCATTGGCAACGCCACATCCTTGTATCTGCTTCAAAAAAGTAAAAGCAAAGAAGCCCACATGCAAGCAAGCATGATATTTACCTCAAACGATGTGATTGCAAATATTGGTGTAATTGCAGCAGGAGTAATAGTTTACTTCACCAACTCAAAATACCCCGACCTAATAATAGGCGCTCTTGTGTTCTTTATAGTGGCACAAGGCGCCCTTAGAATTTTAAAACTCTCAAAATGAAAATTGCGGTAGCCCAGCAGAATTATATTATTGGCGATTTTGACTACAACAGAAATAAAATCATTGGAGCTATTGAGCAGGCAAAAAGCCAGAATGTTGAACTCCTCATTTTTTCCGAACTCTCAATTTGCGGTTATCCGCCAGGTGATTTACTCGAGTTTTCGGGGTTTATTGAAAAGTGCTATGAAAGCGTAGAAATAATAAAAAAACATACTAATGGCATTGGTGTAATACTTGGAACTCCTCAACGCAATCCTAAAATTGAGGGCAAGGATTTATTCAATTCAGCCCTCCTTATTTATGATGGGCAAACTCTCGGAACCGCACATAAGTCCCTTTTGCCTACCTATGATATTTTTGATGAATACCGGTTCTTCGAGCCTTCACCTCAATGGAGTGTCATCGAATTTAAAGGCGAACGGATTGCGCTAACCATCTGCGAAGACATCTGGAATCTCACCGACAACCCCCTCTATCCAATCACTCCCATGGACTTGTTGGCAAGACATCAGCCCACCATGCTCATCAACATTACCGCTTCGCCATTTGATTACGACCACGACGACGACCGCAAAGAAATCATCCTGGCAAACATTAACCGTTATCATCTGCCAATTATTTACTGCAATGCGGTAGGAGCGCAAACCGAAATTATCTTCGATGGAGGCAGTCTTGTTTTCAATAAATCAGGTGGCTTAACTAAGGAAATGAAATATTTTGAAGAAGATTTATACGTTTTCAACTCTTCGGACTTGTTCAGCACTGCCAATTCCAGCGGGTATCAGTTTGTCGAGACGCGGGCATCCCGTTTGAGTAATCGCGAACAGGTGATGACCTTTATTACAAAGGACAAAAATATTGCACAGATTTATGATGCGCTTATTTTAGGTATTCGAGACTACTTCGCTAAAATGGGATTTAAAAAAGCCATTTTAGGTGCCAGTGGTGGTATGGACAGTGCATTGGTGCAGGTGCTCGCCGTTCAGGCCTTAGGTAAAGAAAATGTTCACGCCTTACTCATGCCTTCGGGATTTTCATCAACCCACTCCATATCCGACGCGCAACAGTTGGCACAACACCTTGGTCATAGTTTCGATATTATTCAGATTCAAGAAATTTACCAGTCTTACCTAACATCCCTCCACCCGCTTTTCAACAATCTTCCCTTCAATGTAGCCGAAGAAAATATTCAAAGCCGAGTTCGGGGGAATTTACTAATGGGCATCTCAAACAAATTCGGACACATCTTACTCAACACATCAAACAAAAGCGAACTTGCAGTTGGTTACGGAACCCTGTATGGTGATATGGCAGGTGGCCTATCCGTGCTCGGTGACATCTACAAAACTCAGATTTATGCCCTTGCAAAATACATCAATAAAGACGAAGAGATCATCCCGTTTAACATTCTAAACAAACCACCTTCCGCTGAACTCCGCCCCGGCCAAAAAGATACCGATAGCCTTCCGCCCTATCACCTTTTAGATAGGGTGCTCTATGAACACATTGAAATGAAAAAAGACCCTATTGATATAGTAGCGGCGGGCTTTCAATCAGAACTTGTTTCTCGTGTCATTAAATTAGTAGCCAATGCCGAATATAAGCGTCATCAATTCTGCCCAATTCTTAGGATTAGCAGAAAAGCCTTTGGCATAGGTAGAAGAATTCCAATTGTTAGCCGCTATTTTTAGCATTGTTATTGACACATAGAGAATATGTCCTAGCAACTAAGGCTACATTTTCAAAAATATGAACTAATCCCCAATTGAAACCCCATAGTTTGGGAAGGAGGATTACCTATTAAGTCGGTGCGCCACTCATAGCGGTAGTTTAAACGTAACACTGTTTGCTGAAAAGGCCTGAAACTTATAGCCGGTGAAATAGCTACCACATGGTCTGCAATGTTGCCACCGGTAGCATCAAAGCGCCCAACGTTATAGTCAACATATTCGGTGCGGAATGCCAAGCTAAGCGTTGAATTATCCCAACTAAATAGGCGGCGTTTAAGTACAGGCTGAACTATATCAACATAAAAACCCTGCTGCCTGCTGCCAAATTGTGGAGAATAGGTAGAGGGTACATTGATCAGCGCCATAACATACTCTGCGTTGATGTATGTCTTTATTTTAGGAAGCGTGGTATTGAAATCAACTGCCATTAAATCTGCACGGCGCTTACTATCTAAAGTTATTCCATCCTGTTTAAACTTATTGTAAATACCACCCATCCACGATATGCCTAGTTCACCTATCTGCCTTTGTTTAACCGCCATTTTAGCTGTAACAAGGGGGGATCCGTTAAAGCTTTCATTAAACCGTTCACCGTTATCCTTACTTGCCGGGAACCATGTACGGTTTTGCCCGTTACTTATTATTTTATCATCAAAACCATTGGTAGCATACACCTCATAAGCCCATACCCAGTTGTTTCGTGCATACTTTCCATAAAGGCCCATCCCCACGCAACTCCACGTAGATGGAATGATGGTGGTGGATGATAGGGGACGGTTTACAAATTCCCATTTGGGGCCATCATGATTTTGGTTAAAGGAGCCTATCGGGTTCATTAAGATACCAGCACGAAAATTTGCCAACGGATGAAATTCTACATCAATAGAGGCAAACTCTATGTTTATCTCTTTCCCTCCTTCTTCAAATTCTATCTCGGTTAAAAATTTAATGCGATTCTTTACACTGGCAGATACGAACAAGGTAAGCCGTGGTATCTGGAAACTCCAACCATCGCTTACCCCATGAGTGCGAAAGTAAGATGTGTTGGTTTCAATATACCCACCAAGTGATACAGGCACTTTACCAAATTGTAAAAATGGGCGGTTATATATCGCATCCATGTTAATGATATTAGCCGATGTATCGGGCTTTATCCGGTTTATCCATTTAGGCTTTTCTTTTTTTTGTGCAGCACAGGCCATAGCTGCCAGCAGTATTATCGATGCAAGTATATATCGTTTCATATGCGGATGTAAACGTTTTGATTATCAGCATTAACTGCATACGATTGTAGCGATGTCTCAGCGGGGCCTTGTAATACCTGTCCCTTATTATCAAACTCGCTACCGTGGGCGCTACAGCTAATTAAGTCTCCATATACATTCAATTCACTACCCTGATGTGTGCAGCGCAGAAGTAAAGCACGGTATTCACCCTCTTTTAGCCGGTATATTACTATTGGGAAAGGAACTTTATCGTGTCTAACAATAGTTGTCCGGTTCCATTTTTTTTCTTCTGTACTATCAGTGTAAAATGCTGTAATTGGAACTACCAATCTTTTATTATCGTAGGTGGCCGGAACTGTTTTTTGTGTAGCGCAGCTTTGCAGCCAGGCCATTAGTATGCCGCCACCGGCACAGGCCAAACCACACTGTTGTATAAATTGCTTGCGTTTTATCATAGAGACTGTAAAAATTGTAGCAGCTGTTTTTTCTGCTTTTCGGTTAATTGCGCGTAGCGTTGTTTTATACTTTCAGCTTCGCCCCCGTGTAGCATTATTGCATCGTGTATGCTGTGTGCCCGTCCATCATGCAATAAAAAATATTGTCCCCCTTGCGAATTTGGCGATAGCCCCAAACCCCATAAAGCCGGAGTGCGCCACTCGGTGGTTAAGGCAGTGCCTTCGGTATAACCATCATCTAAACCTTGCCCCATATCATGCAGTAGCAAATCTGTATAAGGGTGAAATTCCACGCTGCTTAATGCGTTGACGGGTGAATGGCCTGTTTTTAAGGTTTCACGGTGACAACCTTCGCAACCAGTAGTGGCAAATAACTGCTTGCCTGTCAACACGTCACCATTATCTGTGTTACGTGGCAACGGTGCTTTAAGCGTTTGCAGATAAAACACTACGTTATTTATAGTTTGGGTAGCTACTTCCGGATCTACCTCCAACCCGCTGTAAACATCAATAGGCTCGTATAATGAGTTTACGCCCATATCCTGGTTATATGCGTTAGCCGTTTGATGCAACAGGCTATAGGCACCTGCTTTTTTACCAAAGCGGCATATGTATAATCCGTTCTGTTCAATAGCATCGGGTAGATCAGGCAGGTAAGCAGGTATAGCTTTCCAGTGCGCTACACCCGATATGCCATCACCATCGGAATCGTTCGGGTCGCTCATGGCCATTATATCAGCATCAGATACCAGTTCTATAAAGCCAAGGCCAGTGTTGGCAGGTGCAAGAAACTTCGCTGATGGTGCTCCATCCGGTATCTGTTCAGGCGCAAAGCCTGGTAGTGCGCGACTTTGTAATTGAGGACCTCCTAAATGCAAAAACTGATTGCCGTTACTATTGCTTTGTCCAAACCGTGTTAATGTGCTGAACGGATGCCCTTTACCATCTCCGGCATGGCAACTACCGCAAGATGTTGCTACGAACAATGGTCCTAAGCCATTGTCTTTTGTAAAAATATCATCATTGAATGCTACATCCCCCGCTAAAAAGCGTTGGCTCTGCTCACCGGTAAGTCCTTCTACCGGGCCATCCAATATAGCATTCTCTTCAGGTTGTTTGGTGCATCCAGTTATAAAAAATAGTACTAGTAAAACTGCTACACGCATATCCTCGTAAGATTATAAGGCAAAACTAAACTATATTTTAGAATGTTGTAAATAATAATTTAGATATATCTAAATTATTATTGAAAGGGGCATTTTTTGCTATATGCGAACTATAGGTTGGTGGAAATACCATTTCCCCAGGAACAATGAACAGTATTCGGATTCAAACTTATATTCAGTGCGAAATGAAAAGATATTTTCTCAAATAGAGCCACAGCTTTTAAGTGACTGTTGGCAGCAAATAACACGTTTGACAGTTGCATATTTGGGTTGATAAGTATTGCTTGATTAAGAATGCTTTATTTACTAAAAAAGAATTCTATGCCGGGTAAGGGAGGATGTACGAAATTATCACGCAAAGACGTTCGAGACGTAGAAGGATTAAAAAACTTTAGCGATGGGCAGTGTGATAAATATATTACGCAGATAGAGGATTTGAGTTTTATCCTTTATCACATATATGAAAAAAGCCTGAACAATGAAGAAAAAAAGCCAAAAGTCAAAAAACCAACCTGACGGTTAGAAATATGATAATTCGATTTCAATAAGCTCAATACGTAACTTTTTGTAAATCATTAAAAAATAGACATAAAGCGGGCTTTGCTATAAAGTATTCCTATTTGCAGTAAACCATAGTCTCGTGTGGGAAAACAAAACACAGTAAAACTGCAAAATGTACAACTCACTTTCGACAATCTAAATTTACAGGCACATAACACAGAACATTATTCCGAGATAATACGCCTCTACGAGAAGTATAGCAGCCTAAAAATAACGTTAGAAGAATATCAAGATGTAACAGGCGGCATAAATTCACCGGCGCTGCTTAACAAGGCTTTATCAGCGGGACAAATCAATATAAGTGAGTATTTTATCGAAACGAATTATTTCCATGGTACTCGGGATACGTCCGTCTAAAAGGTTATTTCTAATCTCGATTTACCAAATCAATTCTTCTTAACCTTTCCGTCTCGAAATATAGGTATTGATCATTTTTTAATTTATTGATAATCAGTTCCTTGAAATAATCCACCCTAAAAATGTTAGGCATAGCGTTGATTCTTTTCAATACTAATTAAAATACTAATTAATTTAGCATTCTAAATCGCCTAATATGATGAGGAGAATGCGGCAAGCCCAAAATTTTGCGAAGGCTCTAGAAGTCCGGCTGGAAGGACTTATGACCGAATACTATGTAACTCTAGCAGGTATGACCATCAAACTTGCTCCTCATGTACTGAACGGCTCTTGCAATGAAAGTGCTCGTAAGGGATATGTGCAGATTGAGAATGATACCTATAAGGTTCATACCTTTTATAACTACAATGAAGCCGTAAAGAAGTATCAGGATTATGTAACCCTTTACGAAATGCAAAATGAAGAAGATTAACCAAAATGATCCGAACAAAATCAACCTGGTTCCCAATGTCATGTTCGTAGATATGAATAGCTTCTTTGCAACATGCGAACAACAAGTAAACTACTGGCTCAGGAATAGACCTATAGGTGTTTGCGTTTATACAGGTAAAGGCGGGGCCGTTATAGCTCTGTCAAAAACAGCAAAGCAGTTGGGCATTAAACCGGATAGGTCGGATGCTATCATGAAACTTCACCCGAATTTTATAACGCTTCCTACAAACCCGAAACTCTATCGCGAATACCATGTCAAAATTATGCAGGTACTACAGAGCTTTTCTGAGGACGTTGTACCCAAAAGCATCGATGAAGCTATTGTAAACTTTAAGGGATACGAATTGCTCTATCCCGATTTAGTAGAGACTGCTAAGGAGATTAAAAGGAAAATCAAAAGAGATGTCGGGGATTATCTCACTTGCTCTATTGGCATTGCACCAAATGCATTTCTCGCAAAACTTGCTTCTGACCTTCAAAAGCCGGATGGCTTGGTTGTTATATCCCCCAATACGATTGATAGCGTTTTAGCAAAAGTATCCCTCACCGACTTACCAGGGATAGCAACACAAATGGCATGGAAACTTACCCGTGCCGGCATCAATTCTCCCCTCAAGCTGCGGCACGCTGAACCACACATATTGCGTAAGGCTTGTCATAGTATCATAGGGGAATATTGGCACTACCGATTAAACTTTCGCGAAGTAGACATCTTTACTGATGAATATAAGCAAATGCAGGCCATGCGCCAGGTGTCTAAAGCACAACGCGCATCTATCGAAACACTGCATGATATTTTACGCGCCCTGTGCATACAGCTTGAAAAGCGTTTTATGAAGCACAACCTAAAAGCGCATTTTTTTAGCTACCGGTTTGTTTATGAAGACAACTTTCACTTTGAGGATAAATTTAGAACTCAAGTAGCCATGCAAGACGGCATTCAGTTATTCAATGCTATTCTGGACCGTATCCAACAAACAGAAGAGAGCATAAATGGTATCAAGATTATCAACAACACCATTACATCAATGGGTGTTCATACCACAGAATTTCAGGATGCCGATATTATTCAATTGGCAATGTTTGATAACCAGTTCAAAGAAGATAACCTCCGCAAAGTTATGTATGACCTTAAAAACAAATTCGGGTTTGAAAAGGTGGTACGCGCTGCTGAACTTACTAAGACACCGGTATTAAAGGATGTTATAGGCTTCGGCAGTATCAAGGACTTGATGGACTAGATTTTAAAAATTTTAGCTATTGCTAACAGGAAATAAGAATTAGATGTTTTGTGGCTGCTTTAATTTTACTCTATGCAAATAAATTTTCAGATACTTCATAAAAACGGCTGGCAAAGCTGGATTTTCGAGGAGAAGGTCTATTTTACTTTTGGTTCTGTAACGCTTCATTGCAACCCAGTGGAGCGGACGTGGAAGTTAGAGGGCCTTGATGAAACCTTTACTCTCTGGGCTGACCTTTTAAGATACTATAAGGCGCTTACCGGGAAAGAATTTGTTCCTGGACATGCCATACCGGAATCACAAGCGTATTTAAAACGCGCATAGCGTTAATTAACAGAAGCGTATGCTAGCCTTTGTTAAACTACAGGTTAATTGGCATCCTATTAGAATGAGTAAGAGCATGGAACCTAACTATATATACGATGACTTGCTCCACCAAAATGGATGGCAAAGTTGGGTATTGAACGATGAAGTATATTTTACGTTTGAAGACCTTATATTGCTATCGGATTTAGTTAATGAAGATTGGAGATTCGCCAATACTGAAACGACATTTAAAACATGGAATGACCTTCTGTTTGAGTATAGAAAACTCACAGGAAAAGAATTCAAACCGGCCTTGCCCATTTCGGATGAAGAGACATATCGAACTGAACTGAAGCAAAGCGCTTAAACGAGAATAAATAATGTGCTATCACTTTCAAGACCACGACACTGAAGATTACATTGAGTGGTTCGTTAAAAAACATAACATCAAAGCCTATAAGTGGCGGGGTGGCAAGTACTATGTGAATGGTTACGACCATGGCAAGAACAATGTCATAACCCAAGAGGTACCTTATGAAATACAGCAGTATGAATGGGGGTTAATTGCTCCTTGGGTTAAGGATACCGAAGAAGCAAAAATTCGACGCAAGCAAACACTAAACGCAAAAAGCGAAACTATTTTCGAGTTGGCATCCTTTCGGGGTTCTATCAAAACAAAAAAGTGCCTTGTATTTGCCAAAGGATTTTTTGAATGGCGACACATCAATACCAAGCAAAAAATTCCTTACGTTATTGGTGTGCGTAAACAGGAAAACCCTAAGGAATTCAGGCCGTTTACATTTGGCGGTATTTACAATATATGGACAGATAAGGCGGGCGGCGAAGTCCATGAGACGTTTTCTATCATTACAGTGCCCGCCAACGAAATGATGTCTATCATTCACAACAGCAAACAGCGTATGCCGCTTATCATCCCTGAAGAACAGCAGTGGGAATGGCTAACTACTACCGGCGAGAAGCGCATTAAGGAACTCATGCTACCGTATCCATCTGAAAAAATGTTGGCTCATCCTGTGTCAAAATTAGTATCGCAACAAAAGATAATGAAGGACTGTCCAGAAATTACTGAACCGGCGGAATATGAAGAGGTGGTTTTTAATGAGTTTTTGTAATAACCTCAACACATATGACTTCCTAATCAGCAGGAAAATTTTGGGAGTTAAATCATAAAGGCTATGCTGAGATATCTTCCCTAAGAAATGCCCTTATCAAGGGCATAGGGTGTTCCCTTATCCCTAAAGCCAAACTGGATCACTTCGCCAAAATCCATAGTGAAAGGGCGCTTAGAATCTCCGTATGTGTATTTAAACGTTCGCTCTCTATAATTTACGCTCACAACGTGCAAATATAAATCACCGTTCAGTATGTGAAACAAAGAGACTCGCTCACCAACGTTTTTCTTTAGATAAGCCGCTTTGCCTAAATCTGTCATAGTTAGCACAAGGTGCCTATTCCAATCCAGCAATAGTGTATACAATTTTAGAAAACACTTACATTATTACCCAAAAGCAATTGCCGCTGAGCAAAAACATGTGGCTGCCAAAATTAGAGGCCGGCTATCATTATCATGGCATTCTCGGGCAAACTTATAACGGCGTTCACACCGGCCATTCAATTCCCTTATGGGAAAACAAAAACACGGTAAAACTGCAAAAGGTGCAATTCACCTTCGACAATCTAAATTTACAGGCACATAACACAGAGCATATTCCGATATAAAACGCCTTTACGAGAAATATAGCAGCCTAAAAATAACGCTGGAAGAATATCAGGCGGTTATAAGCGGTATAAATTCACCGGCGCTGCTTAACAAGGCTTTATTGGTGGGACAAATCAATACTATAGAGTATTTTATTGAAAACAATTATTTCAGATAGCCTGCAATAATTATCTCGTTACTGAAAGGGAATATTATCAGATAATAGCTGAACTAAGGAAATACCTCTATAGCTTTTCGCTTGCCAAAAAATTTTTTGGCGATTTGTTAATTGCCCTATCAATTTTTGATAGGGCAATTGTGAAAATTCGAATTATCAAGCGCTTTTGTTGGAAAATCGCATCAAATGTCTGTGAAGTGAGGGATAAATGACATTTGGTCTATCAATTTTTGATAGGGCAAAAAATTTTTTGCCGTTTAGGTACTTAGCTATGGTGTACACCTTTAATACAGGTATTTAGTTGTTTCTTTAAATGCATTAAAACCAATAATAGGTAAATGGAGAGATTTTAGAGGAAGTGGAGTGCGTTATCCTAAGCAGAGCTGTCGCTACGCTTAGTCACGCACTCCGAAGATTAACAGGCATACGGAGCCGATTTCTTCGTTGTGAATCCGGTACCGCCTAAAGCCCGCATCATCCCAACCTACTTCCCGAAACGTTTAGGCCGTTCCCACATCTCCGGCTCGTTGAGTTAGTGCCGCCGGTGCGCTAGGATATGTTCCCCCTGTAGCGCTCGATAATTAAGGGCAGGTGCCTCGTGCGCGCCCCCTTAATTATTGTGGTTTAGTATACTTATGTAAAGGTAGCCTTGCAGTTTTTATAATTGCTTATGACCTTAATTTGCATTGGTGTCTTTCTTTAGTGAAAAGCTAATTTAGGTACACCTTCCTCAAATGTTCAAACTCTCGAGAGAGTATGTGCTTGTGGATAACAGAAATTTAAGTTGAGCCTACTTTGTTTTTAGTCTTTGGCAGTCTAGCTTTGCACGTTGAAATTCACAAATAACTTATCCGTTACCAATGACGAGTTAAATTCCGAAATCTATTAGAGACAATTTCAATAACTCTGTTAAAAATTCACTTTCTGATTTTTTTCTTGTGCATAACTTCCGTCTGCACCACTCAGACCACTGTCACAATTTTCCTTTTCGCAGTCTTCTTCACCTTTGACTTCGAGCTCTTTGTATCAGTAAAAAAATCTACCTCATCCATAACCCGTTTCATTTGGCTAGTATCGTCCTTATAATAAATTGCTAGGGACTTTAAATCGTTGCCAACCATAGTGCTTAAATGGGCAATAGACCTTCCTTTTGATATCATCAAGTTTATAAAACTTCTACGAGCGCTATGGAGTGTGATGCTGTCACTTAAAGGTAATGAGCGTACAATGTTCTGCGTTCCCTTTCCAATCGATCTATTGACAATAATTTTATCGAAGCCAGCTTTCGCGAGAATGAGTTTGATATTCTTGTTTGCCTTTACATCGTTTTGACGAGGTAATTGACCGTCATATTTGGCCAGGATGGCCTTGGTAACTTCATTAAGTCCGACAGTGCAATCCTTTTTTACTTTTTCTGAGCGATATTTGATTAGACCTTCTGAAGTAACATTGCTCGGCAACCATTTCTCAATATCACCCCATCGCATACCGCTGAATGCGCTAAAGAGCCATAAATCCCGCGTTTTATCTAACCCGCTACCTAATTCAAGTTCGTAATCGAAAAGCTGCTTTAATTGAGATTCTGTAAGATACTGCAAATCGGACTTAGGCTTTCGCACCTCCCACTTCTTAAATTCAATACTAGAGTTTAAGCCTTTCTTAAAAGACCAATTTAGAAATGTAGAAATTGATTTTAGAATGTTGTGAACCGTACCATTAGAAATTCCTTTACTTTTCGTAACATAATTATAGTGCTCATTGAGTAAATAGAATTTTAATTCTGAGCCGAAGTCTTCCGTAAAGGATTCAAACATTAACGGGGTATGTGTAAACTCTGAGTAGGCTTCCAGAATGGATAAGTTATTAGGAATACGGATTACAGTCGCCGGTGCTTTTTCTCTTTGGCAATATTTATAATATCTATCCCATGCGCCTTTAAAATGATCTAGTTGTTCTTGATTATCATCATCTACTTTGGCCAACTTTTGCTTTACATCTGCATCAAGTTCACCCTTCATCAGCATATGCAACAGTTTTACAGCTTCTGCATATTTTCCTACCGGTATTTTCATATTTAAAGGAACTCTCACTTCCCTACGCATTACTTCAGCATTCACTACAGTCACTGGCCCCTCATACCCAAATTCTTTGTTGTATCTCTCGACTATTTCCTCTATGCTTTTATCTGCAGATTCATAGAGATCCTTAAAGGCTGCAATCACCGGTAATTGATAAGTTGAACTTTCCAGAAGCTTTACCTCGTTTAGGGTGGCATCTATTTTTTTCTTTGCAGCTATTATAAGGTCATTATAGTTTTTACAATTACTATTTCGCTTAAACACCAACTCCTTTTCAAAATCGAAATCATCAACCTTTAAACTGAAGCCTAAAGGTATTCTTCCGACATCTTTTTTATTATAAACCTGAACAACTACAGGGCAAAGCCCATGATTATTTTGCTTGTCTTTTCGTAGGGTTATTTTGGCATTCATAGGTTGGTTCTTATAAGCCAAACCTATAAAACAAATTGGAATGGGGCAAGTAAATTTTAAATATGGGGCAAGTAATTGAAAAATATACACTTTGCAATTATCTAATAATCAGCATAGTATGAAATTATGTTTTCAATATTCGAATCCCTCTCTCTCCGCCATCTTAAATCCCGCCAATAGCGGGATTTTTTTGTTCCTGAAAGCTTATCTTTTAATGCCCAATTAACTCAACGGGGGCCGCGAGGTATTACCAAGAGCTATGCTCTTGATGTTACTCGCGGTAGCGGGTTTACCCCGCTATTCGAATCCCGCCACCCAGACAGGTCGGGCCTATCCGTTAGGAAGGGCTTTTTTATTTTCTGGCATATCGCTTACCCTAAAATGCAAATGAATTTTATACCTTTTAAAAAATTGATAAAATTGCATTTTCTATCTTTTTAATCATAAACCTTTAATTATCAATACTCATAGGGTACATACCATGTGCCTTTTGTGTGTAAAAATGTTCCTTTTTATAGGGTAAAATGTCCGCTTTGACGTATAGAATGTTCCCTTTCGGTGTTCAGAATGTTCCCTTTCAGTGATGATAATTTTGCCCATGTCCGTTTTACACTAAAACTTTTGGGATGGTAAGAAACAATAGCTTGATTAGCAAGCTTATTATAGCCTACACGCTCTAAAAATGCACTTATTTTGTACCCTTAAAGTTGCGTTTA
>Ga0164241_10001403_pt1 | contig 29965 bp, 28 predicted proteins | sample OricomyardsoilBY_FD_108780 | JGI IMG/M metagenome (GOLD analysis project Ga0164241, IMG submission 108780) | Backyard soil microbial communities from Emeryville, California, USA - Original compost - Back yard soil (BY) | ecosystem: Environmental > Terrestrial > Soil > Unclassified | place: USA... | reverse complement strand
GCGAGCCAGACGAGCGGATACGCGGCGCCGTGACTCGGCTCGGCGACGAGCGGCACGCCGAGCCGGGGCGGGAAGAAGTACGCGACGTGCAGGAGCACGAAGATCATCACCGGCTGCAGGTAGCTCGACGCGCCGCCGGTCGCCCACAGCGCGAGGCCGCACAGCGGCATCAGCGTCGCGCTCGCGAACGCGTGCCGGCGGACCGACACCTTGCGCCAGTCGAGCACGCCGAGCACCGACGCGACGCCGTAGGCGAAGACGACCGCGGCGATGATCACGAACAGCGTGACGTGAACGGTCGGCGAGCCCGGCAGCAGCTGGGCGATCGCGGCGGCCAGCGCGCCGACGGCCCACAGCACGCCGGCGGTGACGCCGATCAGGACGCGCTCGTCGTCGAGCTCGTCGCGGGTGGGCAGGCGGCCTAGACGGCGGGAACCGGCCACGGCGCCTCCTCCCGTGCGGCCTTGCCCTCGTAGAGCCGGCGGTCGGCGACGCGCAGCAGCGCCTCGGCGTCGGCGCCGTCGGGCCCGTGCAGCGCCCACGCCACGGTCGCCCTCGCCCCCGCGCGGTCGACCGCGTCGCGCAGCGCCGCGGCGAGGCGGATCGCCCCGGCCCGGCCCGCGCCCGGTGCGACGACCGCGAACTCGTCGCCGCCGATCCGCGCGAACGTGTCGCCCGGCCGCAGCACGCCGCGGCAGCCGGCGGCGACCGCGCGCAGCAGGTCGTCGCCCGCCGCGTGCCCGTGCGCGTCGTTGACGGCCTTGAAGCCGTCGAGGTCGAGCAGGATCAGCGCGCACGCGGGCCCGCGGTCGACCGCGCGGCGGCCGCGCTCGGCGTCGCCGCGGCCGGCGAGCGCGGCGCTCAGCTCGCTGTCGAAGCCGCGCCGGTTGGCGAGCCCGGTCAGCGCGTCGGTGCGGGCCATCCCGCGCTGGCGCGACTCGGCCGACGTCAGCCGGCCCTTGAGCATCTGCAGGACGAACGTGATCAGGCTCGAGGCGAGCACGAAGGTCGCGACGCGGCCGGGGAACGCGGTCGCGGTCGGGTGCTCCTCGTAGACGAGCGGCGCCGCGTACGTGAGGTTCAGGATCACGCCCAGCGGGATCGCCATCCGCGCCGGGAAGAAGTACGCGATGTGCAGCAGCGGGAACAGCATCAGCGGCTGGATGTAGCTGTTGGCGCCGCCGGTGGCCCACAGCGCGTACCCGCACAGCGGCAGGAGGAGCGCGGTGGTGATCGCGTGCCCGCGCATCGACACGCTCGTCCACGGCACCCAGTCGCGGATCGAGGCGACGCCGTAGAGCACGACGAACGCCTCGAGGGCGGTGAACCAGACGGGGTCGAGGTCCGGCGATCCCGGGAAGAGCTGGCCCAGCAGCGCCGTCGCGGCCGCGACGAGCCAGAGCACGCCGGCGGTCAGGCCCATCAGGGCCCGTTCGTCGGTGACGTCGGAGAGCGGCAGGCGGTATGTGAGACGAAGGGACACAGGCTTCCGTACCTCTCCCATCGGCCCCCCGGGCTTCCCGATGAGGGCCCTGGACGGACGTCCTATCCACCCGGGCACAGAGTTCGGCATACCGGCTCATCGGTCCTCCTCAGAACTGGGGACAGGCCGACGCGCCACCTGGGCCGCAGTCCGAAATCTGACGTAGGGTTCTCGCGTTCCGCGGGGTGCCTTCGAAACGGCCCCGAGCGACGCTCGCGGAGGAGCCGCGTTCACGGGCGCCAGATCGGGATGACACGGCCCGCGCGCATCCCTAGGATCGCGCCACCCATGAGCCCAGTGGTCACGGATCGAACACCGCGCCGGACGTTCCGGACGCTGATCGTGCTGGTCCTGGCGTTCGCGGGAGGGGCGTCGGTCGCGGTCGTCGCCGGCGGCACGCCCGTCCCGATCTCGGTCACCGCGACGGTCGACCAGGGCTACACCGGCGCGGTCGCGCGGTTCGACGCCGTCACCTGCGGCCCGTGCACGTCGACGATCGACTGGGGCGACGGCGTCGCCGCGCCCTCGACGTCCCCGGGCACCATCGCCTCGACCGGCCCCGGCGACCACACGGTCACCGGCGCGCACACCTACACCCGCACCGGCGCGTACACGATCACGGTCACCAACGTGGCGGGCGCGCAGACCGAGACCGCGACGAGCCCGGCGACCGTCGTCACCGTCCCGCCGCCGGCGACGACCACCACCGAGCGGCCGCCGCCGCTGCCCACGCCGCCGACCGCGAGCTTCGCGGTCACGCCCGGCACGCCGCTGTCGAACCAGCCCGCGACGCTCGACGGCACCGCGTCGACCGGCACGTCGCTCACGTACCGGTGGACGATCTGCGACGCGCCCGGCGATGCGCACGCCGCCTGCTCCAACGGCGCCAAGGAGACGGGCGCGACGGTCACGCACGCGTTCCCGCTCGCCGCCGCCCACGACCTCCCGCGCGTGCGCAAGGGCAAGCCCGGCGCCCGCCGCGCGACCTACCAGGTGATCCTCGCCGTGACCGACTCGGCGGGCCAGACGGCGAGCACGTCGCGGCTCGTCACGGTGATGCCCAACGGCGCTCCGATCCCGGGCTTCACGCACGACGTCACGAGCCTGCTCATCAACGAGCCGGGGCTCTTCTCGACGCTCGCGCGCGACCCCGACCAGCAGGACCAGATCGTCGAGGAGCGCTGGGACGTCTCGGGCGACGGCGTCGACGACCTCTCGTGCCTGCCGTTCGGCTTCTGCACGCTGACGCCGCAGGCCGGCGGGCTGACGAAGCCCAAGCCGCCGGAGCCCAAGGACGACACCGCGCCGGCGGGGCCGCCGACCGTCAAGCTCAAGCCGCCGCCCGCCGTCGAGCTCGAGGAGGTCGCGCCGAACCCGGGCGGGCCGATCGAGATCGGCGTCAACCCCGGCTACGAGGCGGCGCAGTACGGCTCGGTCGCCGAGACCGGGCTGACGCTGCAGCCGACGTCGACCAAGCAGACCGCCGGCAAGCGCCGCTCCTCCTCCCGCGCGATCCAGGGTCCGAGCGCGGGCAACCAGGGCGCCGGCCTGAAGCCGGGCTCGCTACCCAAGCAGAGCCTCCCCTCGATCGCCGTCCAGCAGCACCCGAAGGCGTCGGGGCCGAAGGAGCGCTTCCCCTCGTTCGCGTTCGACTTCTACGGGCTGCGGCTCGCCCAGGTCGGGCTCGCGCCGTTCGACGAGCTCGACTTCGCGAGCGCCAAGGCCGGCCAGTCGACGCAGGTCGCCAACACGCAGTCGGCCCTCTTCGCCTACGCCAAGAAGGTGCAGGACCTCGCGCAGCCGCAGTTCGCCCAGGGCGACGACGAGGGCGTGCTGTTCCCGTGGCAGGTGCGCCAGACCGTGCGCGACTCGACCGGCGCGACGGCCTCGGCCACGCTGCCGATCTCGTTCAAGGCCAACCTCCACCCCAAGGCCGAGGGCGTCTACCTGCAGAAGGACAGCGACAAGCCGCTGGTCACCGGCACGCAGGTCCGGGTCGTGCGCAGCCCGACCGACAGCCTCGGCTTCCCCGCCGACCCGGCCCAGCCGCTGGACCGCTTCAACATCGCGGGCACGAGCGACAAGGAAGGCCCGATCCGCTGGTACGCGTTCGGCGTCCGGCGCCAGGAGAAGCCCTACTCGAACCAGGAGACCTTCTACCGCGCGGTGGGCAAGGACCCCAAGCAGTTCGGGTTCACGTTCTCCAAGCCCGGCTACTACCGGATCGCGATGACCGTCTACGACGGCATCGGCCTCGGGTCGAGCGTCGTCGTCAAGGGGCTGCGCGTCGAGGACGCGACGGCCGACTGCGCGACGATCTCGGGCGAGAAGATCGGCATGGTCGGGATGTCGGGCGACTGCGTGAAGATCGCCGACAACCGCAAGCTCTTCGTCGCGACGGGCCCGCTGACCGTCAACGGGCTCACGCTCGCGCCCGTGACCGGCGCGATCGTCGTCGACAACAGCGGCAAGACGCCGGAGATGTTCTCGACGACGAAGCCCGTCCCGCCGCTGGCCGACCTCAACGACGCGAGCAAGCGCAAGGCGTTCCTGAGCGCGGCCAAGCCGCTGCCGGCGAAGGTCGGGATCGCCGAGGCGAAGGTCCGGCTCGGCGAGGTCGGGTCGCTCGCCGACGTCGCGACCGGGATCCTCTCCCTGAACACCGGCATCTCCGTGCCGGTCGCCGCCGGCGCGCAGTACAACGCGCTGCCGGTCGCGCCCGGCTCGCTGGCCGTCGACATGGGCTCGGGCGGCAGCTCCAAGGCGCGCTTCAAGCTGCTGATGCCGTCGGCGCTGCAGAGCGTCACGAGCGAGGAGCTCTCGCTCGCCGGGCTGACGAAGCTCAAGGAGTCCAAGGTCGAGACGATCCACAAGACCGGCGTCGGTGACGCGATGGCCGCCAAGCTCAGGAGGATCGCCCCGGCTCCGAAGCCCGTCGCCCGGACCGCCGCCGGCTCGCCGAACTTCCAGCTGCCCAACGACGTCTACCTCGGGCCGATCAAGATCCCGGGCGGCCCCGACGGCGTGACGTTCTCCTACGACGACGCGGCCGGCACGTGGACCGCCAAGATCGAGCTCGAGATCCCGGGCCTGCCCGCCGCCGCGACGGCGACGATCGTGATGAAGGGCAGCTCGATCGTCTCGTTCAGCGGCAACGTGCCGACGGCGATCCCGATCGCCCCGGGCGTGATCCTCGACAAGGTCTTCTTCTCGGTCGTGCCCGATCCCGCCGACCCCGCGATCACCGGCGGCGTCGGCGTGACCGTCGCCGAGCTGCTGGACGGCGAGGGCCAGCTGACCGTCCATCCGACCCAGCCGCGCGTGCGCTTCGACGGCAACGTGAAGCTGCTCGGCCTGATCCCGCTGGGCGGTGGCTACGTCGACTGGGGGCCGGCGCCGGGTGGCCAGAAGGCGATCGCGTTCGGCGGCCACGTCGGCTACGACTTCGGCCCCGCGAGCTTCAACGCCTCGGTCAACGGCGCGATGACGACCTCCGGCCCGTTCCACTTCTTCGTCGAGGGCAGCGGCGAGGCGTGCCTGTTCGCGTGCCTCGACACCCACACGATGATCAGCGACATCGGCGTCGCGGCCTGCGGCGAGATCGACCTGTTCTTCGACTCGATCTCCGCCGGCCTCGGCTACCGCCGCCAGGGCGGGCTCGACGTCTGGGTCGGCTCCTGCGACCTCGAAAGCTACCGGCCCGCGGGCCTGCGGGCGGTCACCGGCGACGGCGCCGAGCCGCGCGCGGTGGTCGCGCTGAACCCGGGGCAGTCGATGCCCGTCCAGGTGCGCGGCGACGAGGGCACGCTCGTGCTCGCCGTCCACGGCCAGCCGGGCGCGCAGGACGGCCCGCACGTGACGCTCACCGGCCCGGCGGGCGACAAGCGCGTGATCACCACCGCCGCGACGCCGGGCGACTACGCGTTCTCCGGCGAGGCCGGGCTCGCCCCGGCGTCGCTGAAGCCCACGAACGCCAAGGCGACCACGTCGCTCGTCGAGATCAACCCGATCAGCGCCACGACGACGCTGATGGTCCCCAAGCCGGCCAAGGGCACCTGGACGCTGTCGGTCGACCCCGGCTCGCTGCCGGTCACCGGCCTCGACTTCGCCCAGCAGCTCCCGGACATCCCGAAGAACGCGGTCGCCGCCGACGTCTCGACCAAGGTCGCCAAGGGCGCGACGATCTCCACCGGCAGCGCCTTCGCCGCCGCCAAGCGCAGCCTCGGGAGCGTGCCGGCGTTCGAGCGCAGCCGGCTGCGGACCATGAAGTTCACGGTCCAGAAGGGCGCCGGCAAGGTCACGCTGATCGACAACGGCCCCACCTCGAGCCGGATCCTCACGCAGACGTCGGCGTCGGGATCGCTGGCCTTCGACCCGGCGGCCGACCCCGGCAAGCACACGATCAAGGCCGTCTTCCTGCACCCGAACGGGCTCCCGCGCGACACGCGCGTCGTCGGCGCCTACACCGCGCCACCGCCGCCGAAGCCGGCGACGCCCGACATCGCCCGCGCGACGCGGAAGGGCAGCGTCGCGACGATCGTCCTCGACCGCGCGCCGCGGGCACCCGACGCGCACGCGATCGCGCTCGAGGTCTTCGGCACCGGCGCGCGCGGCACGCGCGTCGCGGCGGCCTACGACCTCGGCGACGTCCGCCGGCAGGGCGGCAAGTGGGCGATCCAGGTCAAGGGCCTCGCCGCGAAGGGCGATCTGAAGCTGAAGGTCGTCGGCCTCTACGGCAACGACCGGAGCAAGGCCGTGACCGTGAAGGTCAAGACGCTCTAGCGCGGCGCGGCCTCGCGGGCGGAGCGACACGCCGCCGGTTCGCGGCGCGGCGCCCTCGCGGCGCGGCGCCCTCGCGGCGCGGCGCCCTCGCGGCGCGGCGCCCTCGCGGCGCGGCGGCTAGAGGCCCGGGCCGGGCGCGGGAGCGCCCGACTCGGCGGCGGAGGCCGGCGTGTCGGCCTCCCAGTCGACGGCGTGGCCGAGCCCGGCGCCCTTGAGCACCTTGAGGCTCAGCATCGCGCACTTCATGCGCGTCGCGGAGATGTCGATCCCGAGGAGCTCGAGCACGAACTCGCGGTCGAGCTTCAGCAGCTCCTCGACCTTCATGCCCTTGACCTCGTCGCCGGCCATCGACGCCGCGGCCTGGCTGATCGCGCAGCCGTGCCCGTCGAAGCGGAGGTCCTGGATGACGCCGTCGTCGTCGATCTTCAGGAAGACCTCGAGCTGGTCGCCGCACAGCGGGTTGTGGTCCTCGAACGTCCGGTCGGCGTCCTCCAGGCGACCCCAGTTGTGCGGGCGCTTGTAGTGCTCGAGGATGTTCTCGCGGTACAGGTCGTCCATCAGGCGAAGATCTCCCGGACGCGACCGAGGCCGGCGATCAGCCGGTCGACGTCCTCGCGGGTCGAGTGCACGGCGAACGACGCGCGCGTCGAGGCGCTGACGCCGAGGCGCTTCATCAGCGGCTGCGCGCAGTGGTGGCCGGCGCGGACGCAGACCCCGTCGCGGGCGAGGATCTCGGCGACGTCGTGCGGGTGCGCGACGTCGAGCGCGAACGAGATCACCGCGCCGCGGCGCTCCGCGCCGTCGGGGCCGTGGACGGTGAGGCCGGGGATCTCCGCGAGGCGCTCCAGCGCGTAGCCGACGAGCTCGCGCTCGTGGTCGCGCACGGCGTCCATCCCGAGGTCCTGGAGGAACGTCACGGCGGCGCCGAGGCCGATGCCCTCGGCGACCGGCGACGTCCCCGCCTCGAACTTCGCGGGGATCGGCGCCCACGTGACCGTCTCGGCGGTGACCGTCGAGATCATGTGCCCGCCGCCCAGCCACGGCGGCATCGCCTCGAGCAGCTCGCGGCGGCCGTGGAGGACGCCGAGGCCGGTCGGGCCGTAGGCCTTGTGCGCGGTCCAGGCGTAGAAGTCGGGGGCGATCGCGCGCAGGTCGACCGGCAGCTGCGGCACCGCCTGCGATCCGTCGATCACGGAGATCGCGCCGGCGGCGCGGGCGCGCGCGGCGATCTCGGCGACCGGGTTGATCGTGCCGAGCACGTTCGAGACGTGCGCGACGGCGACGACCTTGACGTCCCCGCGGGCGAGGACCGCGTCGAGCTCGTCGAGCGACAGCTCGCCCTGCTCGTCGACGCCCAGCACCTCGAGCGTCGCGCCGGTCTCCTGCGCGAGCATCCACCACGGCACGAAGTTGGAGTGGTGCTCCATCTCGGTGACGACGATCCGATCGCCGGCCTTGAGGTTGGCCCGACCCCACGTGCCCGCGACGACGTTCAGCGCCTCGGTCGCGTTGCGGGTGAAGAGCGTCGCCGCCGACTCCCAGCCGAGCCACGAGGCGGCGCGGTCGCGCCCGGCCTCGAAGCGCTCGGTCGCCTCCACCTGCAGCGCGTACACGCCGCGGTGCACGCTCGCGCGCGCCTCGCGGTAGTAGGCGTCCATCGCCTCGATGACGGCGAGCGGCGTCTGCGACGTCGCCCCGCTGTCGAGGTAGGCGACGCCCGTGTGGGCCACCGTCGGGAACTCCGACGCGGGGACCAGCGGCGCGGTGGCGGCGAGGCCGGCCATCAGGAAGCGGCGGTGCCCGCCGCGACCTCCTCCTCGATCCAGCCGTAGCCCTTGGCCTCGAGCTCGGTGACGAGGTCCGGGCCGCCCTCCTTGACGATCCGCCCGTCGAACATGATCGACACGCGGGTCGGCTCGACGATGTGGAGGATGCGCTGGTAGTGGGTGATGATCAGCACGCCCATCTTGCTCTTCGCGGCGACGGTGTTGACGCCGTTGGCGACGACGTTGAGCGCGTCGATGTCGAGGCCCGAGTCGGTCTCGTCGAGGATCGCGATCTGCGGCTGCTGGAGCGCGAGCTGGAGGATCTCCATGCGCTTCTTCTCGCCACCGGAGAAGCCCTCGTTGAGGTACCGGGTCGTGAACTCGCGCGGGACGTTGCACAGCTCCATCGCCGACTCGACCGTCTTGCGGAAGTCCTTGAGGGAGATCTCCTCCTCGCCGCGGGCGACGCGGTGGGCGTTGATCACCATGCGGAGGTACTTCGTGACGGTCACGCCCGGGATCGAGACCGGGTACTGGAACGCCATGAACAGGCCGAGGACGGCGCGCTCGTCGGGGTCGGCGTCGGTGATGTTCTGGCCGTTGAAGAGGATCTCGCCCTCGGTGACGTCGAGGCCGGGGTGGCCCATGATCACGTTCGCGAGCGTCGACTTGCCGGAGCCGTTGGGCCCCATCAGCGCGTGGACCTCGTCGCTGCGGACGTCGAGGTTCAGGCCCTTGAGGATCTCCTTGTCGCCGGCGGAGACGTGGAGGTTGCGGATCAGGAGGTCAGCCATTGATGGTCACCATGTTCGGTTCGCGGGAGGAGAAGGAGATGAGCTCGGCGAGGGTCGTGCGGCGCATGGCCTCGACCATCCCGCCCTGGACGCGGGTCCACAGCAGCTTGGTGGCGCACCCACGGCCGGAGTCCGTCTCGTGGGAGCAGAGGACGCCCTTGCGGTCGACTTCGTCGTCGCCGCCGGGCGTGAAGCAGGACATCGGGGCGACGGCGCCCTCGAGCGCGAGCACCGCCTCGTCCATCGTGATCTCGGCGGCGGGGCGCGCCAGGCGGTACCCGCCGTGCGCGCCGCGGGTGCTCTCCACGAGGTCGGCCTTCTTGAGCAGGGCGACGATGCGCTCCAGGTAGGCGAGCGGGAGCCCTTCGGCCTCCGCGATCGCCTTGAGCGACACCGGCTGGCCACCGGCGTGGCGCCCCAGCTCGACGAGCAGGCGGACGCCGTACTCGGCCTTGGTCGTGAAGATCATGCGGCCCCTAATCCTACCAACGCGGTAGGAGATATCGGGGCCGCGGCGGCGTCAGTCGACGACGCTGAGCGTGACCTCGATGTTGTCGCGGGTCGCCCGCGAGTACGGGCAGATCCGGTGCGCGCTCTCGACGAGCTTCTCCGCGACCTCGCGCTCGACGCCCGGGATCTTGACCTCGAGCGCGACCGAGAGCGTGAAGTCGGTGTCGGTGATCGTCACCCGCGCGGTGACGTCGGAGCCTGAGACGTCGATGTCGCGCTTGCCCGCCGCGGCGCCGAGCGCGCCCTGGAAGCAGGCCGAGTAGCCGGCGGCGAACAGCTCCTCGGGGTTGGTCGCGTTCCCGCCCGGCCCGCCGAGCTCCTCGGGGATCGCGAGGTCGAGGTCGACGCGGCCGTTGTCGGAGCGGACGTGGCCGGAGCGCGCGCCATGCGCGGTCGCGGCAGCGGTGTAGGGAGGCATGCGACTGAGCCTACGCGTGTGCGCCTGCGCGCGAGCACCGCGCTCCGCCCCCACCCGGCGCTCCGCCCCACCCCACCCCGACGCGCCGCTCCGCCCGGCGGCGAGATAACATCCGTGCCGTGCTGGCCCTCTCCGACGTCTCCGCGACCCTCGGCATCGTTGCCGTCTTCGGCGTGATCTTCCCCGCCCTCGTGCAGGGGATCCTCATGTTCATCGCCGCGGCCGTCGCGGGCGAGCGGCGCCAGAACGCGGCCTACCGGCCCGGCGGCAAGTCCGCCCAGTAGCACACGTCGCAGCCCCGGCTGCGGCTCCTCCACCTGCAAGAGATCCTGCAAAACGCGGGATTCCCGACGCTAGTGTCGCCAGCGTCGAATGCCCTCCGCGCAGGCCATAGCCCGGCGCGCCGCGATTGCGTGCGCCCTCATCGTCCTCGTTCCCGCCACCGCGGAGGCCGCCACGGTCAAGACCCGTGGGCCGAGCGTGCGACTGGCGCAGAAGAAGCTCGACGTCGCCGTCGACGGCGTCTTCGGCCCCGGCACCTCGAAGGCGGTGCGGAAGTTCCAGCGCGCCCACGGGATGACGCCGGACGGGATCGTCGGGCCGGCGACGTGGGTCGCCCTCGGCGTCCGCGGCCGGCACCCGGTGCTCAAGCGCGCGCACCTGCGCAAGTCCGCCAAGGCGCACGCCGCCGCCCACGGCGCGGCCCGCCCGCGGCCGCGCGCCACCTCCACCGGCGGCGGGAGGAAGTCGAGCATCCGGCTCCTGCAGCGCAAGCTCGGGATCGGCGCCGACGGCGTCTTCGGCCCCGGCACGCTGAGCGCCGTCAAGACGTTCCAGAAGGGCAAGGGCATGACCGTCGACGGGATCGTCGGGCCCGGCACCTGGACCGCCCTCGGCGTCCGCGGCCGCCACCCGGTCCTCAAGCGCGGCGGCGCCCGCGGCCGCCCGAGCGTCTCCCCCACGCGGCGGCTGCTGAACCGCGCGGTCGCCGCCGGCAACCGGATCGCCCGCAAGCCCTACCGCTACGGCGGCGGCCACGGCTCGTTCCACGACTCCGCCTACGACTGCTCCGGCTCGGTCTCCTATGTCCTCCACGGCATGGGCCTGCTCGACGTCCCCATGGACAGCTCCGACCTGATGTCCTACGGCGCGGCCGGCCCCGGCAAGTACGTCACGATCTACGCGAACCCCGGCCACGCGTTCATGGTCATCGAGGGGCGGCGCTTCGACACCTCCGGGCAGGGCGCCAGCGGCTCGCGCTGGCAGTCCGACACCCGCGGCGCGGGCGGCTACACCGTCCGCCACCCGCCCGGCCTGTAGCGCCGCGCGGCGCTCAGGCGCTCTTGGTCGCCAGCCCGATCGGGCAGCTCACGCCGGTCCCGCCGAGGCCGCAGTAGCCGTTCGGGACCTTCTGCAGGTACTGCTGGTGGTACGGCTCGGCGTAGTAGAACGGGCCGGCCTCGGCGATCTCGGTCGTGATCGGCCCGTACCCGGCGGCGTCGAGCTCGCGCTGGAACATCGCCTTGGACGCCTCGACGACCTCGCGCTGCGCGGCGCTCGTCGTGTAGATCGCCGAGCGGTACTGGGTGCCGGCGTCGTTGCCCTGGCGCATCCCCTGCGTCGGGTCGTGGCCCTCCCAGAACACCTTCAGGAGCTGCTCGTAGGTGATCTGCGCGGGGTCGAACACGACGAGCACGGCCTCGGTGTGGCCGGTCGAGCCGGAGCACACCTCCTCGTAGGACGGGTTCGGCGTGTAGCCGCCCGCGTAGCCGACCGCGGTCGTGTAGACGCCGGGCGTCTGCCAGAAGATCCGCTCGGCGCCCCAGAAGCAGCCGAGGCCGAAGATCGCGGTCTCGTAGCCGTCCGGGAACGGGGGCTTCAGCGGATGGCCGAGCACCTCGTGGCGCTCCGGCACCGGCATCTCCGCGTCGCGCCCCGGCAGCGCACGCGTGGGATCGATCATGCGGGCCTTGTCACGGAACAGATGCATGCCTCAAGGATAGACCCGCCCGTTCAGTCCGAGGCGTGCGCGAACGCCAGCAGCGCGTCGCGCCCGCCGCCCACGATCGGGGCGCCGTGGGCGAGCAGGAGCAGCTCGAACTCGTGCTCCTCGCAGGCCTTCGCGTACGCCGCGCGCAGGCCGCGGTGGATCGCCGGCGGGTCGTCGCCGATGTAGTCGTCGGAGACGAAGCAGAGGTTGCCGTCGCCGTCGCGCATCACGCCGTCGGCGACCGCCAGCGCGCCGTCGCCGTGGGCGATGTGCAGCGCGGTCTCGTCCGGGCAGATCACGCCGATCTCCAGCGCGGTGACGCCGGGAGCGACCTCGTCGCCGAACGCGAACGCCCGGATCCCGGGGCGCCCCTCGACCTCGTGCAGCCCCGGCTCGCTGACCAGCACCGGCACGTCGAGGCGCGCCGACGAGCGGTAGTGGTGGCGGTTGGTGAGCACGACGCGCTCGGGCGTGCGGCCGTCGAGCGCCGCCGCGCTCTCGCCGGGGAACAGCGGGTCGATCGCCATCGCGGCGGGCTCGACGAAGTAGGAGTGCACGACCTGCCCGATGGTCGGGTGCCGGGCGGACCAGTGGAAGTAGCCGGGGGCGATCTCGTCCATCAGCCGACGCTACCCCGCGGGCGCCGCGCTCTACCGCGCGGCCAGCGCGTCGCAGATCAGCTCGGCGCAGCGGCGCCACGTGGCGGGGTCGCGCTCGCCGTCGGCGGCGAGGACGCGCAGGACGCCGCCGAGCAGCAGCCGCACGTCGTCGGCCGTCGCGTCCGCGCGCATCGCGCCCTGCGCCTTCGCGCGGTCCATCAGCGCCTCGAGCGCCGCCTGGCAGCGGGCGCGCGCGGCGTCGACCTCGGGCGTCGAGAGATCCGCGGCGATCCCGTCGCCGAGGCTGTGCTCGGCCGCGCGCGCGTCGGCCGCCGTCACCATCGTCGCCCGGAACGCGACCCACGCGTCGTCGGCCGAGGCCGCCTCGCGGGCGAGCGCCTCGAACCAGCGCAGCCGCTCGACGAGCACCGCCGCGACGAGGTCGGTCTTGGCCGGGAAGCTGCGGTAGACGGTCGCCTTGCCGACGCCGGCGCGCTCGGCGATCTCCGGGATCCCCGCCTCGAGCCCGCGCCGTCCGAAGACCTCGACGGCGGCCTCGACCACGCGCTCGCGGTTGCGCGCCGCGTCGGCCCGGAGCGTGCGCCCGGCGGTCATCGGTCGGCGGCCAGCGCCGGGTCGGGGAGTGTGGACGCGGCGCCGATCTCCTCGGCCACCGAGAGGTGCGAGTGCCCGGCGCGCGGGATGAAGAGCGCGAGGATCGCCGCCGCCAGCGCGACCCCGGCGCCGGCGTAGAACGCGGTCTCGAAGCCCGTCTCCGACGGCGCGCCGCCGGCCACCACGGCGCTGCCGACGAGGATCGCCGCGGTCACCTGCGAGCCCAGCGACGAGCCGATCGAGCGCACCACGGCGTTGAACCCCGTCGCCTCGCCGGTCCGCGCCTGCGGGACCGCGTCGACGATCAGGTTCGGCATCGCCGCGTACGCGAACCCGATCCCGAAGCAGGCGAGCAGGTTCCACAGGGTCAGCCCGAGCAGCGAGGAGTGGTCGAGCGCCAGGCCGAGGATCCCGACCGAGCACAGCAGGCCGCCCAGCGACAGCGGCATGCGGTTGCCGAAGCGCCCGCCGAGCACGCCCGACAGCGGGCCGGAGACCAGCATGCTCAGCGTCCCCGGCACCATCACGAAGCCCGCGGTCGTGGCGCTGCGGCCGAAGCCGAAGCCCGTGTCGGTCGACAGCTGCACGAGCTGCGGGCACAGCAGGAACGAGCAGAACATCCCGAAGCCCATGAAGACGGTCGTGGCGTTCGTGAGCAGCACCGGCGGCTTGATCAGCGTCGGGATGTGGACGAGCGGCTCGGGCGTGCGGCGCTCCAGCGCCACCCACGCCGCGAGGACCGCCAGGCCGATCGCGCAGAGCCCGAGCGTCCGCCCGCTGGTCCAGCCCCACTCGTTGGCGCGCGCGATCGCGATCATCGGCAGCGTCAGGCCGACGCCGAGGACGAGCGCGCCGCGGACGTCGACGCGCCCAGGCGAGCGGATCGGCGACTCCGGCACCCACAGCTGCGTGCCGATCGCGCCGACGCTCGCCATCACGAGCCCGGCGACGAAGATCCAGTGGTAGCTCGTGTGGTCGAGCAGGACGCCGCCGAGCACGAGCCCGAAGCCGCCGCCGATGCCGACGGTCGCCGAGATCAGGCCGATGCTGCGCGCGACGCGGTCGCGCGGGAACTCGTCGCGGATGATCCCGAAGCAGAGCGGGAAGATGCCGCCGCCGGCGCCCTGCAGGACGCGCCCGACCACGACCGCGTCGAGCGAGTCGGCGAGGGCCGACACGGCCGAGCCGGCGGCGAACAGCCAGAGCGAGATGACGAGCAGGCGGCGCTTGCCGTACATGTCGCCGAGCCGGCCGAAGACCGGCGTCGCGACGGCGGCGGCGATCAGGTAGCCGCTGAACGTCCAGCCCACGGCGCTGGAGTCGGCGTCGAAGACGCGCTCGAGCTCGGGGATCGCCGGGACGAGGGTGGTCTGCGCGAGCGCGTAGGACAGTGCGGACAGCCCGAGGATGACGAGGGTCCGCGCGGGAGCGGGGCGTGGGTGTTCGATGCGGGCACGCTAGCGCTAAGCGGACCTTGGAGTCCGCTTACGCGGAGGCCGAACCCCCCGTTCCGGCTACGGGTGGGTTCGTGGCAGATGGCACGGGGTAAGCGGCACAACGTCATGAGCGCAGACACCGACGTCATCCGCACCAACGTCCCCGCCCGGCTCGACCGGCTCCCGTGGGCGCGCTTCCACTGGCTGATCATCATCGGCCTCGGCACGGTCTGGATCCTCGACGGGATCGAGGTGACGATCGTCGGCAACATCGCCTCGCGGCTGACCGAGAAGGGCAGCGGGCTCGAGCTCGCGCAGGGCCAGATCGGGACCGCGGCCGCGTTCTACGTGGCCGGCGCGTGCGTCGGCGCGCTGTTCTTCGGCCAGCTCACCGACCGCTTCGGGCGCAAGAAGCTGTTCCTGCTGACGATGGCCGTCTACATCGTCGCGACGATCGTCACCGCGTTCTCGTTCTCGCCCTGGTTCTTCTTCATGGCGCGGTTCTTCACCGGCGCCGGCATCGGCGGCGAGTACGCGGCGATCAACTCGGCGATCGACGAGCTGATCCCGGCGCGCGTCCGCGGCCGCGTCGACCTGATCATCAACGGCACCTACTGGGCGGGCGCCGCGCTGGGCGCGTTCGCGACGCTCGCGCTGCTCGACAAGAGCCTGTTCGCGGCGGACCTCGGCTGGCGGCTCGCGTTCGTCCTCGGCGCGGTGCTCGGACTCGGGATCCTGCTCGTCCGCCGGCACGTGCCGGAGAGCCCGCGGTGGCTGTTCATCCACGGCCGCGCCGACGAGGCCGACCGGCTGATCGCCGACATCGAGAAGTCGATCGAAGAGGAGACCGGCGAGAAGCTCGAGGATCCGGACGAGGAGATCGAGATCCACCCGCGCAAGACGATCTCGCTGGCGACGATCGCGCGGACGGCGTTCAAGGACCACCCGAAGCGGACCGCGCTCGGGCTGTCGCTGTTCCTCGGCCAGGCGTTCATCTACAACGCGGTGACGTTCAACCTCGGCGGCACGCTGACCGAGTTCTTCAAGGTCGGCAGCGGCTCGGTCCCCTACTTCTTCGCGATCTTCGCGATCAGCAACCTGATGGGGCCGCTGCTGCTCGGGGCGCTGTTCGACACCGTCGGGCGCAAGCCGATGATCTCCGCCTGCTACCTGATCTCGGCGGCGCTGCTCGTCGTCACCGCGGTGCTGCTCGGCGGCGGGCACCTCGACAAGTGGACGTTCCTGGCGATGGTCGTCGCGACGTTCTTCTTCGCGTCGGCGGGCGCGAGCTCGGCGTACCTGACGGTGAGCGAGATCTTCCCGATGGAGACGCGGGCACTGGCGATCGCGTTCTTCTACGCGGTCGGCACCGCGGCGGGCGGCATCGCCGGGCCGCTGCTGTTCGGCAAGCTGATCGAGACCGGCGAGCTGTCGCAGGCGGCGATCGGCTACTTCATCGGCGCGGCCGTGATGGCGTGGGGCGGCGTCGCCGAGCTGCTCTGGGGCGTGAAGGCCGCGGGGCGCAGCCTCGAGGACATCGCGACGCCGCTGACCGCGACGGACGGCTCGGGCTCGGGCGAGAGCGAGAGCGAGCCCGCGGAGCGCCCGGCGCCGGCCGCGCGCCCGAAGCGCCGGCTCGGCCCCGGCACGACCTCGACGTCGCCGAGCATGGCCGTGAGCACGCCGATCGAGCGGGTCGCGCTGAATCACGAGGTCGACTCGATCAAGCGCGCGCTCGCCGAGCACCCGGGGCCGGTCGAGCGCGCCGAGCTCGCACGGCTCGTCGGCGCCCGGCGCTGGGGACCGGGCCGGTTCGCGGCGGCGCTGCGCGAGGCCGCGCGCCGCGGCGAGGTCCAGCGCGTCGGCCGCTCGCGCCAGCGGTACATCGCCGGGCGCTAGACGAGCGCCGCGCCCGAGCGCGGCGCGGCACCGCTCGCCCTAGGAGTCCAGCGCGGCCGGGACCTTCGAGCCGATCCAGGTCCGCAGCACGCCGTCGGCGACGCGGGCGTAGACGCCCGGATGCCCGGCCTGCGCGCAGCCCTCGCCGAAGCTCGTGGCGCCGACCAGCTTCAGCGCGCCGAGCGCGTCGGTCCCGAACATCGGGCCGCCCGAGTCGCCCTGGCACGTGTCGGTGCCGCCCTGCGGATAGCCGGCGCACACCATCGTGTCGGCCTCGAACGCGCTCTCCTGCGCGGCGCAGTCGGCGTCGGCGATGATCGGCACGCTGGCCTCCTGAAGCACGCTCGGCGCGTCGCCGTCCTCCTGCGTGACGCCCCAGCCGACGATCTTCTCGAGCACACCCGGGTTCCACAGCGCGCGCCCCGACGGGCCGGCGATCTTCGTGACCGGGACGCCGGTCGCCGGCGCCGAGAGCTTCAGCAGCGAGATGTCGTGGCCCTGCGTCGCCAGGTACTCCGGCGGCACGCTGACCGCCGACACGGCGTACGACGTGCCGGCGCCGGCCTGGTTGGAGCCCATCCGGACGGTGATCAGCGGCGCGGGCCAGGAGATCGGCGTCGCGACGGCGGCGCCGGTGAGCGAGCCGCAGTGGCCGGCCGTGAGCACCCACTGCGGGGCGATCAGCGTGCCGGTGCAGCCGAACAGGCCGCCGAGGCTGACCTCGGCGACGCCCTTGTAGGCGGCGTTCGACGTGTCGTGGCCGCCGACGATCGCCATCGAGGGCGCGGCGGTCGCGGCGAGCAGGCCGCACGAGGCGACCAGCGCGAGGAGGGTCCTGCGAAGCGTGAGCATGGAGGCGACAACGCCCCCGGCCGCCGGAACTTGCGGCTCCCGCCGAGCAACTCGACGAACACCACACCAGGGATGACCGAACGTCGACTTCCTCGGCGGCGCGCCGCGGCGCGGCGGCGCCCTACGCCCGCGCGCTCACCGCCCGGTCGACCAGCGCGCCCTTGGCGGCGTTCTCGGCGATCGCGTCGACGATGCGGTCCCAGGCCATGCGGGGCAGGTCATGGCCCATGCCCTCGATGGTCAGCAGCCGCGCGCCCGGGACCGCGTCGGCGGTCGCGCGGCCGCCGGACGGGCGCACGAGGCGGTCCTTGGTGCCGTGGATCACGAGGGTCGGGACCTTCACGTCGCGCAGCGCGCGGCGGCGGTCGCCGGAGGCGATGATCGCGGCGAGCTGGCGCGGCGCGCCCGGGCCCTTCCGGGAGAGGCGGTCGAAGCTCAGCTCGGCCATCTCGTGAAGGTCCGCCACGTCCTGATCGGCGGGGTCCGGCGAGCCGATCGTGGCGAACATCGCCTCGACGTGCTCGATGAACGCCCCGCGCTCGGTGGGCGCGGCGCGCAGGAGGACGGGATAGACCGCGAACGCGGGCTGGCCGCGCAGGCGGTCGCCGACGTTGGACATGATCGACGTCAGCGACAGCACGCGCGTGGGGTGCTCGATCGCGACGGTCTGGGCGATCATGCCGCCCATCGACGCGCCGACCACGTGCGCGCGGTCCACGCCGAGGTGGTCGAGCAGGCCGACGGCGTCGGCGGCCATGTCCGAGAGCGTGTACTCCGGGTTCGTCCGCCGCGTGAGCATCTGCAGCATCGACGGGCCGGGGCTCTTGAAGTACGTCGAGCGACCGGCGTCGCGGTTGTCGAAGCGCACGACCTGGAACCCGCGCTCGGCGATCCGCCGGCAGAAGTCCACGTGCCAGGCGACCATCTGCGCCCCGAGGCCCATGATCAGCAGGACGGTGGGGTCGGCCGGATCGCCGAACGTCTCGTAGCAGAGCTCGACGTCGCCGACCGTGCAGAAGCGCTCGTCCATGACCTACGCCTCCGCCCCGACGGCATGGCGGTCGAGCTCGCCGTCGGCGAGCCGCGCGCGCAGCGCCTTCTTGTCGAACTTGCCGACGCTCGTCTTGGGGATCTCGTCGACGAACGCGACCTCGTCGGGCAGCCACCACTTCGCGACCAGCGGCGTGAGGTGCTCGCGCAGCTCGTCGGGCGTGACCTCCTTGCCCTCCCCCACGACGACGCACGCGAGCGGCCGCTCGGTCCAGCGCTCGTGCGGCATCCCGATCACCGCCGCCTCGCGCACCGCCGGGTGGGCCATGATCGCGTTCTCGAGGTCGACCGAGGAGATCCACTCGCCGCCGGACTTGATGACGTCCTTGGCGCGGTCGGAGACCCGGATCGAGCCCTCGTCGTCGAGCGACGCGATGTCGCCGGTCCGCAGCCAGCCGTCGTGGAACTTGTCCGCGCCCTCCGGGTCCTCGTAGTAGGCGCGGGCGACCCACGGGCCACGGACCTCGAGCTCGCCGGTGCTCTCGCCGTCCCACGCCACGACCTCGCCGTCCTCGGAGATCAGCCGCGCCTCGAGCAGCGGCTGGAGCCGGCCCTGGCGCGCACGGGCGGTCCAGCGCTCCTCGCTCTCGAGCTCCTCCGGCGGCCGCGAGACCGACGCGACCGGGTTCGTCTCGGTCATGCCCCAGCCCTGGATCACCGGCACGTCGTGGCGCTCCTCGAACGCCTGGATCAGCGACGCCGGGACCGCCGCGCCGCCGCACATCGCCATCCGCAGGCTCGAGACGTCGGCCTCCTCGTGCTCGTCGAGGTAGTGCAGGACGTCGAGCCACACGGTCGGCACGCCGCAGGTGATCGTCACCTTCTCGTCCGCGAACGCCTTCGTCAGGCGCTCGGCGGTGATGAACCGCGACGGCATCGTCAGCTTCGCGCCGAGCAGCGCCGCCGCGTACGGGTAGCCCCAGGCGTTCGCGTGGAACATCGGGACGACCGGGAGGATGTTGTCGGTGCGCGAGATCGCCGCCGCGTCGGGCAGCGAGCACGCCAGCGAGTGCAGGATGTTCGACCGGTGGGAGTACATGACGCCCTTGGGGTTGCCGGTCGTGCCGCTCGTGTAGCAGAGGCCGGCGGCGCTGCGCTCGTCGAGCTCGGGGTAGTCGAAGCGCGGCTCCTGGGCGGCGAGCAGCTCCTCGTACTCGTCGCCGAGCACGATCCGCCGCTCCACCGTCTCGAACGTCTCCTCGAGCGGCGCGAGCGCGTCGACCAGCGACTCGTCGACGAACAGCAGCTTGTCCTCGGCGTGGTTGACGATGTACGTCAGCTGCTCGGGGAACAGGCGGATGTTGAGCGTGTGCAGCACCGCGCCCATGCACGGCACCGCGAGGTAGAGCTCGAGGTGGCGCTGCGTGTTCCAGGCGAACGTCGCCACGCGGTCGCCCGGCTGCACGCCGAGCTCCTTCAACGCGGCGCACAGGCGGTCGACGCGCTCGGCGATCTCGCCGTACGTGGCGCGCTCGTAGCCGTCCTCGGTGAGCGTGACCACCTCCTGCGCGGCGTTCATGTGCCGCATCCGCCACAGCGCGTGCTGCAGCGTCAGCGGGTGGTCGTCCTGCATCAGGCCTTCGAGCATCCTGCGCTCCTCCCTCACCGGGTCACGACGAGCAGGGGACGCTACCTCAGACGAACCCCGGGTAGAGCGCCATCCCGCCGTCGATCACGAGCGTGTTGCCGGTCATGTACGACGCCTCGGAGGAGGCCGCCCACGCGACCGCCGCCGCGATCTCCTCGGGCTTGCCGAAGCGCCGCATCGCCGTCTCGGCCTCGATCGCCCGGCGCTGCTCCTCGTCGTGGAGCACCGCCTCGTTGATCGGCGTCGCGATCGCGCCCGGGGCGATCCCGACGACGCGGATCCCGTGCTCGGCCCACTCGGACGCGCACGTCTCGGTCAGCTGCTTGAGCCCGCCCTTGCTCGCGCAGTAGTGCGCGAAGCGCGGCCACGGGATGAACTGGTGGACGCTCGACATGTTCACGATCACGCCGCCGTCGCCGTCGCGCATGACCTTGCCGGCCTCGCGCATGCACAGGAACGCGCCGGTGAGGTTCGTGCGCAGCACGCGCTCCCACTGCTCGAGCGTGAGGTCGAACGTCGGGACCTCGGCCTCGATCCCGGCGTTGTTGACGAGCAGGTCGAGGCCGCCGAGCGCCTCCACGGTCGACCGCACCATCGCGACCACGTCGTCCTCCGCGCCGATGTCGGCGGCGATCGCGATCGCGCGGCCGCCGGCCCCCTCGATCGCGGCGACGACCTCCGCGGCGTCGCCGGCCTCGCGGTCGGAGAAGTGGTTGACGCAGACGGCGGCGCCCTCGCGGGCGAGCCGCAGCGCGGTCGCGCGCCCGATCCCGCTGGAGGCGCCGGTGACGATCGCGTGACGGCCTTCGAGGAGCATGGTGAGAGCATGCCCTCGATGCGTCCCAGCAATCGCGTCTTCGCCTCGCCGCCGCTCGACGCGATCGGGCTCAACCTCCTGCACCCGTGGGCCAACCGGCTGAGCGCGGCGCGCTTCGCGGTCGCCGGCCGCGAGGTCGACGTGGCGCGTGCGGGAGCGCGGGCGATGTACGACCCCGACCACCCCGGCGTCCCGATCCACGGCCTGCGCAGCGACGCGTGGGAGGAGCTCGGTGGCGGGCGCGGCTTCCGCCTCGCGTTCGGCGAGGCCGAGCCGGAGCTGCTCGCCGCGTTCCCGTTCCCGCACGAGATCGTCGTCGAGGTCGCCGTCGCCGGAGCGACGACGACGGTCACCACCACGGTGACGCCCACCGGCGACGTCGCCGTCCCGATCTCCTACGGCTTCCACCCGTACTTCACGTTCGCCGGCGTGCCGCGCGCCGCGTGGGTGCTCGAGCTGCCGGAGCCGACCGCGGCGCTGGGCGCGCGCAGCTACGACGGGCCGGTGGCGAGCGTGGCGGACGGGACGACGCTCGCGGTGGCCGACGGCGCCGGCGCCCGCGCGGCCGTGGCGTTCCTCGCCGGCTTCCCGGTCGCCCAGGTCTACGCCCCGCCCGCCGAGGACCTGGTCGCGATCGAGCCGATGACCGCGCCGGTCGACGCGCTCGTCAGCGGCGACGGGCTCACGCTCGTCGCGCCCGGCGAGCGCCACGTCACGCGCTTCGCGATCGCGCGCACGCCGAGCTGATCCCCCGCGTGTGCTCCCCCGCGCGGCCGGGGGCCGAGCCCAACCCGCGGCGCGGCCGGGGGCCGACCCTCAGTTCAGCCGCGCGCGGACCTTGGCCAGCTGCAGGTGCAGGCGGTGCTTCTCGTCCTCGTCGACCGGCAGCTCGAGGCACAGCTCGGCGGCGCGCACCTGGACGCCGACCAGGCCGGTGCGCTTCGCGCGCGCCAGCAGCATCCCGAGCACGATCCCCGCCGCCTCGTGCGGGCAGTGCCACGCGAGGTTCGGGTCGCCCAGCGCCCGCGCGTCGACCGTGTGCCAGCCGCCGCCCGGGGCGAGCAGCATCGGCGCGCCCGCCGCCGGCGAGCCCACGTAGCCGGCCGCCCGCGACGCGACGAGCCCGAGGTCGATCCCGGCGATCCGCGCCGCCTCGACCGCGACGAGCGCGCAGACGATCGGATGCCCGGTGCCGTTGATCGCGACCCGGTCGAACCGCAGGTCGTCGAGCGACGTCGACGAGCGGGTGTGGGTCGAGACGAGATGGCCGGCGAGCAGCGAGCCGACGCACGCCAGCTGCGCCGTGGGCTCGCGATCGGCCGCCGGGGCGAGCCGCTCGGCCAGCCCGGTCAGCGCGCCCTCGACGTCGGCCATCTCGACCGCGCCGAACTCGGCCGACAGCGCAAGCGCCAGCGCGCCGTGGCTCGTGTGCTCGAGGCCGCTCAGCACGCGGAAGGGCGGCGGCTCCATGGCGCCTACCTCCGCCCGTGGAGCTCGATGACCAGCTGCTCCTCGACCGGCGCGTCGATCTCGACCCGCTGCGGCTCGCGCAGCACCCGGCCCGCGAGCGCGTCGTGGTCGGCCTCCAGCCACGCGGGGACGCGGCCGACGAGGCTGGTCGCGTCGCGGGCCAGCGGCTCGACGGGCGAGCCCGCGGAGATGCTGACGATCGCGTCGACCTCGACCGGGCGCGACGCGATGTCGCACTTGCGGCCGTCGACGAGCACGTGCCCGTGGTTGACGAGCTGCCGCGCCTGCGCGCGGGTCGTCGCCATGCCGAGCCGGTAGACGACGTTGTCGAGCCGCAGCTCGAGCGCGATCAGCAGCCCCTCGCCGGCGACGCGGTCGGGGTTCGAGCGGCGCACCGCCTCCATGAGGTAGCGGCGCAGCTGGCGCTCGCGGACGCCGTAGTAGCGCTTGAGCTTCTGCTTCTCGCGCAGCTGCCGGCCGTAGACCGACTCCTTGCGCGCGCGCCGCGCGTGCTGCCCGGGAGGCGCGTCGCCGCGGCGCTCGAGCGCGCCCTTGCCCGCGAGCCGGCGCTCGCCCTTCAGGCAGAGGTCGACGCCCTCGCGCCGCGACAGCTTCTCCACCGGTCCTGTGTGTCGGCCCATCGACCTGCCTCCTGCGCATCGAAAGTTAGGGCACCCTTCTTAGGGTGCCCTAACACCATAGACAATCCCCACCGCCGGCGTCGGGATGCTTCACTGAGGCGATGGCCACCGTGTTCACGATCGGCTACGAGAAGCTCCTCCCGGACGCACTGGTGGCGGAGCTCCGGGCCGCCGGCGTGCAGCGCCTCCTCGACGTCCGCTTCCGTCCGCAGTCGCGCCGGCCGGGCATGTCGAAGACGCGCCTCGGCGACCTCCTGCGCGAGCACGGGATCGCCTACGAGAACCGCCGCGAGCTGGGCACGCCGCCCGACCTGCGCTGGCTCTACAAGCACAACCGGGTCGCCGAGGGCGCGGAGGCGTTCCGCGCGCACATGGAGGGTCCCGACGGCGCGGCCGCGCTCGACGCGCTCGCCGGAGAGCTGAAGGCCAGCTCGGCGACGGCGCTCCTGTGCCTCGAGGCCGACCCGTCGACCTGCCACCGCCGCGTGCTCACCGACGCGCTGCGCGCGCGGCTGCCCGGGCTGCGGGTCGTCGACCTCTAGTCGGCCGATCGTCCGCGGCGTTCGGGGGCGCCCGTAGGATGGCGCCGTGCCCCTCACGCGCCGCGAGCTCCTGCAGCGATCGGCCGCCGGCGTCGCGCTGGCGACCGTTGCCGGGTTCCCCGAGCAGGTGGCGGCCGCGAGCCTGCCCTCCAAGCAGGTCAACGCGCTGCGCGACGCCGTGCGCGGCCGGGTCCTGACGCCGGGCAACCGGGACTACGACGCCGCGCGCGTCGTCTTCAACAAGCGCTTCGACGCGATCAAGCCGCCCGCGGTCGTGCAGGTCAGCGACGCGGCCGACGTCCTCGAGGTCGTCAACTGGGCACAGCGGTACGACGTCCCGCTCACACCGCGCTCCGGCGGCAACGCCTACAACGGCGCGTCGACGAGCCGCGACGCCGTGGTCGTCGACCTCGGCGGCCTGAACCACATCTCGCTCGCCGGCACCACCGCGAGCATCGAGCCCGGCGCGCGCAACATCGACATCTACGCGGCGCTCGCCGCGAAGGGCGTGGCGATGCCCTCGGGCTCGTGCCCGAACATCGCGATCGGCGGGCTCGCGCTCGGCGGCGGGATGGGCCTCGCCGGGCGCCGGTTCGGACTGGCGCTCGACCGGATCGTCGCGCTCGACGTCGTCACCGCCGACGGCCGCAAGCGGACGGTGGACGCCTCCCACGGCGAGGACCTCTTCTGGGCGCTGCGCGGCGGCGGCGGCAACTTCGCCCTGGTGACGAAGCTGCACATGCGCGTCGAGCGCGACGTGCGCCAAGCCTCGTGGTTCCGCGTGTCGTTCCCCGCCGCCGCGCGCGAGGAGGCGCTCGACGCGTGGGACGGGTTCGCGCCGACGGCCCCGCACGCGCTGACCTCGATCTTCACGCTGACCGCCACCGAGGCGATCTCCGACGGCCAGTACTTCGGCGACACGGCCGCGCTCACCCAGCTGGTCGCGCCGCTGGCGCGGATCCCGGGCGCGAGCCTGGCGGTCGGCACCTCCCCGTACCTCGCGCTCCAGGAACGCTGGGCCGGCTGCGCCGAGGGGAACCGCGAGGCCTGCCGGACCGTGGCGCGCGAGACCTTCGACGCCGCCTCGATCTACGTCGGCCGGCGCCTGAGCGCCGAGGGCCGGCGCGCGTTCCTGGCCGCCGCCGACGGCGGCGCCACGCTGCTCTGCGACGCCTACGGCGGCGCGATCAACAACGTCTCCGCCCACGCGACCGCGTTCGTGCACCGCAAGGCCCGCTTCAGCGTGCAGATCCTGTCCTACGCGGCGCCGGCGATCGCCCGCTCGCGGGTCGGCAACGCCTACGGGCTGATCGCGCCGCACGGCAACGGCGAGGCGTACCAGAACTACCCGGACCTGCGGATGACCGGGTCGGCGAAGGCCTGGTACGGCGGCAACCGCGAGCGCCTCGTCGACGTCAAGACGACCTACGACCCGGACAACCGCTTCCGCGTCACCCAAGGCATCCGCCCCAGGTCGTCGTCCTAGCCGGGCGGCCAACGCGTCCGGCCGAATCCCGGCCCGGGTGTCGGTTCCCCGCCGAGCGGGGACACCCGAGACTCCCCTCTATGCAGACGATTTCCGGTGAGCGGCCCAGCGGAGCAGCCTGACTGGGCCCGGTGGCCGGCGGTCGGCGACGCCGGTCCGTGGACGCTCGGCGTCGAGGAGGAGGTCATGCTCCTCGACCCCCACGGCTGGGCGCCCGCCCAGGCGATCGAGCGCGTGCTCGAGAACGCCGACGTGCACCTCACGCGCAGCGCGGCGGCCGAGACCCACGCCGCCGCGCTCGAGCTCGCGACCGGCATCCACACGACCGTGGCCGGCGCCGTGACCGAGCTCGAGGTCTTGCGCCGGATCCTCGCGCGCCAGCTCGAGGCGCTCGACCTGCGCGCCGCCTCGGCGGGCACGCACCCGCTCGCGAGCTGGCGCAACACCGAGGTCTCGCCCGGCGAGCGCTACCAGGGCCACCACGAGAGCATGCGCGAGCTCGCGCGCCGCGAGCCCAGCTACGCGCTGCACGTCCACGTCGGGATCGCCGACGCCGAGACCGCGGCGCGGGTCGCCGACCGGCTCCGCGCGCACCTCCCGCTGCTGCTCGCGCTGTCGGCGAACTCGCCGTTCTGGCAGGGCCGTGACTCCGGGCTCGCGTCCGCGCGCACGCCGATCTTCCAGGCCTTCCCGCGCGTCGGGCTGCCGCGGCGGTTCGGGTCCTACGCCGCGTGGGTCGCGACCGTGCGGACGCTGGTCGACGCGGGCGCGATCGCCGACCACACGTACCTGTGGTGGGACGTCCGCCTGCAGCCGACGCTCGGCACCGTCGAGGTCCGGATCATGGACGCCCAGACCTCGCTGCGCGACGTCGCGCCGCTCCTCGCGCTCGTGCAGTCGGTCGCGCGGCTCGAGGCCGAGGAGGGCTACGTGTCGGAGGAGCTGCTCGACGCCCAGGAGGTCCTCGCGGAGAACCGCTTCCTCGCCGCCCGCGACGGCATCGACGCGCAGCTCGTCGATCCGGTGAGGCTGCGGCTCGTCCCCGCCCGCGAGCTCGTGCGCGACGTGGTCGACGCGGCCCGCCCCCACGCCTCCGACCTCGGCTGCGCCGACCAGCTCGACGCCGTGCAGGCGCTGATGGACGACCCGCCGGCCGCGCGCCAGCGCGCTCACGCCGGCGCGTCCGGCGACCTCGAGGGCGTGGTGGCCGCGCTGTCGGCCGCGTTCGTCGAGGAGGCGGCGGCGTGAGCGCGCCCCGCGTCGCGCTCGTCCTCCCCGGCGGCGGCGCCCGCGGCGCGTTCGAGGCCGGCGCGCTGTCGGTCCTGCTGCCCGCGCTGGAGGCCCGTGGCGAGCACGTCTCGATCGTCTGCGGGACGAGCGTCGGCGCGATCAACGCGGCGCTCGTCGGCTCGCTCGCCGGGCTCCCAGCCGCCGAGCAGGCCGAGACGATCCTGGCTCGCTGGCGGAGCATGCGCAAGGGCGACGTGATCGCGCCGCTGGTCGGCACCCACGCGCCGCTGACCGCGCTGCGGATGGTCGGGGAGATGCTCGAGATCCCCGGCCTGCGGATGACCGGCCTGATGGACCCGCGGCCGCTGCGCAAGAGCCTCGAGCGCTGGATCGACTGGATGGCGCTGCACCGCAACGTGCGCAGCGGCGTCATCGGCGCGGTCTGCGTCGTCGCGACGTCGCTGGACCGCGGCGGGCCGGTCGGCTTCGTCCAGACGCGCGGCAAGGTGCCGCGCTCGAGCGAGGAGATCCGGTACCTGCCGGTGACGCTCGCGGCCGAGCACGTGCGCGCCTCGGCGGCGATCCCGATGCTGTTCCCGCCCGTGCGCGTCGAGCGGCCGCGCACCGCCGCCGGCAACTACGTCGACGGCGGCACGCGGATGAACGCGCCGCTCGCGCCCGCGCTGGCGCTCGGCGCCGACCGCGTGATCGTGATCGGGTTCGAGCCGCTCGCCGGCGAGCGCGTCGCGACCGCCGTCGACCGCCGTGCGGTCCCGCACTTCTCCGACGTCGCCGCGAACATCCTCGACGGCCTGCTCGTCGACCAGGTCGCGGCCGACCTGCGGCGGATGCTGGCGATCAACTCGTTCTTCGCGGAGAGCGCCGGGACCGGCACCGCGCCGGGCGCACGGGCCTACCGGCAGGCGCGCGGGCACGCGCCGTACCGGAAGGTCTCGCACGTGCTCGTGGCGCCGAGCGAGCGCGGCGCGCTGGGCGAGATCGCCGAGCGCGTGCTGAGCGAGCACTACGGCGGCCTGAAGGCGCTGCGGTCCCCGGACTTCCTCGTGCTGTCGCGGCTGCTCGGCGGCGGACGGTCGCGCTCGCGCGGCGAGCTGCTGTCGTTCCTGCTGTTCGACGAGGCCTACGTCGAGGCGCTGATCCAGGCGGGGCAGGCGGCCGCCAGCGCGTGGATCGAGCGGACGCCAGGGCTGTGGCGCGAGCACGCCGAGGAGGTCTCGGGCTTCGGGCAGGACGCCGCCGACCATCTCGCCGAGGAGTCCGCGCTGGACGAGTTCCGCTCGCTGCGCCGGCGCTAGCTAGTCACGCGAGAACAGCATGCCGGGCGGCTCGGGCTTGCTCCACAGGCGCTCGGGGACCGGGCGCGCGACGCCGCGCGGCGGCTCCTCCGGCGCGGGCGACTCCGCGCGGGGCGCGGGCGGGGCGGCCGGCGTGGGCTCCTCGCGCAGCGCGATCGCGGCGAGAACCGCGGCGATCGGCGGCAGGATCACGACCAGGAGCCACGGGCGACCGGCGTCGGTCCCGGCGACGAGGGCATGCGCGACCGCCAGCGCCCAGAAGCCGAGCACCGCGCCGTGCGCCCAGCGCATCGACGCGCGGCGGACGAGCACGAGGATCGCGGCGGCGACGAGGCCGTAGCCGGCGAGCACGCCGAGGCCGACGCCGAAGCGGTGCTCGGGCGCGGCGAACGGGATCAGGGTGGCGGGCAGGCCGCCGTCGAGGTGCGGGTCGACCGCGTAGCTGAGCGCGTGGACGGCGATCGCGACCAGCGCGGCCTTGGTCAGCGCCTCGTGCAGCGAGCGCTCGGCGTCGGCCGAGCGCAGGAGCGGCCGGTTGCCGCCCGAGCGCAGGATCCCGACGGTCACGGCGAGACAGGCGATCGCGAGCGCGACGATCCCCGCCGCGCGGCTGAGCGACCACCAGAACGCGACGTCGCCGAGCACGAGGGTCACGAGAGCTGCTCCTTCGACGTGAGCTCCTGCTCCTCGTCGTCGCCCGGGCCCTGCGGCGCCGGCGTGGGGTTCGTCGGCACGATCCGCGGCTGCGGGCTGCCGTAGTTCCGCGGGCCGCCGTAGTAGAAGCGGCGGCGCGGGGTCGGCGTGGGCGTGAGCTGCGGCTGCCGGAAGGGCGAGAGGCTCGGGCCGGTCGTGGTCGGGGCGACGACGCCGGGGATCGTGTCGGGCTCGGCGGCGGCCGGCTGGCGCCCCCACGCGACGACGGCGCCGAACGTCGCCAGCGCGAGCGCGGCCGCCGCGACGGCGACCGTGCGCCCGATGCGGGTGCGACCCTTCGACTCGGCGTCCATGACACCAGTGAACCCCGAAGGCGTAAGCGGCGGATAAGCGCTCATAAGCGATGTGTAAGACCCACGCGCTGTTTTATTTAACCGGCTCCTAGGGTCATTCGCCACCCTTCTTCCTGCATGAGCTTCGCCTCCCCAGCCGTCCTCGTCGCGTTGGCGCTCGTGCCGGTGCTGGTCGTCGTCTACCTCGGGCACCACCGGCGCGGGCTGCGGGCCGCCGCCGCGTTCGCGGCGCCGGCGATGGGCGCGTCGGTCGCGCCGAAGCGCCCGGGCTTCCGCCGCCACCTCCCGATGGCCGTCGTGCTCGTCGCGATCGCGGGCCTGATCGTCGCCGCCGCGCGGCCACAGACCACGAAGGCCGTCCCGGCCGAGCAGGCGACGATCGTGCTCGCCAGCGACATCAGCGGCTCGATGCTCGCGACCGACGTCGCGCCGACCCGGCTGGCCGCCGCCAAGAGCGCGGCGCTGACGTTCGTCGGCAAGGTGCCGCGGCGCGTGAACATCGGGGTGGTCGCCTTCAACCAGGTCCCGCGCGTGCTCGAGACGCCGACGCGCGACCGCGCCGCCGTGAGCGACGCGATCGGCGCGATGACCGTCAGCGGCGGCACCGCGACCGGGACCGCGATCCAGACCGCCGTCCGGCTCGTCACCAGCGCGCGGCAGGACTCCGACCCCGACAAGCCGCCGCCCGCCGCGATCGTGCTGCTCTCCGACGGCGCCTCGACGCGCGGCATCGACCCCGCGGCCGCCGCGCAGGCCGCCGCCAGGCTGAAGATCCCGATCTACACGGTCTCGCTCGGCACCGCCGCCGGCACGATCACGGTGACGCGCGCCAACGGCACGACCGAGGTCAAGCCCGTCCCACCCGACACTGCCTCGCTGCAGCGGATCGCCGAGGTCTCCGGCGGCAAGGCGTTCACCGCCGAGAACGCCGGCGACCTCAGCCAGGCGTACGAGAACCTCGGCTCGCAGCTCGGTCGCAAGACCGAGAAGCGCGAGCTCACGGCCGGGTTCGCCGGCGGCGCCCTCGCGCTGCTGCTGCTCGGCTCCGTCATGTCCCTTCGCTGGTTCGGCCGGCTCGTCTGACAAAGGAGCACCACCCCATGACCGATCATCACGACGACCCCACGACGGTCCCGCGCTCGCTCGACGAGCCGCGCGCCGCGCTGCAGGAGGCCCTGTACGAGATCAAGCGCGTGATCGTCGGGCAGGACGCGATGCTCGAGCGGCTGCTCGTCAGCCTGCTCGCGGGCGGCCACGTGCTGCTCGAGGGCGTGCCTGGGCTCGCCAAGACGCTGACCGTCAAGACGCTCGCCGAGACGCTCGGCGGGAGCTTCCGGCGGATCCAGTTCACGCCCGACCTCGTGCCGGCCGACCTCGTCGGCACGCGCGTGTTCCGGCCCGACAACGGGGCGTTCGACATCAGCCTCGGCCCGGTCTTCACGAACTTCCTGCTCGCCGACGAGATCAACCGCGCGCCCGCGAAGGTCCAGTCGGCGCTGCTCGAGGTCATGCAGGAGCGGCAGGTGACGATCGCCGGCAACACGTACCCGGTGCCGCGGCCGTTCATCGTGCTCGCGACCCAGAACCCGATCGAGTCCGAGGGCACGTACCCGCTGCCCGAGGCGCAGGTCGACCGGTTCCTGATGAAGATCGTCGTCGACTACCCGACCGAGG
>Ga0164241_10001402_pt1 | contig 29967 bp, 41 predicted proteins | sample OricomyardsoilBY_FD_108780 | JGI IMG/M metagenome (GOLD analysis project Ga0164241, IMG submission 108780) | Backyard soil microbial communities from Emeryville, California, USA - Original compost - Back yard soil (BY) | ecosystem: Environmental > Terrestrial > Soil > Unclassified | place: USA... | reverse complement strand
GGTGGTGGCTGGACTTCCCCCCTCCGCCCCGCTTTGCGGGGCACCTCCCCCGCGCGCGGGGGAGGATGGCGGTGGTGGCTGGTTTGCCCGGCTCGGCACTATGCCCCCCCCCCCGCGCGGTTGGGGAGGATGGGGACTGTTGGGTTAGTGGCCATCGTCGGACCAGTGGGGTGGGTCTTTGATGAGTTTTTGGACGCCGAAGGTTTTGGCGATTCCGATCAGGCTTTGATTCAGGCCACTTCTGGGGGTGGTGGCGATGAGGTGGGGGGCGCCGCTGGCATCACGGATGTGAAGACTGTTGGTCCAGTCGATCATCATGTCGATGGCGCGGCGTTTGGTGTGATGGCTGGCGAGGGCGGGCGCGAATTTTATGCCGTAGCGGGCGACCATCGCTTTCGCGGCGGTACGCGCGGCGGCGGGGTTGGGCGCACCGGACCCAGTGTGCTGCCAGTCTATCGGGATTGTTTTGAGATGCGGGACGGTTGCCGGGTCGGTGCCGTGCGCGATGCGCCAGCTCCAGTGCATCAGCCAGGCGCGTTCGGGCGGGCGGTATGTGGATGCGATGCGCACATGCGCGCCTGCATCGCCCAAGGCGTGCAGGAAGGCGCGCACGCTGGCGCGGAAATTTGGCAGCAGATCATCGGGCGATGCGCTGCCGGGGAAACGGTTTACCCATTGGGGGCCACTGGGCTCCACCTGTCTTACTCCTCTCAAGTCGCGTGTATTTTACGGGCGATTTGGAGGTGTTCGATAGCTGGTTAATTTTGGGGGCTTTATTGGGGGTTGCGCGGCGTCAAATGGATGGCCCGCACTTCGCGGGCCATGGCGGTGGAGTGGGTGGAAGGAGCGGCCCCCCACCCGAAAATCGCGCGCGATTTTCGACCTCCCCACAGGGGGGAGGTGAAGTTGTTAGCGGCGGCGTTTGCGCAGGGCGATTAGGCCTGCGCCTAATAGAAGGAATGTCGCCGGTTCGGGGACGGCGGGGGGCTTTTCCGTCAGGCCGTCGACGATGAATTTGCCGCCGTCATAGATTGAGATGTTGCTGCCGATGGGTGCGCGTTGCGCCAGCACCAGGTCCAGCTTGAAAGTGCCGCCGCCGGTGACCGGATCGAAATTCAGGATGCCGGTATAGTTTCGCTTGTGGCCCGAACCGTAATCTTCCGGCACCGTGATGGTGCCGACGATTGTGCCATTGATAACAAAATTCAGGGCCAGGTCGCCGCTCTTCATCGCGTTGAAGACGGTCAGCGAATATTCGACGCTGGAGATCGCGTAGAGGGCAACGCCGGTGAATTGCTGCGAGACGTAATCGCCCTGCTCATAGAGCGCAGGTGTTCTGTAGCCCGAAGGAACATTGCCGCTGCCGGTCCAGGCCTCGTAATAGGTCGACTGGGTGCTGGGAAAATTCAGCGTGACCGGTGTGGCTTGTGCGTGGCTGGAAACAGCAAGCGCGATGAACAAAGCAGTGATGCAAGACAGGTAGTGCTTCATGGCCCCTCAGTGGAATGGTGCTGAAATCGAGCTCATGCAAAGCAAAAGGCATACCAGCCTTTTGTTTCAATATCTTAAGTGTGTGACCTACATAAACTTGTAAATATAACTTACAAAAATGTCGGCTTTGCGCGTCACCAGCACGCGCATGCGCATTAGTCGGCAGCGTTTGCGGCGGGTCTTTTGACTTTGACGCTGTTCAGCGTGGCGTGCATGGCCGCTTTGAGGATTGGTGCTGGCCGCATGTGGGAAAGATATTTGAACGCGCTGAAATCTGCGCCCTCCACGAGTGCAGATGTATAGGGCAGGAGATGGCCGTCCGCGCTGGCGGGATTTTGGCCGTAGACACAGGCGGCATAGGCGAAATCGCGCAAGATTTCGTTGCTGCTGGAGTTACCGAGCGCCCAGCGCCTTAAGCGCGAACCATGCACTGTTGCGAGTTGGCGTGTGCGATCCGGATCAATCTCAAACATATGATGATAGGCCGGTGGTATGATGGCTTTGGCGGCTTCGATCTGCATTTCATCCACCACGCCGTTCCATGCCGTGGTTGGGCGGCTGCTGCGCGAAAAGAAATTGTAGAACAGGCGGTGCGTGGCGCGGTTCGACAGGTTTTCGGAGCGGCCATGCCATGCTTCCGATGAGAAAAACACAATGTCGCCGGCGCGCCCTGTCATATCCACTTCGAGGGGATGCGGCGCTCTTGGCTCGTTCATGCATATCGAGACCGGCGGCGTGTTGAGATGGCTGCCGGGGACGAGGCAGGTGCTGCCCATCTTCGGACCGATATCATCGAGCAGGATGTTGAAGTTAATGCTGCCGCGCCGATCTTTGTGATAGGAGAGCCGCCCTGTTCCGGGCGGTACTTTTTGAAACCAGCTGTGGGACAGGTAGAAATCTTTTCCGACGATGCGTTCGAGCAGGCCGTGCAGCGCTGGATTTGCCAGCGGTTTCAGCAAACGCGGATCGAGAAAGCCGACATGCGGAATGATGAGTGTTGGCGTTTGGTCAGTGGGTTTGGGCGGGTCTTTGCGCGGCACCGGCTTGATGCCGGAGTAAGGCGGGGTGTGGACGACGCCGTTGGGAAAGCGCTGGAGCAGGTCGTTCACAGCGGTTTGTAGCTCAGCGAATTCCGCGCCGGAATATGCGCCCGGTATGCGCAAGTGACCATCGCGTGTCAGCGATTGCCATGCCAGTTCGGAAACCTGAATGTTCGACACTTGCCCCCGCATCGTGTGAATCCGTTCCGCGCTGTTTATACCACAGCCATGGGCGGGGCGGCACTGCCGGCGGGTTGATTTTTGGCGGTTACCGTTAAGGCGCTGAGTTCCCGAAAGGATACCAAGGGTATAGGCCTATAGCTTAATCCCGAAGCGGGCTGTGCCGACGACGGTGAGGCCGTAAAGCGCCACGGTCAGCGCGCAGGATGCCAGCAGCGCGATCCAGAAGTTCACACCATGGCGCAGCATGGTGGGGAAGACCAGAAACATTGGCAGCGATGGCAGGACATACCAGAAGGTTGCTTCGGCGTGGTTGGCGATCCGCGTGGTGTCCCCCGTATCGCGCCAGAGCCAGATGATGGCCAGAACCGATACCAGCGGCAAGGATGCGACGAGCGCACCGAAGGCTGGGCTGCGTTTGGCGATTTCCGAGACGGCGGCGATGATGACGCCAGACAGCAGAGCTTTGAGCGCAAGATAGAACATCATGCCTGCTTCGGTTGGGGCTTCGTGATGCTCAGCATAGGTGATTTTGGCGGGTATTGGGGGGCGCGGTTTACCGAATGATCGGGAGGTTTTTGTTGAGCGCTGTGCGGCGTCAGCTGGGTGGCCCGCACTAGGCGGGCCATGACAGGGGTGGTGGTGGGGCCCGGCTCGTCGCGGCTTTGCCGCTTGGCCGGGATGACAACGCGGGTGCTGTTACAGCGGGATGTTGTCGTGCTTTTTCCAGATGTGGGGGACTTGTTTGTTTTGCAGCATCCGCAAGGCGCGGGCGACGCGCCAGCGGGTGTTGCGGGGGTTGATGACTTCGTCGATGTAACCGCGCTGGGCGGCGACGAAGGGATTTAAGAAGCGGTCTTCATATTCTTTGGTGCGTTCGGCAATGGCTTCCTTGTCGCCGATGTCCTGGCGGAAGATGATTTCCACTGCGCCCTTCGCACCCATCACCGCGATTTGCGCGGTTGGCCAGGCGTAGTTCACGTCTGCCCGCATGTGTTTGGAGGCCATCACGTCGTAGGCGCCGCCATAGGCTTTGCGGGTGATGACGGTGACTTTGGGGCAGGTCGCTTCGGTGTAGGCGAACAGCAGCTTGGCGCCGTGTTTGATGATGCCGGTATGTTCCTGGGCGACACCCGGCAGGAAACCTGGCACGTCCACGAAGGTTACGATGGGGATGTTGAAGCAATCGCAGAAGCGCACGAAGCGCGCGGCTTTGCGTGATGCGTCGTTATCCAGCACACCGGCCAGCACCATTGGCTGGTTGGCGACGAAGCCGACCGTTTTGCCCTCGATACGGCCAAAGCCGGTGATGATGTTTTTGGCAAAGTTTTCGCCGATCTCGAAGAAGTCGCCTTCGTCGGCGACTTTGTGGATCAGCTCTTTCATGTCGTAGGGCTTGTTCGGATTTTCCGGGATCAGCGTGTCGAGCGAGAGTTCTTCGCGCGTCGCCAGATCATCTGTCGGCCAGCTTGGCACCTTGTCCCGATTGTGCAGGGGCAGGAAGTCGAACAGGCGGCGCATTTCTTCGATGCAGACGACATCGTTTTCATAGGCGCCGTCGGCCACCGAGGTTTTACTGGAATGGACTTTGGCGCCGCCCAGTTCTTCGGAGGTCACGTCTTCATGCGTCACCGTTTTGACCACGTCGGGGCCGGTGATGAACATGTAGCTCGTGTCGCGCACCATGAAGATGAAATCGGTCATCGCGGGGGAATAGACGTCGCCGCCAGCGCAGGGGCCCATGATGACGGAGATTTGCGGGATCACGCCGGAGCCCATGACGTTGCGTTTGAAGACTTCGCCATAGCCTGCGAGGCTGCCCACACCTTCCTGGATGCGGGCGCCGCCTGCATCGAACAGGCCGATGACGGGGGCGCCGTTTTGCAGGGCCATGTCCTGCACTTTGCAGATTTTCTGGGCGTGCGTTTCGGACAGCGAGCCGCCGAAGACGGTGAAGTCTTTGGCGAAGACATAGACCATGCGGCCGTTGATCGTGCCCCAGCCTGTCACCACGCCGTCGCCGGGGATGCGGTTTTTATCCGCCCCGAAATCGGTGTTGCGATGTTCGACGAACATGTCGAACTCCTCGAACGTGCCGGGATCGAGCAGCAGGTCCAGACGCTCGCGGGCGGTGAGTTTGCCCTTTTTGTGCTGGGCGTCGATGCGGGCCTGGCCGCCGCCCAGTTTGGCGCGGGCGCGGCGTTCTTCGAGTTCGGCGAGGATATTCTTCATGGGGGCTGGATCTTCCGGCATGTGCTGGGGATGTGGGGTGTCATATCGACCGGGAGGGGTCAAGTTGTCGTTTTAACTCGGGGGGTTGGGGGGCTTCTATCCCATTGAAGCGGATAGGAGGCTGATGGGGTCTGTGGTGCGAGATGGCGGAGCGGTGGCGCGTGGTTTGGCAGTCGCCCCCTCTCCCTGGCGTGCTTCGCTGGCGCTCAGCACCCCCCTCCGGGGGCGAGGGAATGTGGCCCTGCGCAGTTTTGCGGGCAGCGGCCCCCCACCCGAAAAATTCTTTGAATTTTTCGACCTCCCCACAAGGGGGAGGTTAAGGGTTTGGGGTGGCGAGTTTTAGGGCTTGTTCGGCAGCTTTTAGGTCGGCCAGCAGGGTTTGGGCGCGTTGGTCGGCTTCGGCGTCTGTGCCCCATTTTTCGGCCTGGAAGGTCTCGTCTATGCGGGAGAGGGCGAAGGCTTCGGCGGCGGTGAGGTGGCGGGCCAGGACCGCAAGGCCGAGGGCGAGGGAGCCGGTGATTGCTGTCAGGGTGTGGAGCGCGACGAGGCTGAGGGGCTCCAGCGTCTCGGTATGGGCGGTGAGGCGGGCCAGGGCTTCGGGCGGCTGTTCGATATAGCCGATGCCGGTGGTGGGTTTGAGTTTGGCGCCGTGGGTTTTTTCTAGCCAGTCGAGGATCGGGGTCCAGGCATGGGACTGGCGGATGATAAGCGCGTCCGGCCCCTCCGCCCGATAGCAGAGCAGATCGGTTTTGGCATAAGCGGCGACTTCGGCGGCGATGGCGGCGCGGTCGGCGGCCCCGTCTATTGCGGCGATGGCGATGCGGGTGAGTTTCATCGTGGGGGGGAGGATGGCTTCACCTTGCGCGCGCCATTCATCGGCGATGGCTTCGGCAAACGCGTTTGTCGGCGCGAGGAGTTGGGCGCCTTTGGTGGTTTTGACGGACTTGCCATCGAGCAGGATGGCGAAACCGTTTTCAGTGGGTGATGTGGAGACGGATTTGTAGAAGCGTTTCATTTTGTCTTTTTTGGTTTGACGCGCAGCGCGTTTGGCAGGCCGTCATGGGGGCCGAGTTTTATTTTTGGGTGATCGGCCCAGTAGAGTTTGCCGACCTGTTTGTTGCGTTTGGGGTGGAACGGGTACCAGAACTGATTGTTGCGGCGTGCGGCTTCGCCGCCGACGATGAGCAAGGCGTCTTCATTTGTATTGTTGAGGATGACATGGGTGATGCCGGTGCCGGAGGGCCAGGCGATGAAATCCCCCTGCCCCATTTGCGTGATGTGGCCATCGTTCCACGCATCGACCTTGCCGGAGACGACGTAGACGAATTCTTCTTCATCGCGCTCTGCGTGGGGCCATGAGGTGCGGCGGCCCGGTTTGAGCAGTTCGACATGCACGCCGATGCGGCTGAAGCGGGCGCGGCGGCCGAAGGGGGCATCTATGCCCAATTGTTCGGTGCTGCCGGGATAGGGCGTGGAGCGTTTTTCGAGGATGTCGCGCCAGTGGGTGACGAAATCGGGGCGTTTGCGTTTTTGGCTGCCGCGGGGGGATGGGGCGTTGCGGGCCGCATTTGTTTGGCCGTCATGGGGGCCGAGTTTGCGCGTGGGTGCATCGCTCCATAGCTTGCCCATTTTTTGCAGGTTCTCACCGGCGGCGGCATCGACCGGGTGGGCGAATTTGGAAAGATAGCGCATCGCTTCGCTGAACAGGAAGACGCGCGCATCGTTGGGCGTGTTGTTGAGGATGGAGTGCGCGATGCCGGTGTGGGCGGGAAGGCAGATGCCATCGCCTTCCGTCAGCGCATAGAGATGACCGTCCACCCAAAGATCGGGGGCGCCTTCGAGGACGAAGAGGAAAATATCTTCATCGCGCGCGGCTATGGGGGGATGGGCGCGTATGCCGGGTGGCAGGCGCAGGTGGGCGACGCGCAAATGCGACAGGCCGGTGGCGGCGCCCAGTTCGGCGATGTAGCCGAAGGGTTCGTTCATCACCGGCGGCTGCGCCTGTTCGGGAGATTCCGCCTCTTTCCAGTGTTTGATGAAGGTTGGGGTTTTCATCTTTTTACCGGGCCATCTTTTTACAGGGTCAGCTTTTCTTAGCCGACGCGAAGGGATTTTCGTTTGCGTTGGGATTGAAGCCGAGAAGTTTCCACGTCTTCAGCATATGCGGCGGAAGCGGCGCCGTCACGGTGAGGCGGCCGCCTGCGGGGTGGGCGATGTCTATTGAGCGGGCGTGCAGGTGGAGGCGGTCTTCAATGTCGCCGCGCGGGCGGGCATTGGTTCCGCCATATTTGAAATCGCCGATGATGGGGGTGCCGAGTTCCGCCAGATGCACGCGGATTTGGTGGGTGCGGCCTGTCACCGGTTTGGCGGCGACCCAGGCAAGCTCATCGCCCGCGTGATCTATCACCGCGTAATCGGTGATGGCGTGTTTGGCGTCTTCGTTATCATCTTCCGCCGCCACCATGCGTTCGTCGCGGCCGTATTTGCCGTGGCCGCCTTCTTTGGCGAGTGCAAGTTTGATGCTGCCCTGTTTTTCCTCCGGCACGCCTTTGGTGAGCGCCCAGTAGATTTTTGAGGCATCGCGCTGGCGCAGGGCTTCGCCGAGTGCGGCGGCGGCGGGGACGGTGCGGGCGATGACGAGGACACCGGAGGTATCGCGGTCCAGGCGGTGGACGAGACGGGGGCGCTGTTTTTTGCCGAACATCAGCGCATCGAGCATACCATCGACATGTTCTTTCAGGCCGGAGCCGCCTTGCGTGGCGAGGCCTGATGGCTTGTTGAGCACGATGACCTGTTCATCCTGATAGATGACCATTTTCTGGATGCGGTCGATGTCGATCGGTTTTTCGGCGCGCGGGGTGTGGCTTGGCTGCGCGCGGGCACCTGTGAGTTGGGGCGGCAGGCGCAGGGTTTGGCCGAGGGAGAGGCGGTCGCTGGATTTGACGCGTTTGCCATCGAGCCTGATCTGGCCGGTGCGCAGCAGCTTTTCGAGCATGCCGTGGGTGAGTGTGGGGACGTGGCGTTTGAACCAGCGATCCAGACGGATGCCATCATCGTCTTGTGAGATGAATGCGGTGTCGGCCATCAGAGTGTGCGTACCAGTGTGAGGCCGGCGAAGAGCGCGCCGACCGAGAGGATGACGGAGCCAGCCATATAGGCGGCGGCGGTGAGGTAGGTGCCGCGCTGGATGAGGAGGGCTGCATCCAGCGAGAAGGTGGAGAAGGTGGTGAAGCCACCGAGGACGCCGACAGTGAGGAAGGCGCGCAGTTCAGGCGTGAGGTTGAGTTTGAGAGCACTGGCTTCGACGATGACGCCCATCAGGAAGCCGCCCAGAATGTTGATGGCGAAGATGCCCCACGGAAAGGTGGCGTTTGTGGGCTGGATGGCCCCGGCCATGCCATAGCGCGCCACCGAGCCGATGGCGCCGCCTGTGGCGACGGAAAGGAGGATTCCCCATTGCATGTGATGATCCGCTGTTGTTCTGGGCGGGGTATAGCAGAATTGGGAGATGGGGCACCTCCTCTTCTTTTGAGGGCTTGGCTGGTACCTGGGTTCCCTTCCCTCGCTTCGCTCGCCGGGAATGACAGTTAGGTTTTTTGGGCTCTTAGTTTGGACCAGTAGTCTAGGCGTTTGGTGATTTCGCGTTCGAAGCCGGTTTCTTTGGGCTCGTAGAGTTTTTGGCGGTCCATTTCGTCCGGGAAATAGTTTTGGCCGGAGAAGGCGGCTTCGGTTTCGTGGTCGTACTGATAGCCTTGGCCGTAGCCGAGGTTCTTCATCAGCTTGGTTGGGGCGTTGAGGATGTGGGCGGGGGGCATGAGGGAGCCGTGGTCGCTGGCGGCGCGTTTGGCGGCGCTCATGGCTTTGTAGACGGCGTTGGATTTGGGCGCTGTCGCTAGATAGAGCACGCATTGCACCAGCGCGATTTCGCCTTCGGGGGAGCCCAGAAAATCGTAGACGTCTTTGGCGGCTAGGGCTTGCACGACCGCTTGCGGATCGGCGAGGCCAATGTCTTCTATCGCGGCGCGTACCAGGCGGCGGGCGATGTAGAGCGGTTGTTCGCCGCCCGCGAGCATACGCGCCATCCAGTAGAGCGCGGCATCGGGATCGGAGCCGCGGATGGATTTGTGTAGCGCGGAAATCAGATTGTAATGTTCTTCGCGCGACTTGTCGTAGATCGGGGCGCGGCGTTGCACGGCGGCGACGATTGCCGCCGAGTCCAGCTTCTTCACCGTTTTGATGGCGGCAAGTTCTTCAGCGAGGTTGAGCATGTAGCGGCCATCGCCATCGGCCATGGCGCGCAAACTGGCGCGTGCGTCTTCGGTGAGGGGGAACGGTTCGCCGTAGTGTTTTTCGGCGCGTTGGAGCAGGGTTTCGAGGGCTGCATCATCGAGGCGGCGCAGCACCATCACTTGCGCGCGGGAGAGGAGCGCGCCGTTTAATTCGAAAGACGGATTTTCTGTTGTAGCGCCGACGAGAACCACTGTGCCATCTTCCATCACGGGGAGGAAGCTGTCTTGCTGGCTGCGATTGAAGCGGTGGATTTCGTCCACGAACAACAAGGTGCCCTGCCCCATGCGCCTGCGCAGGCGCGCGGCATCGAACGCTTTTTTCAAATCGGCAACGCCGGAGAAGACGGCGGAGAGTTGTTCGAAATGCAGTTTGAACGCCGTGGAGAGAAGCCGCGCGGTGGTGGTTTTTCCCGTGCCGGGCGGGCCCCAGAGGATCATCGACTGGGCGCGGGTTTGCGCGATCATGCGGCCTATCGGGCCATCTGGCGCCAGCAGATGATCTTGCCCCACGATGTCGGCGAGGCTGGTGGGGCGCAGGCGGTCGGCCAGCGGGCGCGGGGCGTTATCGGGTGCGCCTGCGGTTTCGAAAAGATCGGTCATGGCTGATTGTACACGGGGTTTGCGCCGGGGAGATAGGGGACGGGCTATGCCCTGACTTTGCGCAGCAGGGCCGGGGTCGCGAACAGCATGGCTAGAGCACAGCCTGAAATGATCCCCACTGTGAGATCCTCAATCAAAGTCAGGCCGAAGGTTGTGAGCAGCACTGCAGCCCCGCGCCAGTTTTTAAGCAGCTGAACGAACGCTGTCTTTTCGGCCATGTTCCAGCACACCACCACGAGCACGGCGGCGAGCGCGCAAAGCGGCACGTAAGCTGCCAGCGGTGCGGCAACGAGCAGGAACAGGAGCAGAATTGCGGCGTGCATGATGCCGGAGAGTGGGCTGCGCGCACCGGCGCGGATGTTGGTGGCGGTGCGGGCGATGGTGCCGGTGACGCTGATGCCGCCGAAAATGGCCGAGGCAACATTGGCGAAGCCTTGCGCCACCAGTTCCATGTTCGAACGATGTTTGCGCGCGGTCATGCCATCGGCCACCTTGGCCGAGAGCAGGCTTTCGACGCCGCCAAGCAGGGTGAACGACAGCGCCGCTGGCAGGATGTTCCAAAACAGATCGCGTGAGAACGGCAGCAGTTGCGGCATGGGCAGGCCGCCGGGTAGTGCGCCAAAGCGTTCGCCAATGGTTTGAACGGGAAAGGGCAGCAGCGCCGCGCACAACGATGCGGCGACTACTGCGATCAACATGCCGGGCCAGGTGGGGCGCGTGCGTTCGAGCGTGAAGATTAGCGCCACTGCCGCGCAGCCGATGCCGAGCGCGGCCCAGTTGAGGGTGGGAAGTGCGTGTGCCAGCGCGGCCAGTTTGGGCAGCAGGTGGCCCGGTTCTGCGCCGCTGAGCGTGAGGCCGCCGAGGTCTTTGAGTTGGCTGGCCAGAATGGTGATGGCGATGCCGCAGGTGAAGCCGACCGTAACCGCATGGGGGATGTGCCGGATCAGCGAGCCCAGACGCAACATGCCGCCGAGCATCAGCAGCAGGCCGGAGACTGCAACGGTGAGCAACAGCCCTTCGATGCCGAACTGGGCGACTGTTGCGGCGACGAGAACGATGAAGGCACCCGCAGGGCCGCCGATCTGGTAGCGGCTTCCGCCCAATGCGGACACGAAGAAGCCGCCGATGACGGCGGTGTAGATGCCGCGTTCGGGGCTGACGCCGGAAGCGACCGCGATGGCCATGGAGAGCGGCAAGGCCACGATGGCGACGGTGATGGCGGCGACCAGATCGTGCCGGAATGCATCGACGCTGTAGCCTTCGCGAAGGGTGGTCAGCAGCTTCGGTTTATAGAGATGCGAGGTGGAGGAGCCATCGGGCATGGACTGAGTGCATCACCCCCGCACGCTGAGTTGCATTTGGCGGCCATCGCGGATCACGATCATGTTCCATTGGCCCTGCGCTGCTTCGAGGGCGCGGGTGAGATCGGCCACGCGGTTGATTTTGGTGCCGTTGACCACCATCACGATGTCGCCGCGCTGGAAGCCGTAATTGTCCGACGGGGTGCCTGCTGTCGTGGAGGTGACGACAACGCCTGTTGCGCTGTCATCCAGCCCGAAATTATCGACTGTGGCGGGGGAGAGGTTTTCGATTTTTGCACCGGTCATCGGGTTGCGGCCCGCGATGGCGGTTGTCTGGCGCGGCGGGTCTTCGGGGGCGAGGGTGAGTTTGGCATCGACGTCGCGTTTCTTGCCGTTGGAATAGACTTGCAGCTTCACCACATCGCCCGCTTTGTGGGTGGCGATGCGGTAGTTCAGCGATTGCATGTCGTCCACAGATGTTCCGTTTACGGATAATATGACATCGCCGGTTTTGAGGCCTGCTTTACCCGCGGCGCCGTGGGCGTTGACGCTTTTCAGGAGTACGCCGCCGGGGCGCGGCAGGCCGATGCTGCTGGCGATGGAGGGCGTGACGGGTTGGCCGCTGGCGCCGACCCACGGCAGTTTGGCGCCGCCACTGCTGCCTTCCAGCACACGGCGCACAAGGTTTGACGGAATGGCGAAACCGATGCCAGCATATTGGCCGGTGCGCGAGACGATGGCGGTGTTGATGCCTGCGAGGCGGCCATCCAGCGTCACCAGCGCGCCGCCGGAATTACCGGGGTTCACGGCGGCATCCGTTTGAATGAAGAACTGATAATCGTTGGCGCCTGCCGCGGTGCGCGACAGTGCGGAGATGATGCCCATGGTGACGGTTTGGCCGACGCCGAACGGATCGCCGATGGCGAGCGCGAGGTCGCCGACACTCAGTCTGTCGCTATCGCCGAAGGGGATGGTGGGGAGTTTTTCGCCTTTCACGTCGATCTTCAGCACGGCGAGATCGGTGCGCGGATCGGCGTGGACCAGTTTGGCTTTGAATTCGCGCTTGTCGGACAGCACGACCACGATGTTCTGGCCGCCCTGCACAACGTGATTGTTGGTGATGATGGTGCCATCCGCGCGCACGATGACGCCGGAGCCGAGCGATTGTTGCACGCGCTGGCGCATTTCGGGCGAGACACCGAAGAAGCGCTGGAACATGGGATCGTTGAACAGCGGGTTGACCTGCTGTTGCACGACGGTGCGGGTGTAGACATTCACCACGGCGGGGGCGACGCGCTTCACCACTGGGGCGAAGGTCATCTGCACCTGCGGCATGGATTGAGGGACGGCGAGCTTGGGCGAAGGCAGGGCTGCGTGTTTGGGTGCGGGAGGCGCGGCCACTGCGGGGACTGCCAGAAGGCTGAGGCCAAGGCAGAGGCCAGAACAAAGGGACACCAGGTGGTTCAACCGCTGCATCAATAAGCTCCCGGGTTTGTTCGCGTGGGCAGTAACTATCGCCTTTTCTCCAGATATGAAAAAGGGCGGCTTTGGGCCGCCCTCATCCAATCTTTGCGTCAACGCGAAACCTATTCTTCGGTTTCGTTCTCGTCGATCTCCACCGGGCCGGAATCTTTGCCCTTGGCTTCGACATCGCGGTCGATGAATTCGATGAAGGCCATGGCGGCGTTGTCGCCGTGGCGGAAGCCTGCTTTGAGCACGCGGGTGTAACCGCCGGGGCGGCTGACATAACGCGGGCCGATGATGTCGAACAGCTTCTTCACTTGCGTTTCGTCGCGCAACTGCGACATCGCCAGACGGCGGGCGTGCAGGTTGTTGCGGCGGGACAGGGTGACCAGCTTTTCGACGAACGGGCGAAGTTCTTTCGCTTTTGGCAGCGTCGTCTTGATCTGTTCGTGCTTGATCAACGCGGCAGCCATGTTCGCGAACATGGCTGTGCGGTGCGAAGCGGTTTTGCCGAGTTTACGGCCTTGGTTGCGATGGCGCATGGCACTTTGCTTTCAAAAAATCAGTACTGGTCTTCGTACCGCTTGGCGAGGTCTTCGATATTCTCCGGCGGCCAGCCCGGCACTTCCATGCCGAGATGCAGGCCCATTTCGGCGAGCACCGCCTTGATTTCGTTCAGCGACTTGCGGCCGAAGTTCGGGGTGCGCAGCATTTCGCCTTCCGACTTCTGGATCAGGTCGCCGATATAGACGATGTTGTCGTTCTTCAGGCAGTTGGCCGAACGCACCGACAGTTCCAGCTCGTCCACCTTCTTCAGGAGAACCGGGTTGAAGGCGAGATCTGGCTTGGTCTCTTCGGCGACGCGCTCACGCGGTTCTTCGAAGTTGATGAAGACCTGAAGCTGATCTTGCAGAATGCGCGCGGCATAGGCCACCGCGTTATCCGGCGTGACGGCGCCGTTGGTTTCCACCGTGAGGGTCAGTTTGTCGTAGTCGAGAATCTGGCCTTCGCGTGTGTTTTCAACCTTGTAAGAGACTTTCTTCACAGGTGAGAACAGGCTGTCCACCGGGATCAGGCCGATGGGCGCATCTTCCGGGCGGTTGCGATCGGCGGGGACGTAGCCCTTGCCGGACGCCACGACCAGTTCCATGCGGAATTCGACTTTTTCGTCGATAGTGCAGAGCACGAGATCGGGGTTGAGGATTTCAACGTCCGAGGTCTGTGCGATCTGGCCGGCTTTGACTTCGCCGGGGCCTTGGGCTTTGAGCGTAAGGCGCTTGGGGCCATCCGCATGAGAGCGCAGCGCGATCTGCTTCACGTTGAGCACGATGTCGGTCACGTCTTCGCGGACGCCCGCGATGGACGAGAACTCGTGCAGCACGCCTTCGATCTGGATCGAGGTGACGGCGGCGCCTTGCAGCGACGACAGCAGCACACGGCGCAGCGCGTTGCCCAGCGTCAGGCCGAAGCCGCGTTCCAGCGGTTCCGCGGTGATGGTGGCGACACGGCCAGCTTCATGGCCGCCTTCGACCTTGAGCTTTTGCGGCTTGATCAGTTCTTGCCAGTTTTTCTGAAACATTTTTTCCTCATCGTTTCCCGGACGTGTCGGATCACGCCCTTTTCGTTCGACGGGTTAAACTCATCCGAAATGCAAATTATACGCGACGGCGCTTCGGCGGTTTGCAGCCATTGTGCGGGATCGGCGTCACGTCACGGATCGACGTGACGGTGAGGCCCACTGCCTGGAGCGCGCGCAAAGCCGATTCACGGCCCGAACCTGGACCCGAAACTTCGACTTCCAATGTGCGCATGCCGTGATCGACAGCCTTTTTGCCCGCATCTTCAGCCGCCACCTGAGCCGCATAAGGGGTCGATTTGCGCGAACCCTTGAAGCCCATCATGCCAGCACTCGACCAGGAAATGGCGTTGCCAGCCTGGTCGGTGATGGTGATGATTGTGTTGTTGAAGGTCGCCGCGACATGGGCCACGCCCACCACGATGTTCTTCTTTTCTTTTTTGCGCGGACGCGCTGCCGGTTTGGCCATATTACTTCGTCACTTTCTTCTTGCCGGCGATGGCCTTTGCGGGGCCCTTGCGGGTGCGAGCATTGGTGTGCGTGCGCTGACCGTGGACCGGCAGGCCCTTGCGGTGACGCAGGCCACGGTAGCAGCCAAGATCCATCAGCCGTTTGATGTTCATCGCCACTTCGCGGCGCAGATCACCTTCGACCAAATAGTCGCGGTCAATCGCCTCACGAATCTGAATCACCTCGGAATCCGACAGGTCGGAAACGCGGCGGTCAGGGCCGATGCCGACCTTTTCGCAGATATCCGTGGCGTGTTTAGCGCCGATTCCATGGATATAGCGCAGCGCGATGGAGACGCGCTTTTGAGTGGGAATATTGACGCCAGCGATACGCGCCACGAGATTATCCTTTCCAAGCTCTTGAAATTCTTTGCCTTTACGATGCCTTGCAGCACCGGCCCGACTCTCGTCCGACCTAAAACATTGAATTATCAGGGCTTAAATTGCCGCGAGGGCGCGGATTATAGAAATCGCCGCCCGTTCGTCAACTGCCCGGAATTAATGTTTCCAGTTCCCTCTTTCGAAGGGAGCGGGAAACCCACAATGGACCTTTCCGATACCGTTGGCGCTCACGGAAAGATAGGGTCCTATACGGTTGTTGGCGATTCAAAGCTACCCTTGCGAGATGTCTTTCCATGTGTGCCGTTTTGGCCCTGCTTTTGAGTATTTAACGTGGCTATTGGGGGGGAAATCGACCTTGCGCGGGAGACGGGCTTTCTGTTGGGGCGGCTCGATGTGCGCCCCTCTTTGCGGGAAATCCGCGTTTCCGGGCGAATCGAGACGGTCGAGCCACGGGTCATGCAGGTTTTGGTGGCGTTGGCCCGGGCCGATGGGGGCGTGGTCTCCCGCGACCAGCTAATCGCCTGCTGCTGGGGCGGGCGAATCGTCGGCGAGGACGCGATCAACCGCTGCATCGCCAAAGTGCGCAAAATCGCCGAGCTGGACGGCCATGCGTCCTTCGCCATCGAGACGGTGGCACGGGTGGGCTATCGGCTGGCGCGGCTTCAGGCTGAGGCGACCGATCAATTATTGCCACCACAGGCACTCCACCCGCTGGTGGTGGCCACCATGCCGGGGGCGATGGTGCGAGAGGCACCCCTGCCCCGCCGGGGCCCTGTTGCCCGGCGTGTGGCGCTGGTGGGGGTGGTGCTTGTGCTGGTGGCGGCGGGGGCGCTGGCTGCGTGGCAGATGCGGCCGCGCCCGGTTTGGAGCATTGAGGGGTTTCAACTGCTCGTCTCGTCCGCCGCGATGGAAAACCAGCCTGCGCTGGCGCCCAATGGGGCGATGCTGGCCTATGCGGCGGGCTCGAACCAGGCGGGACGCAATCTCTATTTGCGCAATCTCACCCAAGGAGATCCGGCGCGCTTCACCAATAGTCCGTATGATGAATATTCCCCGGCCTGGTCGCCTGGCAGCGACCAGATCGCCTATCTGCGGCAGATGCCGGGCAAGCCTTGCACGATCATGGTCAAGCCGTTTCCGGCGGGTAATGAACGCGAGCTTGCGCATTGCAAGGCGAGCGAAACATCGCGGCTGAGCTGGAGCGCGGATGGGATGCTGTATTTTTCCGATGCGTCAGGAGCGGGCACGGTGGCGCGGATTGTGCGGCTTGATCCGGTCACGGGCAAACGCAGCGATGTGACGACGCCCAATGCGCAGATCGCCAATGATCGCGAGCCTGCGCCCTCGCCCGATGGGAAGATGCTGTCGTTTTATCGCGATCAATATCCGCATTCGGGAATCTTTGTGCGCGATCTTGCACGCGGCACCGAACGGCGCATTACACCGGATGGGCTTGCGGTGTGGGGCAATGGCTGGACCTCGGACGGGTCTGCGTTGATTGTTGGCACGCTGTTGCCGGATGAGCCTGCGCTATGGGCCTATCCGCTCAATGGTGATGCGCCGACGCGATTGACCTTCAACCAGCAGGAATTGGGACGCGTTGCGGGCGGGCCCGGCAATGTGGCGGCGGTGGAGGTTTATACCACGCGCAATGTTTTGACCGGGTTCGATGCCCAAGGCGCGCGCGAGGTTTTGTTCTCACAGAACAGCGATATTCTTGACCCAGATATTTCACCCGATGGCAGCGTGGTGTTTGTGTCTTATGGCGCGGGCGGGGTGTCGCTGATGGTGAAGCACCCCAATGGCGAGGCGCGGCGGATTGCGACTTTCAAGCAGGTGATGAATCCGCATTGGTCGCCGGACGGAAAACACATTGCCTATGCGACGGCGGACAATCTGGTTTCGGGGATTGGTGTTATTCGCGCCGATGGGGCCTCGCGCCATGACGCTGTGTCGATGAGTGCGGATGCGCAAGCCTCCGCGCCTGTGTGGTCTGCCGATGGCAAGACGTTGTTGTTCTCGGCCAATGACGGCAAGGGCTGGCGGTTGTGGCGCGTGAATGCCGATGGCACGGGCAAACCACAGCCCCTGCCCGGCTATGGCTGGTATTCGGTGCGGGTGCGCGGGGATGATTTATATGCGACGCGCTTTGACAAACCGGGTATCTGGAAATTGGGGGAGACGCCGCAATTGATTACCGCCGATCTGGCGCCGGAATATTGGCCGGACTGGGCGATTGCGGGCGATCTTCTGGTCTATGGCGATTTCAGCGATACCAAGCATTTGCGCATTGTGGTGCATCCGCTGAATGGGGATGCGCCGCGCAAGATTGATGTGCCCGATATGCGCCAGACCGAAGCGGGTGGTGTGTTGACCATTGATCCGCGCAGCAAGATGCCGGTGTATATTCGCGATCTCAGCGACAGTGATATTGCGCTGCTGCATCTGACGCGCAAATAAATTTCAGCGCGGACCGAGATTTGCGCGCGGGCCGAGTTGCGCCGTGATCCAGCGCCATACGTCTGGCCCCCAGACGGCGAAGGCCAGGGCGACCGCCAGAAACAATCCGAAGGCGAAGAGTTCAAGCATCATGTCCTCCTGATAACCGGGTTGAGCGTCGCTTTGATGACAGCCCTCGTTCATTTCGATTGCGTTCGGCCATGGAAAGGCCCCCCTAAGAACGCCGGGATGCCTTCCCACGCTCCACCAAAAAATGGGGGGCGCTGCCAAAGAACACGGACAAGCGCCCCACAAGTTGGGGGGAGGCTGGACGCGAGCCGTTACCGAATCGCGAAACGTGTGCGCCGCTGGGGAACGCCATAGAAACGGGTTGTCGATGCCACGGTTGTTGACGAGGCGGGTTGGGGTGCGTGGTTGATGGAGGCTTTACGGCAGGCCTCGAAGGCTGACCACGCGGCGAGGTTGGTGATGGGTGGGCGGGTGCCACAGAGATGGGTAGAACTTCGATGGGTGGAACTTGCTTCACCGAGTGGCGGGGCGGCTTCGGACGTTTTTGCGGGCTGGGTGGGAGCGGCGTTGCCTGAAACTCCGCTTTGTGCGGGCGCCCCGCTGCCGAGGGCGAGCCCGGTGACGAGACAGACGAAGGTGTTCAACTGGTTCATGGCGACCCCACTTCCGCGGCGAGATGACGGGTGGGTTTTGCCGCTGTGGAGGGGCCGCCGAAAGGACGGCGAGCCGACCTTATGCCGACCAAATGCCGACTAAGCCGGTGAAATGCTTGGAAAAAGCGATTTTGAGCGCGGCACGCACGAAAACGGCGGCCACAGGGCCGCCGTTTTCAGTGAGTCTTGTGTGAATGATCGCTTTAGGCGGCGCTGTCGAGTGCGGCGGCGATAGCTTTGGTCACGTCTGCGATGGGGGCCATGCCGTCCAGCGTCACCACTTTGCCTTGCTTGCTGTAGTAGTCGAGCAAAGGGGCGGTGTTTTTGTAATAGACATCAAGCCGGTTCTTCAGCGTTTCCGGATTGTCATCCGGGCGGGCGATGCCTTGTTTGATGCGTTGTTCCACGCGATCCAGCAGAATCCGGTCGTCGACCTTGAGTTCGAGGACGCGGGTGATTTGTTTGCCGCGTTTGGCGAGCATGGCGTCCAGCGCCTCTGCCTGCGCGATGGTGCGGGGGAACCCGTCGAAGACCGCCCCGTTTTTGCAATCGGGCTGGTCGTAGCGCTCGGCGATGATGCCGACCACGATGTCATCCGACACCAGATCGCCGCGGGCCAGAATGCCTTCAACCTGTTTGCCGAGCGGCGTGCCTGCGGCGATGGCCGCGCGCAGCATGTCACCCGTGGAGAGCTGCGGGAGGCCGCGCTCTGACTGCAATAATTTGGCTTGAGTGCCCTTCCCCGCCCCCGGAGGTCCAAACAGGACCAGATTCACCGCCGCGACCCTTTCAGCTTCGATTTCCTGATCAGCCCTTCATATTGCTGGGCAATAAGGTGGCTTTGGATTTGGGCCACCGTATCCATGGTCACGCTGACCATGATGAGGATGGATGTGCCGCCCAATGTCATTGCCACTTCGGCGCGCGCGAAATCCGGCAGGATGCAGACGAAGGCCAGATAGATCGCACCGATGACGGTGATACGGGTGAGCACGAAGTCGATATATTCCGCGGTCTTTTTGCCGGGACGGATGCCGGGGATGAAGCCGCCATATTTCTTCAGATTATCCGCCGTCTCTTCTGGGTTGAAGATGATGGAGGTGTAGAAGAAGGCGAAGAAGATAATCAGCGCCCCATAGAGGATTTCATAGACCGGGCGACCTGGGGCCAGATAGGTCATCATCGTTTGCAGCCAGCCGGACGCATTGGCGGCGTTGAAATTCGCGACCGTGGCCGGAATGAGCAGCAACGATGACGCGAAGATCGGCGGGATGACGCCCGACACGTTGATCTTGAGCGGCAGATGCGAGGATTCCCCGCCGAACATTTTGTTGCCGACTTGTCGCTTGGGATATTGCACCAGAAGACGGCGTTGGGCCCGCTCCATGAACACGATCAGAATGATGAGGCCAACCAGGCACGCGACGATGAAGAGAATTTCCGCGACCGGAATGGCACCTGTGCGGCCCGATTCAAACAACTGACCGATGGTGGTGGGGAAGCGCGCGATGATGCCCGCGAAGATGATGAGCGAGATGCCGTTGCCGACGCCGCGCGCGGTAATCTGTTCGCCGATCCACATCAGCAGCACGGTGCCCGAGGTCAGCGTGATGACGGTGGTGAAACGGAAGAAGAAGCCCGGATCAATCACCACATTGCCCATATTCTCAAGGCCGATGGCGATGCCCAGGGCTTGCAGAATGGCGAGGCCGACAGTGCCGTAGCGGGTGTATTGGTTGATGACCTTGCGGCCAGCCTCCCCTTCCTTTTTCAGGGCTTCCAGTTCTGGAAACACCGTCGTCATCAACTGAATGATGATGGAGGCGGAGATGTAGGGCATGATGCCCAGCGCAAAAATCGCCATGCGCTCGACCGCACCGCCAGCCAGCACGTTGAAGACATCGAGGATGCCGCCCTGTTGCTGGTTGAGGATGGAGGCGAGCGCTGCCGGATCTATGCCCGGCATGGGAATGAAGGTTCCGAGGCGGCAGACGATCAGCGCACCCAGCGTAAACCAGATGCGTTGCCGCAGCTCTTTCGCCTTGGCGAAGGAGCTGAAATTGAAATTGGACGCTAACTGCTCTGCCGCTGAGGGCATGCCTCACTCCCGGAACCCCGCCTCACCCCACGAGTATATATGGGGTGATGGCGGTAAATGCGAAGGGTCAGGCCGTCGCGCCGGACTTGCGGTCTGCCCGCTTTTGGGCGGCATCGGTACGGCGCTTCTGGCGCTTGCCCGGTTCACCCTTCTTGTTCAGATAGACCTTCTTTTCGAAGGTCGTGGTCAGCGTGCCGCCGGCTTTTTCGATAGCTGCGCGGGCGCCTTTGGTGGCTCCCCCAACTTCGATGTCCAGCTTCACGGACAGCTCATCGTTGCCGATGAGGCGGATGCCGTGTTTGCTGGTGCGGGCGACGCCGGTTTTGCGCAAAATATCTTCGGTGATCTTGGCATTGAGATCGAACTTTTTGGCCTCGATCGCGCGGGCGAGACGGGCGAGCGACACTTCGGCGAAATCCAGCGCGAAGATGTTGTTGAAGCCACGCTTTGGCAGGCGCATGTAAAGCGGCATCTGGCCGCCTTCAAAGCCGTAGACCGCGTTACCGGTACGGGCTTTGGCACCCTTGACGCCGCGGCCCGAGGTCTTGCCGAGGCCCGACGAGGAGCCGCGACCGACCTTGAGCTTGCGCTTGTGGGCGCCTTCGTTGTTTTTGATTTCGTTGAGTTTCATATCACTTGCTTTCTTCAACGACCTCAACGAGGTGCTTGACCGCGTTGATCATGCCGCGAACGGACGGCGTGTCTTCCAGCGTGCGCGTGCGGCGGATCTTGCCCAGCCCCAGACCGCGCAGCGTTGCCGCCTGCTCTTTCGGCTTGCGGTTGGCGCTTCTGATCTGGCGCACGGTAACGGTTTTATCGGCCATGACTTGGTTTCCCGGTTAGCTCGCAGGAGCCTGTTCGCCTTTGCCTGCGCCTTCGCGGCGGGAAAGGATTTCGGTGACGCTGCGACCGCGGCGTTGCGCGATCATGCGGGGGCTTTGCTGCGACTTGAGCGCGTCAAACGTGGCGCGCACCATGTTGTAGGGGTTCGAGGTGCCGAGCGACTTGGAGACAACGTCGCCAACGCCCAGAGCTTCGAACACCGCACGCATCGGGCCACCGGCGATGATGCCGGTACCGGCGGGTGCCGGACGCACGATGACCTTGCCCGCGCCGTGATGACCACGGGTTTCGTGGTGCAGGGTGCGGCCATCCTTCAGCGGAACGCGGATGAGCGACTTCTTGGCTTCTTCGGTCGCCTTGCGGATCGCTTCAGGCACTTCACGCGCCTTGCCGTGGCCGAAGCCCACGCGGCCACGCTGATCGCCGACGACGACGAGGGCTGCAAAGCCGAAACGACGGCCACCCTTCACCACCTTCGCCACGCGATTGATGTGGACCAGCTTGTCGATGAATTCGTTATCGCGTTCTTCGCGATCGTTACGATCCCGACGTCTGCCTTCTTCACGCGCCATGCGTCAGTTCCTTATCCAGATCAGAAATCGAGGCCGGCTTCGCGCGCGGCATCGGCGAGCGCCTTGACGCGCCCATGATAGATGTAGCCGCCGCGATCAAACACGACCTGCTTCACGCCCTTGGCCAGCGCACGTTCGGCGATTTTCTTGCCGACAGTGGTTGCGGCTTCGACATTCCATGTCTTTGCGGGCTTGCCTTCCTTCTCGTTGGTCGAGGCGGTGGCAAGCGTTGCACCGACGGTATCGTCGATGAGCTGCGCATAGATGTGCTTGCCGGAGCGGAAGACCGTGAGGCGCGCGCGCCCGGTGGACTTCTGCGACAGGCTGTAGCGCGAGCGCGATTTGCGGCGCTGGAACAGTTTGGTCGTCATTTCTTCTTGCCTTCCTTGCGGCGCACATATTCGCCCGCATAGCGCACGCCCTTGCCCTTATAGGGTTCGGGTTTGCGATAGGCGCGGATTTCTGCCGAAACCTGACCCACGAGCTGTTTGTCGATGCCGGACACAGTCAACATCGTCGGCTTTTCGGCCGTGATGGTGATGCCATCGGGGATCGGATAGGCGACATCGTGGCTGAAGCCGAGTTGCAGATTGAGGCTTTTGCCCTGCACTGCCGCGCGATAGCCGACGCCCTGGATTTCCAGCTTCTGGGTGAAACCATCGGTCACGCCAACCACCAGGTTGTTCACCAGCGTGCGGGACAAACCCCACATGGCGGCTGCGCGATCCATTTCTTTGTGCGGCGTGACGCTGAGGCCATCCGCATTCAATTCCACCGCCACCTCTTTGGGAAGCGTGACCTGCAATTCGCCTTTCGGACCTTTGACCTTCACGGTCTGGCCGGTGACGTTTGCGGTGACGCCCTTGGGAACGGGGACCAGTTTCTTGCCGATACGTGACATTAGAACACCTGACAGAGGACTTCGCCGCCGACATTCTTCTCGCGCGCGTCGTTGTCGGTCATCACGCCTTGCGGTGTGGACACGATCGACAGGCCAAGACCCTGGCGGTGCGGTTTCAATTCTTCGACGCCGGCATAGACCCGGCGGCCGGGCTTCGACACGCGCTTCAACTCGCGGATCACGGGGCGGCCCTCGTGATATTTGAGTTCGATTTCGAGCTCGCGCTTGCCATCGGCGAACTCAACTTCCGCATAACCGCGGATGAAGCCTTCGGCCTGGAGCACATCGAGCACGCGAACGCGCAGCTTTGAATTGGGCGACTTGATCTTGCCCAGACCACGCAACTGTCCGTTGCGGATACGGGTCAACAGATCGCCAATGGGATCGGTGATCATCTCTATTCCTTCCTCACCAGCTCGCCTTGGTCATGCCGGGGATCTGACCAAAGTTGGCCAGTTCACGCAGCGCGATACGCGACAGTTTTGTCTTGCGATAGAAACCCTTCGGACGGCCCGAAAGTTCGCAGCGATGATGGATGCGCACTTTGGACGAGTTGCGCGGCAGCTTCGCCAGCTTGAGACGGGCGGCAAAACGATCTTCCGGGGCGACCTTCATGTCGTCGGCAATCGCCTTGAGCGCCGCGCGCTTGCCAGCATACTGCGCGACCAGCTTTTCGCGCTTCTTATTCCGGTTGATCTGGCTTGTCTTGGCCATTTCGTCCTCAATTAATAAAGGGGAACTGGAAGCCCTTGAGAAGCGCCTTGGCTTCTTCGTCGGTCTTCGCAGTCGTGTTGATGATGATGTCCATGCCCCACACCGTTTCTGTCTTGTCGTAGTCGATTTCGACGAAGACGATGTGTTCTTTCAGACCCATCGCAAAATTGCCCTGACCGTCGAAGGACGAACCCTTCAAACCACGGAAGTCCCGTACGCGGGGCAGCGCGGTGGTGATGAGCCGGTCGAGGAATTCATACATCCGGTCTTTGCGCAGCGTGACCTTCACGCCGATCGGGCGGCCTGCGGTGATCTTGAAGCTCGCAATCGCCTTTTTCGCCTTGGTCACGATGGCTTTTTGGCCAGCAATCGCTGTCAGGTCGTTTTGGGCCTGCTGGATTTTTTTGCCGTCGGCCGCGCCTTCGCCTGCACCGATGTTCAGCACGATTTTGCTGATCTTCGGAACCTGCAACACGTTGGTGTAACCGAACTCTTTCATGAGTTCAGCTTTCATCACCTCGTTGAAGCGCTGCTTGAAGCGCGGAACATAAGTGGGGTCGCGCGCGTCATCGCCGACCGCGACTTCAGTGCCTTTGCTGCCCTTGCCGGACGACACAGGCGCTTCTTTTTTCGCGCGCGGCTTCTTATCCGCTTTTGCGCCTTTATCAGACATCGAGAACCTCACCGGACTTCCTGGCGAAGCGAACCTTCTGGTCGCCTACAATCTTGAAACCGACCTTGGTTGCCGTGCCGCTCTTGGGATCGATATGCGCGACGTTGGAAACCTGAATCGGGGATTCTTTGCTGATGATCCCGCCCTGCTCTTTTGCAGTCTGGCGCTGGTGGCGTTTGACCACATTCACGCCGCTGACGAGCACGCGATTTTCCGCAGGCAGAACCTTGAGCACTTCGCCCTTCTTGCCCTTGTCGCGGCCTGTGGTGACAATCACCTTGTCACCTTTTCTGATTTTCGAGGCCATTACAGCACCTCCGGCGCAAGCGAAATGATCTTCATCTGGTTCTTGGCGCGCAGCTCGCGAGTGACGGGCCCGAAGATGCGGGTGCCAATGGGTTCGCCCTGCGCGTTGATGAGCACGGCGGCATTGCTATCGAAGCGGATCAGGCTTCCGTCGGGGCGGCGCACGCCTTTGGCGGTGCGCACGACGACGGCCTTCATCACTTCGCCCTTCTTCACGCGACCGCGCGGAATGGCTTCCTTCACGCTGACGACAATGATGTCGCCGACGTCGGCATAGCGGCGCTTTGAGCCGCCGAGCACTTTGATGCACATCACGAGGCGGGCGCCTGAATTGTCGGCGACTTCTAGCTCGGTGGACGTTTGAATCATGGGTTTTGCTCCAGACGCTTTTAAGGCGCCCTATTCCTTCGCGTCGCGCGCCAGAACTTCCCAGCTTTTCAGCTTGGAGACCGGCTTGGTTTCACGGATGCGGACAACATCGCCCACCTTGAAGTCCTTGTTCTCGTCATGCGCGTGGTACTTTTTAGACCGGCGCACGGTTTTGCCCATCACCGGATGGGTGAAACGGCGTTCGACCTTGACCACAACGGTCTTGGCATTCTTGTCGCTGACCACGACGCCCTGCAGGATGCGTTTGGGCATGGCTTACTTCCTATCCTGTTGAGCGGCCTTGTTCCGGCTCTCGGACATCACCGTTTCGACCCGCGCAATATCCCGACGGACGGTGCGGATGCGGTTGGTCTTTTCGAGCTGGCCGTTGGCGCGCTGGAAACGCAGATTGAACTGTTCCTTTTTCAGCTTGATGAGCTGATCGGAAAGTTCGTCCGCGCTTTTGGCGCGAAGATCTTCGGCTACGACTGTGTTTTTCTTGGCCATGGGATTACCCGTTCACGCGGGCGACAAAACGCGTCGCGATGGAGAGTTTTGCCGCGCCCAGACGCATTGCTTCTTTGGCGGTTTCGACGTCTACGCCGTCGACTTCAAAGAGAATGCGGCCCGGCTTGATTTTGGCGACCCAGAATTCGGGCGCGCCCTTGCCGGAGCCCATGCGCACTTCAGCGGGCTTTTTCGACACCGGAACGTCCGGGAACACGCGAATCCACACGCGCCCTGCCCGCTTCATGTGACGGGTGATGGCACGGCGCGCGGCTTCGATCTCGCGCGCGGTGATGCGCTCGGGCTCGGTCGCCTTCAGGCCGTATTCGCCGAAGTTCAGCAACGTGCCGCCTTTGGCAGCGCCGTGGATACGGCCCTTGTGCTGCTTTCTGAATTTTGTGCGTTTGGGTTGAAGCATGTTCGTTGTCTCTTACTGCGCAGCAGACGGTTGCGAGCGACGCTCGTTCTGGCGGCCACCCTGATCCGTATTTTCGGCCTGGCGCTTTTCGACGGCGAACGGATCATGTTCCATGATTTCGCCTTTGAAGACCCAGACCTTCACGCCACAGGTGCCATAGGTCGTTTTCGCGGTCGCGACGCCGTAGTCGACTTCGGCGCGCAGCGTATGCAGCGGCACCCGGCCCTCACGATACCATTCCATACGCGCGATTTCCGCGCCGCCCAGACGGCCGCCGCAATTGATGCGGATGCCGAGCGCGCCAAGACGCATGGCCGATTGCACGGCGCGCTTCATGACGCGGCGGAACGCGACGCGGCGTTCGAGCTGCTGGGCGATGTTTTCGGCCACCAGCTTGGCGTCAGTTTCCGGCTTGCGGATTTCGACGATGTTCAGGTGCACTTCGTCTTTGGTGAAGCGCTGCACATCCGCTTTCAGCTTTTCGATGTCCGCACCTTTTTTACCGATCACCACGCCCGGACGTGCCGAGTGGATGGTGACACGGCACTTCTTGTGCGGGCGCTCGATGATGACGCGGCTGACGCCGGCCTGCTTGAGGCGCTCGCTCAAATGCGCGCGGATCTTGATGTCTTCCTGAAGCAGCTTGCCGTATTCCTTTTTGCCCGCATACCAGCGCGAGTCCCAGGTACGGTTGATGCCGAGGCGAAGCCCGATCGGATTGACCTTCTGACCCATCAGGCGGCTTCCTTCTTGGTGCGCTTTGCGGGCGCTTTCGCTTCGGACTTCTTCACGGGCTTCTTTTTCTCTTTCTTCTCTTCGGCGCGTTCCTCGACCACGATGGTGATCTGGGCGAACGGCTTTTCGACACGGGCGCCGCGGCCACGCGCACGGGCGTGGAAGCGCTTGAGCACCATGTTTTTGCCAACGCTCGCACTTGTGACGACCAGATCGTCAACCGCGAGATCGTGATTGTTCTCGGCATTGGCGATGGCCGACTGAAGCACTTTTTTCACCACTTTCGCCACGCGCTTGGGCGAGAAGGTGAGTGTGTTCAGCGCCGCCTCGGCCTTTTGGCCGCGGATCGCCTGCGCCACAAGGTTCAGCTTGCGCGGTGATGTGCGGATGTTGCGCCCGATAGCCTGGGCCTGATTATCCGCCAGAACGCGGGGGAGAGGGGTCTTGCTCATTACGACCTCTTCGCCTTCTTGTCGCCGCCGCCGTGACCGGAGAATGTGCGGGTCGGCGAAAATTCGCCGAGCTTGTGGCCAACCATATCCTCGGTGACGACCACCGGGATGTGCTTCTTGCCGTTGTAGACCCCGAACGTCAGACCGACGAATTGAGGAATAATCGTCGAGCGACGTGACCAGGTCTTGATCACATCCTTGCGGCCACTGCCGCGTGTGGCTTCTGCTTTTTTGAGCAGATAGCCATCGACGAACGGGCCTTTCCAAACAGAGCGAGTCATTCAACTACCCTTGGTTCATCTTGCCGTGGCGCGAACGGACGATGAATTTCGTCGTGCGCTTATTCTTGCGTGTCTTCGCACCCTTGGTGGGCTTGCCCCACGGGGTGACCGGATGACGACCGCCTTTGGTGCGGCCTTCGCCACCACCATGCGGATGGTCAATCGGGTTCATGGCGGTGCCGCGGACGGAGGGGCGCTTGCCCTTCCACACGTTGCGGCCTGCCTTGCCAAGCACTTCGTTCATGTGATCCGGGTTCGACACCGCGCCGACCGTGGCCATGCAGGTGAGCGAAACGCGGCGCACTTCGGACGAATTCAGACGCAGCGTGGCGTAGCCCTGATCGCGACCGAGATATTGCGCGTAGGTGCCAGCGGAACGTGCGATCTGCCCGCCTTTGCCCGGCTTCATTTCGATGTTGTGGACGATGGTGCCGACCGGCATTGCGCCCAGCGGCATTGCATTGCCCGGCTTCACGTCAACCTTGTCGCCCGAGATCACGCTGTCGCCAACGGCCAGGCGCTGCGGCGCCAGGATGTAGGCAAGCTCGCCATCCTTGTATTTGATGAGGGCGATGAACGATGTGCGGTTCGGATCGTATTCCAGGCGTTCGACAGTTGCGGCAATGCCGAACTTGCGACGCTTGAAATCGACGATGCGATAACGCTGCTTGTGACCACCACCCTGCCAGCGCACGGTGACGCGGCCGGTATTGTTGCGGCCGCCGTGGCGGTGCTGACCTTCGGTCAACGCCTTCACCGGATCGCCCTTGTGGAGACCTTTGCGGTCGATCAGAACCAGCTGGCGCTGACCGGGCGTTGTTGGCCTGTATTGTTTAAGCGCCATCTTACAATCCCGTCGTAATATCGATCTGTTCGCCCGCACCGAGCGTCACGATCGCTTTCTTGTAGTCGCTTCTTTTGTAAGGGCGGCCACGGAATGCTTTGGGCTTGCCCTTCACGCGCACGGTGTTCACCGCGAGCACTTTGACCTTGAACAGGTCTGCTACCGCTTTGGCGATGGCAGGCTTTGTCGCGTCGAGCGTGACGCGGAAAACCACCTGGTTCACTTCGGTCAGGCGGGTCGCCTTTTCGGTGATGACCGGCGACAGGATCACATCATAATTTGTCGTGGTCATGCCAGACGCTCCTCGATGGCTTTCAGCGCGGACTGTGTCAGCACCAATTGCTTGCGGCGCATGATGTCATAGACATTCAGGCCCTTGGTCGGCAGCAGCTCGATATGCGCGATGTTGCGGGCGGACATACGGAAGTTGTTGTCAAATTCCGCGTCCACGATCAGCGCGCTTGCGATGCCGTGTTTGCCGAAATTCTCGGCCAGCGCCTTGGTCTTGATCGCATCGGCTTTCGCATCCGAGATCACGACGATGGCGCCTTCTTTTGCCTTGGAGGACAGCGCGTGGCGAAGGCCGAGGGCGCGGACCTTTTTCGGCAGGTCGAATTCATGGCTATGCGCAACCGGGCCCATGGCTTTGGCGCCACCGACAAAGAGCGGAGCCGAACGCGCGCCGTGGCGAGCCTGGCCGGTGCCCTTTTGCTTGTAGAGCTTCTTCTTGGTGCGGTTCACTTCCGCGCGGGTCAGCACTTTGTGCTGGCCTGAACGGCGCTTCGCAAGCTGCCACACAACAACGCGCTGAATAAGGTCGGCACGGGGTTCGAGGCCGAACACCTTGTCGTTCAGTTCGATGTCCGAGGTTGCGTCGGAGCCGAGTGTGAGGACTTTCAATTTCATGTCTTAGCCCTCCGCCGCTTGTTCGGCTGCAACAGGGGCTGCGACCTTGGCGGATTTCTTGACAGATGCGGGCCTCGGGGCTTCCTGCGGAAGCGCGCGTTTCACGGCATCACGGATCATTACCCAACCGCCCTTGGAGCCCGGCACTGCGCCGCGCACCATGATGAGGCCACGCTCGACATCGACTTTCGCGATTTCGAGGTTTTGGGTTGTTACCCGATCCACGCCGTAATGACCGTGCATCTTTTTGTTTTTATAGGTCTTGCCTGGATCCTGACGGCCACCTGTACCACCGAGCGAACGGTGAGAGATGGACACGCCGTGGGACGCTTCAAGACCGCGAAAGTTCCAGCGCTTCATCGCGCCGGTAAAGCCGCGACCAATCGTGACGCCCGTGACATCGACCTTTTGGCCGGGCACGAAATGATCAGCCTGAAGGAAATCACCGACATCGAGCAGATTGTCTGCATCGACGCGGAATTCCACCAGCTTCTTCTTTGGTTCGACTTCGGCTTTCGCGAAATTTCCGCGATCAGCTTTCGTCAATCTTTTGGGCTTTGCAAAGCCGGACCCGAGTTGAACGGCTGTATAGCCATCCGTCTCTTCGGTACGACGCCCTACGACCTGACAGCCATCAAGCTTCAGAACCGTAACGGGGACGTGACGACCATCCTCTAAAAAGAGGCGGGTCATACCGACCTTCTGTGTGAGAACACCTGTGCGCAAAGGGAGCGCTCCTTAATTCAGCTTGATCTCGACATCGACGCCAGCCGCAAGGTCCAGCTTCATCAAAGCATCAACCGTTTGCGGGGTAGGTTCGAGGATGTCGAGCACGCGCTTGTGAGTGCGAATTTCGAACTGTTCGCGGCTTTTCTTATCGACGTGGGGCGAACGGTTCACGGTGAAGCGTTCGATGTCCGTTGGCAACGGAATCGGGCCACGCACTTGCGCGCCTGTACGCTTCGCTGTGTTCACGATTTCCCGCGTCGAATTGTCGAGAATGCGGTGATCGAAGGCTTTCAGCCTGATCCGGATGTTTTGACTCTGCATCTTCTGTTTTCCTTCGAAACCGCTTCGTCTTACTTCAAAATCTTTGCGACGACGCCGGCGCCGACGGTACGGCCGCCTTCACGGATGGCGAAGCGCAGTTTTTCTTCCATCGCGATTGGCACGATCAGCTCGACTTCAACCGACACGTTATC
>Ga0164241_10001401_pt1 | contig 29969 bp, 25 predicted proteins | sample OricomyardsoilBY_FD_108780 | JGI IMG/M metagenome (GOLD analysis project Ga0164241, IMG submission 108780) | Backyard soil microbial communities from Emeryville, California, USA - Original compost - Back yard soil (BY) | ecosystem: Environmental > Terrestrial > Soil > Unclassified | place: USA... | reverse complement strand
TGTCGCCCTCGCGCTGCTCGCTCGCGAGCTCAAACCGTCGCGCTCACGCCCGCGAATTGCCCTGAAGCTCGGAGCCGTGGGTGCTTAAGAGATCGGGCATGGACGCCCCCGTTGAAAAGTGAGTGGTCATTATTGGCCATTCACGCGACCGCGATCATGGCCGTCTTGCTCACGCCGCCGTTTCCCGATTTGGCCGTGGCCGCCCGGCATGCCTACCGTGGCGACGCCTGCGCTCTATCGGCGCGCCGACCGCCTTGAGCTTCACGGTCCGAAAGCTCGATGACTTCGTCGAGCGTGGCGCGCTCGAAGCGCACCTGTTCCGGGTAGGCGCGGGCGCTTCGCTCAGGGCGCGCGCAGCGTGATGTCGAAGCCCGCGTTGTCGGACGCGGGTGCTGCGAACCCCATCTTGTAAAACTGCAGAACGAGGCAATTGCCGAGCGGTTTGCCGACCAGATCGCCGCCCGTCGGCTTGCTGTTTGCGACGCTGCCCGACGCGTCGATGTTGACCTTGATCGTCAGCTCCCCACTTTGTCGATTTTTCGGGTTTGCGAGGCAAGCCTGCAAGCGATCCATGCGCCGGGTGACCCCGCCACGCGCGTCAGCTTCGAGCAAGCCGCGCGCGGTCACGTTGCCGATTGCGAGGGCGGGTACGGTGGCGGCGGGGATGGGGCCCGTGGAGGTGGAGCCGGAGCCACCCCCCGCCAATGCGGCCGAAGCAGGGGCGGGCACCGAAGCGGCCGCGGGCACCGAAGCGGCCGCGGGCACCGAAGCGGCCGCGGCCGCGAATGCAGAATCGGCGTCGGCCGGCTCGGTCGTGACCTCTGACGGCGGGGGAACGTCGGCGCCGAAACGGGCGAGCTCGCTCGATGGTAGAGCGATGGGCGCGTGGGGCGGCGCCGCGATCGTGAGCCGCGCGCCAGCCAGCAACGCCGCCCCTACCACCGCCAAGATCGAGGCTTGACGGCCCAGCGCCAGCACGCCCACGCCCGCGTAGCGCGCTCGCTGCGCGAAGACGATCAATACGCTGGCGACGACCGCGAACATGAAGGCCCACCCGAGCCGCGCGTGCGTGAGCGAGCTCGAGCTCAGATCGAGGCTGACTGCGCCGACTGCCGCCATGGCGCACGCGGTTCCGGCAACGATGCCGGCGGCGCGCCGCACGACGAGCGGACCGTCGTTGTCTTCCAGCGCGGCGTCGATTTTCGCGGCCCCTACCGCCAACGCCAGCACGCTCGCGGTGGCGAACAGGAGCGGTAACGACAACTCTGCGCGCACGTCGGGCGAGGCTCGCCCGTACAGCACGGCGTCACCGAGCAGGCCCGCGATGGCAGCCAGGACGACGCGCGGCGTGACCCGCAACGCGGAGCCTTCGGAGAGGCCGGCCAGCGTCCACACCCCGGCGAGGCTCGCAGCCGCACCCGCGCAAAGCAGCAGCATCGACGGAGTGCTCATGACTTCAAGCCTCGAGGACGCTAACACGCCTCCCGCGGGTCAGCTGAACCGCTTTTTAGCGTATTGAGTCATCGGGCCGGGCGGCACGCTGCTCTTGCGCGGCTCGAACCGACCGCGCCAGCTGCCCCCGCGCAGCCGGCGTTTACCGCGGACTTTGTCCTCATCCATGACGTAGGTCTCGGCTTGGGTGCCGTCGGCGAGCTGCACGCTGACGCGGCGAAATAGCGCCGGACATTGGTGATGAACGTCGAGCTTGAAGCGCAGATGTCTGCTGACGCCGTAAAGCTCTCCCTGCACCGCGGCTCGGCCACCGACCAGCAGCGCCGGGTAAAAGTCCAAATCGACCAGCGTATGCTCGGGGGCGGTCAGGACCTGGCCGAGAAGTGGCGCACCTTCCAGCAAGCCGTGCTCTCTCTCACCTTGGAGCAGCAGGCCGTACACTAACAGACGCACTTCGGGCTCGTGCTCTGGTTCCGGCTCTGAGCGCTCCATGAACGACAAAATCCGTCAGCCGGAGGAACTTCGCAAGCTCGTCGTTGTCTGCGCAGATTCTTGGGGCAAAGTGAGGAGACTCGATGCGGCTGGGTAAAGACGTGCTCGACGCGGACCTCTACGGGGAGCTTGGTCTGTTGCCCGACGCGACCGAGTCCGAGATTCGCGTGGCCTATCGCCAGCAAGTCCGAAACAGTCACCCCGACTTGAACCGCGACGATCCCGAGGCGGCCTCGCGCATGACCCGGCTGAACGTCGCCGCCAAGGTGCTGCTCGATCCGGCGCTGCGGCGCGCCTACGATCGCGCCCCGCGCGGCGACAAGCCTGCCGCCCCGGCGTCGAAGCCGCCGAAACGTGCAGCGTGGTTCGACCGCCGCGAGCAAAGCGCCGACAACGACTGGAGCACGCCCGCCCCGACCGCGCGCGAAAGTCGAGTCAGCTTCGGAAATTTTTTCCGCGAGCTACGCGGTCGCGATGGCCAGCTCAGCTTACAGTTTCAAGAGTTGATCGAGTCGCTGAGCGCGCGGCAGCAGATCGGCGTGGCCGCGTTGCTGTTCGCGATCGCGCTCGGGCTGCTGGTCATGGCGAAGCCTCACGGATTGGTGGGCGATTCGACGCAGCCGACGTCGGTCAACGTCGGCTCGGTCTATCCGTAACGCGCTCGATCACGCCGTAACGCGCGGTCACGGGCCGCAACGACGCCTCGCTCAGGGCGCGCGCTGGTAGAGCGACAGCGCCTCGATCGCGACGAAGCGCACGTCGCGCGCGAGCTGATCGGTTTCGTCCGCGTCTTGGCTGCGTGAAGCGATGCGCAGCAGCGCCTCGCGAGCGCGACGCAGCTCGAAAGCCAGCCAGCGCACGTCTGCTTCGCAGCCGTGAGCGGAGCCGACGTGGGCGCCCTCGATGTCGCGGAGTCGCCACTCGGTCTGGGTGTTGCCGTCGAGCTGCTTCCCCGCGCCGCCGCAGTCGGGGCAACGACTGGGACCGAAATCGTCGACGACTTCTCCCTTGCCGTAACAGGTCAGGCAATCCGAGGCACTACTAGTTTCTTTCATCGTTGATCGCTCCGCGCGAGGCGACGCCACGATGGTTCACGGCGGCCCAGCGCGCCCAATCTAGCCCCAGATGCCGCGATCGAGAATAGCCCGCCCGCTTCACGTCCTGACGTGGCTGGTGCCGCTCGCGGCCGCCAGCGCCGGCTGCGTCGGCAGCTCCGCTCCGAGCGATCCCTACGCGCTACCCGGCGCGCACCCCCCAGCCGACGCGAGCCCCGCCAGCGGTGTGCTCGAGGGGCCGATCCCGGCCGCCGGCAGCAAGCAGAGCCATTTTCCGCTCGTGGACGGCGCATCGTGGACGTACCAGCACACGAACCTCGTCGATGCGCCGTGGGAAGAGGGCGCCCGCGTGACGGCGGCGACGTACGGCGGCCGCGACGCCTTCGTGCTCGCGGACGAAGAAGACGCGAAGGGCGAGCAGACGCGCAGCACGCTCGTCATCGACGGCACCCGCGTCTACCGCACGTACAAAGAGACCGCGGTCGGCGACGAGGTGGCGGTCACCACCAGCTACGACCCGGCGTTCCTACGCTACGACGAGGCCTGGCGCGAGGTCGGCACGGGCGTGACGCTCGACGACGACTGGACTCAGCGCTGCGTGGTGGCGAGCAGCGCGTCGAATTGCGCGCCGGGGGCGATGAAGCTCGGCAGCACCTCTCATACCTATACCGTGCTCGAGGTCGCGGCCGCGATCACGGTGCCGGCCGGCACCTTCGACGCCGTAAAAATTCAGCGAGACAACGTGCTCGACCCCGAGACCAAGCTGTTTTGGTTCGCGGCCGGAGTAGGCAAAGTCCGCGAGCAGAACCCAGAGACGGGCGCGGTCGAAGAGCTGACCGCCTACGAGATACCTTGAACAAGAGCTTGTTGTCGCTGGCCTTGGCCGGTGCGTTCGTGGTCGAAGCGCCGACGGCAGGGGCCCAAACCGCGCCCGATCCCCCGACCGCCACCGCGCCTCGTCACGAGGAGCCGGCGCCGAAAGATTCGTTCACCGGCGATCCGTTCGGCGACGAGCTGGGCGGCGCCACCGTCGGCCCGCTTTCCTTCCGCGCGCTGCTACAGACGCGCTACCGGCAAACCTACGCGCGCGCCAGCCGCAACCGCCGGCCCGGCTACGCCGTGCGCGAAGACGTGCTCGTGCGCGACGGCGACGGCTTCGACCTGCAGCGGCTGTTCCTGCGCGTCGCCGCCGAGCCGCTGCCGACGCTCGCCTTCAAGGCGATCTTGGATTTTTCGAAGCTCGACGATCCGGAGAACGTGCTCAAGCAGGCTTACGCCACGCTGCGGCCGGCGCCCAAGCGCGTCGAGCTCGCGTTCGGCGTGCTGAAGTTGCCCTATTCGACGATGGAGCTCGATCCGATCGCTCACTATGAGCTGAGCGATCTGGGCGGCGCCGACGATCTCGTCAAGGATCTCGGCTTTGCCGGGCGCGACGTGGGGCTAGAGCTGATGGTCGCCCCGCTACCCAGGCCCAAGCTGCTGCGCATTTCGCTCGGCGCATTTCGCGGCCACGCCAAAGACGAGCATGCGTCGCCGCTCGGCGCGCTCGCGGCGCGCATCGAGACGAAGCCGCTCAAGGGGCTGCGCGTCGGGGTCGACGCGGTCGGCATGCCCACCAGCCAAGACTACAAGCGTCCCTTCGAGACCTCGGGCAAAGAGCTGCTGCCGAGCCCGACCGATCCGCTCTACCCGCGCGAGCGGCGCTGGGCGGCCGGCAAAGCCTACAGCGCGGATGCAACCTACGATCGCCACCACCTGATGCTGCGCGCCGAAGGGCTGCTCGGCGACCGCGTGGACGTCGAAGAACGCTACGGCGCGCGCTCGTTTTGGGCAGGCTGGGTGCTCGCCGCCTACGACGTTCAGGTCGACGGGCTACGTTTTACGCCCGCCGTGCGCGTGGAGTGGCTCGATCTGGACCGCGAGCACGACGTGGGGCGCCGGCGCGAGCTGACGGCCGGCGTGAGCGTTCCGTACCAGAAGCGCATGCGCTTTCTGTTCGACGTGAACCGCACCGACGTACAGAAGGGCACCCCCGTCATCGATTCGCCCAAGCCCGTGCCGGCGGTACCGTATTTCGAGCGCGACAGCACGCGCGTCACCGTACAATTTCAAGTCGAGCTTTGACGGCGGCTCACTCGCCGAGCGCTCAGTGTCCGCTGGTGTTCGGATCGCGCCAGGAGCGCTCGAACGGCAACCGCCAGGCGTGCGGCGCGATCAGTGAATGAATCACGTTCGGGCCCCAGCTGTCGGGCGTGTACAGCCGCACCGGCGGCGGCTGCTCGAGCAGCGGCATCGACTTCTCCCACAGCTGCTCGATGCCTTCGGCGGTCGTGAACAGGGTTCGGTCGCCGCGCATCGCGTCGAGGATCAGCCGCTCATAGGCCTCGAGCACGTCACCCGCGAACCCCGTATCGTGCATCGCAAATTGCAGGCTGAGCTTGTCGAGCCGCATGCCGGGGCCGGGCCGCTTACCATAAAACGAAAGCGACATTTTCGAAGCGTCGGCCAAATCGAAGGTGAGATGATCGGGGCCCTGCGAGCCGACGCCGGAGCCGGGCGGGAACATGCTCTTCGGCGGCTCACGAAAGGCGATCGAGATGATGCGTTGACCCTCGGCCATCCGCTTGCCCGTTCGCAGGTAGAACGGCACGCCCGCCCAGCGCCAATTGTCGATGAAGCAGCGCAGCGCGATGAAGGTCTCGGTGTCCGATTCGCGATGGATGCCGTCCTCACCGCGGTAGCCGATGTACTGACCGCGCACGACGTCCGTCGGCTGTAGCGGAAGCAAGCTGCGGAACACCTTGTTCTTCTCCTCGCTGATCGGCTCGGGCGCGAGCGAGGTTGGCGGTTCCATCGCCATGAACGCCAAGATTTGGAACAGATGAGTGACGACCATGTCGCGGAAGGCGCCGACCTTCTCGTAAAAAGCGGCGCGCTTTCCGGCGCCCAGCGTCTCCGGTACGTCGATCTGCACGTGGTCGATGAAGTTGCGGTTCCAGATCGGCTCGAACAAGCCGTTGGCGAAGCGGAAGGCGAGGATATTTTGCGCGGCTTCCTTGCCGAGAAAATGATCGATGCGAAAGATCTGCTGCTCGTTGAACACCTCGTGCAAGCTGGCGTTGAGGCTCTTCGAGCTCTCGAGGTCGGTGCCGAACGGCTTTTCCATCACGATCCGCGCGCGCTCCACCAGCCCCGCTTCGCCGAGCGTGCGCACCGCCGACAGGGCGGCGTTGGGCGGTACGCTCAGGTAGTGCAGCCGCCGGCTTTCACCGGAGAATGTCTGCTCTGCCTGCGTCGCCGCCTCCCTCAGCGCCTGCGCGCCCGCCGAGAGCGGCACGTAGTCGAGCGTCGGCGCGAACGCCGACCACGCCTCTTCCGTGAACGGACGCTGCGCGAACTCGTCGAGGGCGGCGCGGGCGAGCTTGCGGAAAGCGTCGGCGTCGATCTCGTCGAGCGAGACGCCGACGATACGGCAGCCGGGGATGAAGCCCGAGCTTGCGAGGTGAAACAAACCCGGTAAAAGCTTGCGCTTCGAGAGATCGCCGGTGGCGCCGAACAACAGGACGACGTGCGGGTAGCGCGGTCCAACGCGCGGTAGCGGCTCGGGGACGGTGGTCATCTCGGCGCCGACGGTACCCGGCCTGACTCCGTCACGCTACCCGAGCGCCAGTGGTTGCCGGCGCCCTGAAAGCGACTTAAACGTCGACCATGCGAACGTGGGTGCTGGGGTTCATTCTGGTTTCGAGCTCGGTCGCGGCCTGTGGCAAGAGTGGACACGATCGACCCGCTGGAACCGTCGCGCCTGGCGATGGAGGCGCCGACGGCGACGTGCCCGGGCCAGCAGCAGGCGGCGCGCCATCGGGCGAAGCCGGCGACGGCGGGGGCCCGCTCGCGAGCGGCGGCGGTGGGGGCACGAGCGATGGCGGCGGCGACGACGGCGGTAGCAGCGGCCACGCCCCCGGCGATGGCGGGGCGGGAGGCGTCGGGGCGGCAGGCACCGGACATGCGGGCGATGTTGGAGCGGGCGGAGCTCACGATCCATCGCCGAGCGATCCGAACATCGTGTTCATCACCTCCGAGGCTTACGTTCCGGCAACGCTCGGTGGGCCGGCGGGCGCGGACGACGCCTGCAACGAGCTGGCCGCGGCCGCCCACCTGAGCGGCACCTTCGTCGCCTGGCTCTCGACCTCCACCGTCGACGCCAGGTCGCGCCTCGGACGCGCCAACGGTTGGTACAATACGCGCGGCCGTCCGTTCGCGGATCGGGCCGCCGAGCTGCTCGACGCCGATCAAGTTTATTATCCGATCAACTACGACGAGCACGGACAAAAGGTCTATGGCCGCGTCGCGACCGGCACCTCCGCCGACGGCGCTTTCGCGACGCACGATTGCAACGACTGGCAAGCCAGCGACTCGAACACGACGCTGGTCACGGGCGACGCCAACGCCGGCAGCGTGCTGTGGACGAACGTCGACGACGGCGAGCCGTGTAGCGCCGAGTACCACCTGTATTGCTTTCAAATCGACAACGACGCCAAGCTCAACCCGACGCCGAGCCAGGGCCGCACAGTTTTCATCTCGTCCGAGGTCCTCGAGCTCGGACCCGAAGGCCGCGCCGCCGCCGACGCGTTGTGTGCCGCCGACGCCGCCGCCGCCAGCCTCGACGGCGATTTCGTGGCTCTCTTACCGACGGCGACGGAAGCGCCGACCGAGCGCTTGCGGGAGCCGACCCGGCCGTGGGTGCGACCGGACGGCATGATCGTCGCGAGCAACACCCACAGCGCGGAGCTCGACGAGCTGGACGTGGCCGTCACCCAGCACGCAGACGGCGCGTACGTCGGAGGCGTCCGCGTCTTGGGCGGGCCGACCCTGGACACCACGAGCTGGCTCACCTGCGACGACTGGACGAACCCTGTCGACCCGACCACGCCCGTCGCGCTGGTGGGAATGATCGGCTACTCGGACGCCCGCTGGCACGCCTGGAACCCCGACGCGTGCAGCGAGCCGGCACGCGTCGTGTGCGTCGAGCAGTAGCGCGCTTCAGGTCAGCGCGGTGTGGAGCCCGTGCTGGGGGACCGCCGCCCGCTGTGAGTGCGGCTCCTCCGGCTCCGGCGGGCGGTAACCCTTGAGGCTGACGCGCAGCACGCCCGGCAAGACGATCAGCGTGAGCATCGTGCTGATCAGCATGCCGATGACGACCGCGGTGGCGAGCGGCTGTTGCACCTCGGCGCCGGCGCTGGTCGCGGTCGCCATCGGCAGGAAGCCGAGGGCGGCCACGACCGCCGTGGTCAGCACCGCGCGCAGCACCTGCGCGCAGCCGCCGGTGATGGCGCTGTCGAGCGTCTCCCGCAGGTCGAGCCGCTTGCGAACCTCGCTCGCCATCACGACGCCGTTGAGCACCGCGATGCCGCCGAGGGCGATGAAGCCGACCGCCGCCGGCAGGCTGAACGGCATGCCGCGCAAGCTCAAGCCGAGCATGCCGCCCGCCAGCGACAGCGGCACGAGCGCGAACACCGCCAGGGCCAGGCGCACGTTTTGGAACATGGCCAGCAGCATGCCGAAGATCAGCAGCACCACGACCGGCAGCACGATCGCCAGCCGCTCCTGAGCGCGGGCGAAATTTTCGAACTGGCCGCCCCACTCGGAGCGATAGCCGCTCGGCAGGGGGACGGCGGCGCTGACCTTGGCCTGCGCGTCGTTGACCCAAGACACGAGGTCACGACCGCGCAAGTTCACGTCGACCCGGATCGCGCGCATGCGATTTTCACGGCGGATCGCCGTCGGACCTTCGCTCTCGGTCAGCTCGACGACCTCGCGCAGGGGGATGTTTTCGCCGCGTTGCGTCTCGACGAACAAGTCGCCGATTCCGTCCGCGGTCGGGGAAGCGGGCGGCGAGAGCACGCGGATCTCGAAGCGCCGCTCCTGTTCGTAGATCGGTCCGACCGGCACGCCTTCGCGCGAAGCGCTGATCGCCGCGAACGCGTCCTCGACGCGCACGCCGTAGCGCGCCAGGCGTCGGCGATCGACGGAGGCGGTGATGGTCGGCGCGCCGAGCACGCGCTCGACGCGCACGTCGCCGGTGCCTTCGACCTTGTGCACCTGATCGGCGACCTTTTGCGCCAGCTCGGCCAATTTGGGCAGGTCGGTGCCGAAGATCTGGATCTGCACGTCGGCGCGAGATCCGCTGATCAGCTCATTGGTGCGATCTTCGATCGGCTGCGACACCGACACGAACGTGCCCGGAACCGCGCTCTCGATGCGGTTTTTGAACCGCTCCGAGAGCGAGTCGAAGTCCTTGGCCGTCTTCCACTCTTTCAGGGGCTTGAGCCGGACCAAGATGTCGGTGTTGTCGTTGCCGACCGGATCGGTGGCGACCTCGGCGCGCCCGGTCATACCGAGCGTGGTGATGACTTCGGGGAAGTCGTGCAGCACCTTCTCGGCGGCCAGGTCGAGCTTCAAGGCCGCGTCGAGCGAGATGCTCGGCGCCCGCCGGATCGTCACCACCGCGTCGCCTTCGAAGATGCGCGGCACGAACTCGGCGCCCTGGCGGGAGAAAATCCAGCCCGCCGCCACCAGCACGCCGCAGGCGGCCGCCAGCCACACGAAGCGAAAGCGCACGATTCGTGGCAGCGCGCTCGCGTAGGCGTGGGCCAGGTACTCGAGCCAGCGCGGCCCGTGGCCTTTGGCGGGCGGCACCAGCACCACCAGGACGGCCGGAAAGAACACGATCGCGTAGACGAGGGCGCCGAACAGCGCGCACGCCATCGTCACCGCCATCGGCCGGAACATCTTGCCTTCGACGCCCTCGAGCGCGAGCAACGGCACGTACACGAGCATGATGATCGCGACCGCGAACGCGACCGGCCGCGCCACCGCGCCCGCGATCTCGGCGTAGGCGCCGGCGCGCGCGGCGCCTACTAGCCGGCGGCCCGCGGTGGCCGCGATCACCGCCTCGAGGATCACGATCGGGCCGTCGACCAGGAACCCGAAGTCGATCGCGCCGAGCGACATCAGGTCGCCCGTCACCTTGAATACGTGCATGCCGAGCAGCGCGATCGTCATCGCGACGGGGATGCCGAGCACCACCGCCACCGCGCCGCGCCAGCTGCCGAGGAACACGATCAAGACGAGCGTGACGATGCAGACGCCCTCGGCCAGGTTCTTCAGCACCGTGCTCAGGGTGCGGCCGACGAAGTCGCTCCGATCGTAGATGACGTCGAGCTTCACGCCCGCCGGCAACGCCTTCTGAATCTCGGCCGCGCGCTCGCCGACCGCCTTGACCACGTCGCGGCTGTTTTGACCGAGCAGCATCATCACGATGCCGGTCACGGCTTCGCCCTCGCCGTTACGCGTGATCACGCCCTGGCGCAGGGCCGGCCCCACCTGAACCTCGGCCACGTGCCGCACCAACACGGGCGTATTTTCCGCGGAGGTGCGGATCATCACCCCGCCGATCTCGTCGGCGCTGGTGAGCATGCCCTGGCCGCGAACCGTGAACGACTCCTCGCGCCGGTCGATGTAGCCGCCGCCGGCGTTGACGTTGGCGGCGCGCAGCGCGCTCACCACGTCGTTGATCGACAGGCCGTGGGCCTTGGCGCGCGCGCGATCGAGCACGACCTGAAATTGCTTCAGCTCGCCGCCCATCGTGTTCACTTCGACCACGCCCGGCACGTTGCGCAGCTTGGGCACGATGTCCCAATCGAGCATGGTGCGCAGCTGCATCGCGGAGTGCTGGCTGCTGCGAACCACGAACTGATAGATCTCGCCCAGGCCCGATGAGACGGGCGCGAGCTCGGGCGCCGTCGCCGAGGCCGGCAGCTCGATGCCGCGCAGCCGCTCGAGCACGAGCTGGCGCGCGAACCAAACGTCAGTGCCGTCTTTGAAAATCACGGTCACGGCCGAGAGGCCGCTGCGCGAGACGCTGCGCTGACCGGTGGCACCCGGAACGCCGTTCAAGGCGTTCTCGAGCGGCGTGGTCACGGTTCGCTCGATCTCGACCGGCGACAGCCCCGTGGCGCTGGTCAGCACCGACACCTGTACCGGCGAGACGTCCGGCAAGGCGTCGACGGGCAAGGTCGTGGCGGCCCAAACGCCGATACACAACAACAGCAGCAGCGCCGCGATCACGGCCCCGCGAGCGCGTATCCCCGCCGCAACGATACTTTGTAGCATCAGCGAAACAGCTCGCTCTTGAGCGCGAAGGCGCCCTCGGTGACGATTTGGTCGGTCTCTTTCAAGCCGCTCAGAATTTCGGTCTCGTCGCCGTCGTTGGCGCCAAGCTCGACGCCCACGACCTTGACCGCGTCGGGCCCGCTGACCACGAACAGCGTCGGCTTACCGTCGACGAACGTGATCGCCGCCGTCGGCACGATCGGGCGCGCCTCTCGGTGGGCGCCGTTCGAGTGAATGATCGCCTGCACCGCCTGGCCGACGCGCAGCTTGCGATCGTGATTTTCGACCTCGATCCGCACCTTGGCGCTGTGCGTCTCTTGATCGATGGTCGAAGCGATCTTGCCTACGCGCCCGATCAGCGGCTCCGCCGTGCCCGAGAGCGGGCGCAGCTCGGCTTGGTCGCCGAGGCTGATGCGGCTCAAATTGCGCTCGAACACGTCGAGCTCGATCCACAAGTGATCGAGGTTGGCGACTTTGAACGCAACGAGCTGGCCTTCGACGAACTGGCCGGGCGCGACCTTGCGCTCGACCACCGTGCCCTCGATCGGCGAGCGCACGTCGTGGGTGCCGAGCGCGATCTCGTTTTTGGTGCGCAAGCTGCCGCCGAGCGCGGCCACCTTCTGCTGCGCCGCCCCCAGCATCAAACCGGCTTTCTTGGCCTCGACCGCCGCCATCTCCAGCTCGCGGGCGGTGGTCAGATTGCGCTCGGCGAGCTTCTTCTCGCGCTCCGCGTTCAGCTCGGCGGCGTGACGCTCGGCGTCGAACATGCTGACGGCGGCCTGGGCTTCGCCGAGCTCCGCGCTCTCGACGCGCGCCAACACGGCGCCCGCCTTGACGGTGTCGCCCTCGAATTTGGAGACGCGGCTGACCAAACCACGCAAGCGCGTGCCGACGGCGGCGACGTACTCGGCGTTGAAGTCGACGGTACCAACCGCCGACACCACCGGCACCAACTGATCGAAGCGCACCTTCTCGATGCGAATGCCGGCGCGCTTGCGGAAGTTTTCCGAGAAGCGAATCGTGTCGCCCTGGACGCGGGGCACGTCCGGCGCGGGCTCGGCGTGCGTCTCGAGGGCGGCCTCGCCGTTGCGCTGCCAAAAGAACAGTCCCGCCCCGGCCAGCGCGACCGGAATCGCCACCAGCGCGAGCCGTTTGCGCGAGCGGCGCGCAGGCGGGGGTGGCGCGGAGGCACGCCTCTCTTCGGTCGTGGGGGCGAGATCTTCTGATGTATCGATGCTCACGGCAGGTCTCCTGTGATTTCGACGTACTCGCTGACGAGCAGCCAATTGCGTTCGAGCAGCTCCAAGCGGCGCAGAGCCAGCGCCGAGAGCTCACGCCGGCTGAGTAAGACAGCCAACATTTCGGCCTTGCCGGCCGCGTACGTCTCTTGCACCGCGCTCACGGCGTGCTGCGCGGCGGGCAGGGCCGTCGACGTCAAGGTCGACAGCGCCCGCACCAGCTGTTCTTGCTCGAGCTGCAGCAGCTTGAGCCGCCGGCTCACGACCGACTCCTGAACACGCTTCTCCGACAGCGCGCGGGTGCTCTCGGCGGCGGCGCGCGCCCGCTCGGGACGGTTGGCGCGAAATACCGGGAACGCGTAGGCCAGGCCGCCGCCCAACCGCGTCTCGCCGTAGTCACCGCGACCGGCGACGAGACCGAGGCTGAGCGCGCTCTGACCTTCACGGGCCAAGCGCTCAGCGGACGCGGAGTAGAAGCGCGCTTCGGCACGCAGGGCCTGGGAATTGGGCGTTTGATCGACCTTGACGCCGCGAAAATCGCTCGGCCGCAGCGACGGCGGCGCCGTCGGCGGCAGCGACTCGAGGGTGTCGCGCCCGAGCAGCTCCGCCAGCTCGCCCTGGGCGTGCAGCATCTCTGCGCGCGTCTCGGCGAGCATGACCTCGTGACGAGCCGCCTCGACCGCGGCCAGCGATGCGTCGCGCGCGATCGCGTCGCCCGCCTTCACCCGCTCCGCGATCAGCTCCGCCTCGGCGCGGGCGCTGTTCAGCAGCTCCGACAGCACGGTGGTGCGTTCGGCACCGACGACGCTGAAGCCGTAAGCGCGGACCGCGCGCGCCGCCGCTCTCGCGCGCGCTTGCTCGACGAACGCCGAGTGCAGCGACACGAAATCTTCAGCCTCGCGCCGGCGCGTGCCACGCTGTCCCGACAGCTCTACCGGCAGCCACAGCGTGCCGTTGATGGCCACGTCTTTGGTCACGCCGCGGTTGCCGCGCTCGGCTGTCACCTCGAGGTACGGATTGCCGAGCGGCGCCATCTTCCCGTTCACGAGCGCGGAACGGCTCGAGGTGAGGGAGGCTTTAGCCAACGACACCTCGGGCGCGTTCTGCTTCGCGATCTCGATCAGCGCGTGCAGCCGCCCGCGATCGTCGGGCGCCTCGACGAGCGGGCGAGGTGGCTCTTCCGCGTGGACGGCTCGAATCGTGGCCGCTTGTGCGCACACCGCGACCAGGCACGAGATGATTTGGAGCTTCAGCACAAATACCTACGACGAATTTCTACGTGCCCGTCATACGACGGGCTGCGCTACGGACAGAGGGCCGCCGAGTACCGAGAGTGTTTCGGTGGGCGCTCGGGGCTGAAGCAGTATCTCTCGCAGATCAATCCCGGTGTCCCAGTGGTTTTTCCGATGTGACCATTCGAGACAACCTAGGAGGAGTGGTGTGCAAGCGTGTCGGTGCGACACGATTGAGTCGTAAGGAAACGCTTCGCCGCGGCGCCGGAGGGCTTCGTTCCAACCACTTTGAAAGATCTGCGCTTCACCCGATCGGTTCCGTCCAGCGCTGGGGCCGACGGCGCGCGGGCACAGCACCGCGATTCGGGCGCGAAATCGTGGCTACCCATCGGCTCCACCTATCGATCCATGTCGAGCCGCCGCGCCAGCGCGATGCTCTCCGCCAAGCTCTGCGTGCGAAAACGAAATGGACTTACGAATGTGCGTATTTTCCTCACCGCTTTCGCGAAATTCACTGAGGCAAAACTGCGGCGAGAAGCCGAGTAGCGTGACCTGGAACCGCCCACGTTAGCTTCTGCAAGCGAGCCGCAGCGCGGCAGCCCCACCTCGAGAACGCGCGCCGCCTGCAGTGACGCTGCCGCGCTGCCGGTCAGCGTCAGGGGATCGCGGCGAGCGCGGCGCCGAGGGCGGCGGTGGCTCCGGCCTCGGGATCGACGAGGTCGATCTGAGCTTTTTGGAGCTTACCGGAGAGGTCGACGTTGACGGCTTGCCAGCGCGTGTAGGCGTCGAGCACCCAGATACCGCTCTCGCGCGTGCCGTTGCCGGACCAGCCGTTGCCGCCGAACGGTAAGTGAGCCTCGGCGCCGGTGGTGCTGTTGTTGATGCTGGTCATGCCGGCGCGAATTTCTTCTTTGAAGCGCAGCATGGCGTGGGCATCACGCGTGTAGATCGCGCTCGACAGGCCATAGGGCGTGCCGTTGGCGACGCGGATCGCTTCGTCGAGGCCGTCGATCTCGATCAGGTTCACGGTCGGGCCGAAGCACTCTTCTTGGGCGACACGCATGTCGATCGTCACATTTTCGAACAGGCGGGGCGTGGCGTAGAAGCCACGCGCGGCGTCGCCGGTGAAGCCCGGCGCCGCGTCGGCGGCGGCGATGCGCTTGCCGTCGAGCAGCAGCGTCGCGCCGTCGGACAGACCGGTCGCGCGCTGCTCGATCCACCGCTCCAAGAAGCGCTGGTTGATGAAGGGGCCGTAGTCGTTTTGCTCGTCGAGCGGATTGCCGATTTTGAGCGAGCCGGCGCGGCGCACGAAGCGCTCACGGAACGCGGGCAAGACGCGGCGATCGACGATGATGTTGCCGGCGCTGGTGCAGCGCTGCCCGGCGGTGCCGTACGAAGCCCAGATCGCGCCTTCGACGGCTAGCTCCAGATCGGCGTCGGCGAGGACGACGAGCGGGTTCTTTCCGCCCAGCTCGAGCGACGGCACCTGCAGGCGGCGGCCGCACACTTCGCCGATCTTGCGCCCGACCGCGGTCGAGCCCGTGAACGAGATCTTGTCGATCAACCCGGCGTCGACGGCCTCGATCATCAGCTCGCCCGCGCCGCCGGCGCCGCCGCCGTGCACGATGTTGACGACGCCGCTCGGCACGCCCGCGCGCCGCAGCAGCTCGAAGAACAGCGCGGCGGTGCCGGGCGCGTCGTCGGAAGGCTTCCAGACGATCACGTTGCCGGTGAGCAGCGCCGGCACGATCTTCCAGCTCGGCACCGCGATCGGGAAATTGCCGGCCGTGATCAGCCCGACCACGCCGATCGGGCGGCGGTAGGTGAAAAGCTCCTTGTTCGGCAGCTCGCTCGGCACCGTCTGGCCGTACAGGCGCCGCCCCTCGCTCTGAAAGAACTCGGCGGTGTCGATGGCTTCTTGCACGCTGCCGCGCGCCTCGCGCAGCGGCTTGCCGACCTCGCGCGCCACGAACCGCGCCAGGCGTTCTTTTTCTTCGACCAGCAGCTGCGCGAGCCTGCCCAGCAATCGACCGCGCTCCGGCGCCGGCACCCGCGCCCACGCCGCGGCCGCGCTGCGCGCCGCTTCACAGGCCGCGAAGACTTGCTCGCGCGTGCTCTGCGGCGCGAGCGTGACGATGTCGTCGCGGTTGGCGGGGTTTCGGCGCTCGAAGACGGGGCCTGCCGCCGACGCGGCGCCGCCCACGACGTTCGAGACCGAGAGCGTATGCGGAAGGTCGTCCTGCTGCGCGCGCGTCTGGATCAAGTCTCGCTCCTGTCTAAGATGTATCGATTTGCGTAGCGCGTCACTCGGTGATCGGAGCTCGCCGCACCGGGTCGCCGTCGGGGATCGCCCACTCTGGCTTGACCCAGCCGCCGTCCGGCAAAGTGCTCTCGGCGGGCGGCGACGCGCCACTGGCGGATGGGGCTGGCGCGTCTGGCTTGGAGCTGGGGCGCGGCTCGACCGGCGCCGCGGGCGGGGTGACGGTCGCGGCGGACGTGGTGGGGGCATCGCCCGGTAAGAACTCGAGCACCGGCTTCTTGTCGGGCACGGACGGTGGCGGCGCCGGCGACGCCGAGGGTTGGGCGGCGGCTTTGGATTTGACGCGCGGCTCGCTCGTTTGGCGGCCCGGGTCCGGCAGCGGAGCCGGCAGCGCGCGGTGTTGATCGGCCTCGGCCTGGTCGTGCGATCGCAGCAGCATGACCCCCGCGATCAAGCCGACGAACAGCGCAGCGGCGGCGACGCCGATCACCAGCCCCGCGCCGTCGGAGCGGGGCGGCACGGGCGGCGGGCTCATCTGCGTGGTGCTGAACTGCCGGACCGTGAACGCGGGCGCGTCGGCCAGCGGCGCGGGCGGGGCCACGACCGTCGCGGCGTGCGGCTCCGCCAGGTCATCGGCGCGCACGCTGATCGAGGGCGACCCAGGCCCGACGCCGCCGACCAGCGTCGGATCGGTCGGGGGCGTGTCGCGATCGGTTCGGGGCCCGCTGCTGACCTCGATTTGCGGTGACGACAGCGGGGACTCGCGAACCAGATCGCGAGGCTCGAGGCCGAGCGCCTCGCGCAGCGCGTCGGTCAGCTCTTTCGCGGATTGAAAGCGTTTTTCTGGGTCGCGCGCGACGGCGCGGTTCCACCACGCGTCGAAGCCGATCGGCACGCTCGCGATCGACGACGGCTGCGGAATGTCGCGCACGCAGATCGCCAGCACCAGATCGCCCAAGCCGTCGCTGTAGAACGGCCGCTTGCCGGTCAAGCACTCGAACGCGATGACGCCCATCGCCCACAGATCGGTGCGCGAGTCGACGGTGCGGTTGCCCTGCGCCTGCTCGGGGCTCATGTAAAACGGCGTGCCCAAGATCGAGCCAGTGCGGGTGCGGGTGCCTTCTTCGAGCGCGTGACGCTCCACCTTGGCAACGCCGAAGTCGAGCACCTTGGCGATCTCTTCGTCCTCGTTCTTCACGAGGAAGACGTTCTCGGGCTTGAGGTCACGGTGCACGATGCCGGCGTCGTGAGCGCGCGAGATGGCGCGGCCAATGTGCGACAGCACCCGCGCCGTGTCGTGCGGAGTCAGCCGCTTGATGCGCTTGATGCGCTGCGCGAGGTTCTCGCCCTCGAGCAGCTCCATCGCCATGAACGGCACCTTGCCGTCGATGCCGTAGTCGAGGATTTGAACCACGTGGGGGCTGCGCAGGGCGGCCGCCGACTGCGCTTCGCGCATGAAGCGCGACAGCGTCTCTTCGTCGGGTATCACGGTGCGGTCGATGACCTTCACGGCGACGGGCGCGTTGAGCACCAAATGCTGCGCGCGCCAGATGGTGCCCATGCCCCCCTGGCCGAGCTTCACGTCGAGCCGGTACCGCCCGAGGAGCACGTGACCTGCGGAGACAGCCGATTCCGCCATGAACAGAGGCTCCGACCATAGCGCGGATCGCAGGGCGCGCCTATGATTCGGCGGCCATGGAGCGCCGCCTCGACTCGGAGACCCGTATCGTCTGTGACTCGAAAGATCTACCGGGGCGCGCGGCGCAGCGCATTTGTGTCGAGCTCTCGCGCGCCATCGCCGCACGCGGTCGGGCGTCGTTGGTATTGGCCGGCGGAACCACGCCAAAAGCGACGTACGAGGCGCTGGCCGGCTTGCCGCTCGACTGGTCGGCGCTCGAAATATTTTTCGGTGACGAGCGCTGTGTGCCTGCTGATCACGCCGACAGTAACTATCGCATGGCGAAAGCCGCCTTACTCGATCGCGTCACGATTCCGACAGAATCGGTGCACCGCATGCAGGGCGAGCTCGCGGATCGCGACGCCGCCGCGCGAGCTTACGACGCGCTGCTGCCGGAGCGCCTCGACGTGGTGGTGCTGGGTATCGGTGAAGACGCCCACACTGCTTCGCTTTTTCCCGGCTCGCCCGCGCTCCGCGAAAAGGTGCGGCGCGTGCTGCCCGTCACGGGGCCGAAGCCGCCGCCGGAGCGGCTCTCGCTCACGCCGCTGGCGCTCGCGGCGGCGCGCACGTTGCTCGTGCTGGCGAGCGGCGCCGGTAAGGCGGAGGCGGTGCAGCGCGCTTTTTCGGACGACGTCGACGTCGTTCGCACGCCGATTCAGCTGGCGCGCAGCGGGGTCTGGTTCCTGGACACTGCCGCCGCCGCCGCGCTCTAAGCTTGCTCGGCCAGCGTCGCGACGAGGGTCGAGATCGCAGCCGGCGTCTGCGCGCCGTCGGGCAAGAACGGGAGCTTTAGCAGCGGCGCCCCGAGCGACGCCAGCCTCGTGAGGCTCGCCGCCTGCACCTGCTCGCGCGCGGCGCGACGGATGCCCGCGCCGAGCGCCGCCGCCGCCGGATCGCCGCTGGTCGGCTCTTCGATGCGGGCGAGCGCGTCGCGCTCGGCAGGCTCGAAAATGCGCGGCACGACCTGATTGACGACCAGAGACAACAGCGGAAGCGTGAGCTCCGTCGCGAGCGCCGCGCACAGCTCGACGCTCTCGTTCGTCGGCATCTCTTCCGGCAGACTGACGACGACCACCCCTGATTTGGTGGGGTCGCGGAACTGCGCCCACGCCTTTTCGGCGTCGGTGCGCAGCACGCCGGGCGGTGAAAGCTCGATGATCGTCTTGGGCACGCGCAGCATGTCGAGGCCGTGGCCGGTGGCGGGGGCGTCGAGGATCACGACGTCGAAGCGCGGCGAGCCGTCGGACAACGTCTCGGTCGAGTGGTACCAGGCCTTGCCGAGCGCCGCCCACTCCTTGAGGCCCGGCGCGCCGTGAAAGAACCCGCGCACCAGCTTGTTGTCGAACAGCGCGCTGACCAGGCGCTCGCTCTTGAGCACGAGCGCGCCGTACTCTTTGAGCGCGACGTCGGCGTCGAGCAGCACCCCGAACAATCGCGGCGAAAGCTCGGTGATCTGCGTAGGCAGCGAGCTTTGCCCGAACAACTTCGAGAGGTGCTCTTTCGGGCTGGTCTCCGCGACCAGCACGCGCTTGCCGGCGCGCGCGAACCGCTCTGCGAGCACGGCCGCGACCGTCGTCTTGCCGACCCCGCCCTTGCCGGTGACGAACAGGAAGCGGCGCGCGAGCGAATCGTCAACGGAGTTGGCAGAGGCGGCCGAAAAGGGGAGCGGAGCGGAGGGAGCGATGGCTGACACTCGGATCTCGAATCGAGCGGGAATAGACCGGCGTAAAGGTATGCTAAGGCGTGGCTCGCCCGCGCTACTGTAGCAAGCTTTCCTCGAGGTCCCATGCGCTCCGCCGAGTCCGTTTTATCGCTCTGTACGCTCGCTTTGGCCTGCCTCCTGCCCGGCTGCGACGGCTGCAAGTCCGAGCCGAGCCTGAGCGCCAAGCAGCGCACCCAGGTGCTGGCCAGCGCGATCAGCGCGCCCGCGCCCGCTCCTTCCCGATCGCGTCCCGGTATCGGCCACCCTGCCAACGTCATCCCCGGCCAGGGTCCGAAGCGCATCGAATTTCCCGAGCCGCGCCGCGGGCGGGGCATGCCGATCCTGCCCGGCCAGGGCGTGGGTCCGATCCGCTTCGGCGCCACCAAAGAGACCATCGAGCGCCTCATGGGCGCGCCGTGCGACGACGCGACGGAGACGCTGTGCCGCTACGTCGGCCGCGCCATCGACTTCAAGCTCGAAGGCGGCGCCGTCACCGAGATTCGCGTCTCGCGTAAAGGTCGCGAAGCCAAGCGCGCGCCCGATGGCGCGATCATCGAGTACGGCTTCTTCGACGGCGCGCTCTTGCCCGACTTGTATTTCGGCATGCAGCCGGCGGCGGTCCAGGAGTACCTCGGCCCGCCCCAAAAAATCGAGAAGCTCTCGCCGCTCGGGCCCGACGGCTTCAGCGAGCGCCACGTCTACGACGGCGTCACGCTCGAGTACGATCTGTGGTCGAACGGCAATCTGGTGCTCGGCGCGGCCGTGCTCACCAAGAGCGCGACCGCCGCCGCCCGCAACGACGAGCAGCTGGCCGCCATCGAAAAGCGCGCCAAGGAAGCGGCCGAGCGCGCCAAGCGCTTTCCGCCGACGCGCGTCCCGCGCTGAGCTGACCCGAGCGCGACGGAGCGGCCAGGCTCGAGCCCGCCGCATTCTGGGACCGAATCTTGCCATCCGGGCGGCCGTGTGCCAACAAGCGGCGGCGCGCGTTTCATGGAAAATCCTCAGCAAATCCTGCAAACGTTTCGATCGGAGCTCAGCACCGCCCACAGCCCCGCCGAGCTCCGCGACCTGCGGGTCAAGTACCTGGGCAAGAAGAGCGAGCTGAAGAACGCGCTCAAGAATCTGCGCGAGGTACCGGTCGAGCAACGCGCCGAGGTCGCCAAGCAGCTGAACGACACTCAAGGCGTGATCGAAGCCGAGCTTGGCGCGCGCGAGTCGAGCGCCCAAGCCGACGAGCTTACGCGCAAGCTTGCCGCCGAGTGGGTCGACATTTCGCTGCCCGGATTGACGACCGAGCGCGGCGCCAAGCACCCCGTGCGCGCGGTCGAGGAGCGTTGCCTCGACGTCCTTCGCCAGCTGGGCTTCGAGGTCGCGAGCGGTCCCGAGGTCGAGAGCCCGTTCTACAACTTCGACGCGCTGAACATTCCGCCCCACCACCCCGCGCGCGACATGCAAGACACGTTCTGGGTGCAAGGTGAGCTCGTGCTCAGGTCACACACCAGCACGATTCAGGCGCGAACGCTGGAGAAGCGCCTGCCATTGCCGCTCAAGTACGCCTCGCCCGGCCGCGTCTACCGCAACGAAGCCGTCGACGCGACGCACTTGGCCATGTTCCACCAGCTCGAAGGCTTTTGGGTCGAGCAGGGCCTGACCTTCGCCCACCTGAAGGGCGTGCTCAGCTTCGTCGCGAGCTCGCTCTACGAGAACCGCAAGTTTCGCTTCAAGCCCAAGTTCTACCCGTACACCGAGCCGTCGATCGGCCTCGACATCGCCTGCTTGAATTGCGGCGGCGACGGCTGCGAGGCCTGTCACCAAGCGGGCTGGGTCACGATCATCGGCGCCGGCATGATCCACCCGAAAATCATGAAAAACTTCGGCTACACCGAGCCGGGCGTGCGCGGCATCGCCTTCGGTTGGGGCACCACGCGCATGACCAGTCAGTGGCTCGGGCTGAGCCGCGCCAAGAGCCTATACGAGCAAGACATGAGATTCATGCGCAGCCTGCGCCGGAGGCCGGGATGAAAATCTCCGCCAACGTGCTCCGGCGCTTCTGTGCCGGCGTGCCCGCCGATCCCAAGGCCTTGCGCCGCTTGCTCGACGACGTCGGGATCGAGGTCAAGCGGCTCGATCGGCAGGGCGAGGATGCGTGGCTCACGCTCGAGCTGCTCGCCAATCGCGGCGACCACCACTGCTACGCCGGCGTCGCGCGCGAGATCGCGGCCCGCACCAAGACAGCGTGGCTCTTGCCCAACGCGCCGGCGCTGACCGTCGGCGCGCCGCCGCTACCGCTGCGCATCGAATCGGACAAATGCTTGCTGTACACGGCTACCCCGCTGCGCGTCACGGGGGGCCTCAAAAAGTCGCTCGGCGAGCCGGCAGAAGAGCTGCTCGGCGCGGCCGGCCTGCTCACCGGCAACGCCGCCATCGACGTGACCAACCTGGTCAATTTGGAGCTCGGACAGCCTTCACACGCCTTCGATCGCGCCCGTATCAGCGGCGGTATCACGATCCGCCTGTCGCGCCCCGGCGAGAAGGCGTGGCTCTTGTTCACGCCGGAGCCGCGCGAGCTGCCGGCGGGCACGCTCGTGATCGCCGACGACGTCAAGGTGCTCGCGATCGCGGGCGTGATCGGCTGCGAGGACTCGAAGATCCAGGACGACACCCAGGAGATCATCCTCGAGAGCGCGGCGTTCGATCCGGTCACGGTGCGGCTCGGGGGACGCTCGCTGCAGACGTTCACCGACGCCTCCGCGCGCTTCGAGCGCGGCTCCGATCCGAGCCTGGCCCGCGTCGCCGCCGGTCGCATCGCGCACTTGCTGGCCGAAGCCGGCGTCGCGCAGGTGACGGGGCCGCTCGGCGTCGTCGGTGAATGGAAAGATCCGAACCGTCTGCTGACGCTGCGTTCGCGCGAGCTGAGCGGGTTTTTGGGCCGCGATTTCGCCGACAGCGAGATCGTGGAGCGCCTCGCGGCGTACGGCTTCGAGCACCAGGGCCAGCTGTCGTTCAAGGTCCCGCCCCACCGGCTCTGGGACGTCGAATCGGAGGAGGATCTGTTCGAAGAGATCGCGCGCTCGGTCGGCTTCAACGACTTGCCGGAAGGCCTACCGCCGGTCGCGCTCGGCGCTCGCCCGTCGCGCGCGGAGGTCATGCTGCGGGTCGCCGAAGACGTGCTCGTCAGCGCCGGCTTCTACGAGGTGTACACCGACGGCTTCTATTCGCGCTCGATCCCGGAGCGGCTCGGCCAACACGAGGGCAGCCCGCTCTTCGCCCACGTCGAGACCGTCAACTCGCTCGACAACAGCTTCTCGCTCCTCAAGAACAATTGTCTGGCGCAGGCGCTGCAAGCGGTCGCCGACAACCTCAACGTCAAGACGCAGGACGTGCGGCTCTACGAGTGGACCCGCACCTTCCACCCCGACGCCCAGGCCAAAAACGGCGTGTGCCGCGAGCGCGACGTGCTGTACGGCATCTGCTCGGGGCGCGAGCGCCCGGACGCCTGGGAAGCTGGCGGTCGCGCCGCCGACGTGTTCTTTCTGAAGGGCGTGCTCGAAGAGCTCAAAAAGTCGCTCGATTTGCCGCTCGAGCTCGGCGACCCCGACCCGGGCTACGCGCTCACGCCGCTGTTGCACCCCCACCGCTGCCTCGGCTTGCGCGTCCACGGCGAGAGCGTGGGCGTCATCGGCGAAGTCGCGCCCCAGGTTCTGCAGAGCTTCGGCATCAAGTTCGCCAAAGCTTGCTACTTCGAGCTCTCGCGCGACGCGCTGCTCGCGGAGCCCGCCGGTAGGCCGGCGTTCGAGATGCCGCCGGCGGTGCCCGACATCGATCGCATGCTCAACTTCGCGGTGCCGCTCGGCACCTCGGTGCGCGAGATCGTGCCGCTGCTCCGAGCCGCCGCCCCTGCCTGGCTGTCGCGCGTCAGCGTGGCGGACGTGTTCGCCGGCTCCGATACGGCCAAGCGCGCCGTCGCGTTCAAGCTGTTCTTCAACGCCGGCGAGGCACGCACCCACGAGCAGCTGAACGAAGCCTGCGCGGCGATGGTCAAGCGCGTCGTCGACACGCTCGGCGCCCGCGGCGTCGAGCAGCGCTGACCCGCCCGCCGAAGCGGCGCTCTAACTGCGCACGCGGCGGCGCTCTTGAATCATGTGCTGGGTGATCAGCCGCTGTGATTCGAGGGTCTCCGCCAACGTCCAGACGTCGTGCATCGGCTTGCTGCCCGCGCTCTCGAGCAAGATGTCGGCGGCGCGATCGGGGCGGATCGCGTCGAAGTGACGGCCCGGTAGCTCGACCACGGCGCTGCGCGCGCGCAAGCCTTCGAGCGTCGTCAGCATCTTTTCGACGACCAGCCGGAACACCGGCTCGCTGAAATCAGCGCGCGGTCCGACCCCGAACAACAGCACCTTGTCGAACGGAAGCTTCGGCTTGCCGGGCAGGAGCACGACCTCGCCGATCGCGCCCGTCACGAAGCCGCGCTCGATCAGGGCCGAGATGCGCCCCGCCAGGCGCCAGTCGAGCAAGCCGGCGAGGCCGTGCGGCGGCTGCTCATCGGAGGAGACAGCGGCCAAGATCACTTCCGTGCCGAGCAAGTCGAGCTTGCGCAGGCTGGGCAGCGTGAAGCGCAGCTCCACGACCGCTCAGCCCGCCGCGCCTTTGTCGGTGTCGCGCCGGCCCAGGTCGTCGGCGATGCGATCGAGCACGCCGTTGACGAACTTGCTGCTCTCTTCGCCGCCGAAGCGCTTGGCGAGCTCGACAGCTTCGTCGAGCACGACCGCGCGCGGCACGTCGGTCACGGTCAGCAGCTCGTAGGTGCCGAGCCGGAGCGCGTTGCGGTCGATGCGCGCCATGCGCTCGAGCCGCCAGTTTTGGCTGGCGGCGCGGATGCGCTCGTCGAGCTTCTCGGCGTCGCGGCGCACCCCGCGCACGAGCGCGTCGGCGTAGTCGCGGCCCTCGGCGTCGCCCGGTAGCTCACGCCAAAAATCGGAGATCGCCTGATCGACGTCGTTGCTCGTCGCTTCGATCGCGAACAGCATCTGCAGCGCGGCTTCGCGGGCGGTAGTGCGGGCGCCCACGGCTCAGAAGCCCTGCTGACCGAGCGCTTTGCCCAGCGTGACCATCTCGATGGCGGTGACGGCGGCGTCGAAGCCCTTGTTGCCGGCCTTGGTGCCAGCCCGCTCGACGGCTTGCTCGATGCTGTCGGTGGTGAGCACGCCGAACGCGATCGGCACGCCGCTGTCGAGCGAAGCCTGCGCAACCCCCTTCGACACCTCGTTCGCGACGTGATCGAAGTGGGGTGTAGCGCCGCGGATCACCGCGCCGAGGGCGACCACCGCGTCGAGCTTGCCGCTCTTGGCGAGCCTTCGGCACACGAGCGGAATCTCCCAGGAGCCGGGAACGCGCACGACGCTGAGGTTCTTGGGATCGGCGCCGTGGCGCACGAGCGCGTCGACCGCCCCTTCGATCAGCCGCTCCACGATGAAGGCATTGAAGCGCGAGCCTACGATCGCAAACTTTGCGCCCTCGGGGACGACGAGCGCGCCTTCAATCGATTTCACGGGTGACGTGGCAGTCATGAGCTTTGCTTCCTAACATAGCGGAGACGGCGCGCCTGCGCGGCGCGCTAAGGGTTCATCGCGACGAGCGGCACGCTCTCGATCAAGGTCAGGCCGTGTCCCTGAATACCGGCGATCTTGCGCGGATTATTGGTCAACAGCCGGATCTTGCACAGGCCGAGCGAGCGCAGCACCTGGGCGCCGAGGCCGTACTCGCGGAGCGCGCCCCCGTGGGGCCTGGTCACCGGCGGCGGCGGCGGCACCGCCGCGTGGGGGTTGCTCTTGCTTTCGTGGCGGCGCGCCGCCTGCGACAGCTCGCTCTTCAGATCGGTGGAAGGCGGAAAGTAGACGATCACGCCCTCGCCCGCGGCTTCGATCGCGTCGATCGCCTCGCCCAGGTTGCGCGCGCCCTCCTTGGGCGTGCTGCTGAAGACGTCGGCCAGGCTCGAGCCGGTGTGCATACGACAGAGCGCGGGGCGATCGGGGCTGGGCTCGCCCTTCACCAGGGCCAGGAACTGCTTGCCTTCGTGCACCGCCTCGAACACACACGCCCGCCAGGTCGTGCGGGTGCGGTCGAGATCCAGCGACGTCTCCGCGACCAGGGTCACGAGCGCCTCTGTCTGCAGCCGGTACGCGATCAAATCGGCGATGGTGAGGATCACCAGATCGTGCTTTTGCGCGAAGCGCTCCAGATCGGGCATGCGCGCCATCGTGCCGTCGTCGTTGGCGATTTCGCACACGATCCCGGCCGGTAGCGAGCCCGCGAGCCGCGCCAGATCGACCGAGCCCTCGGTTTGGCCGGCGCGCACCAACACGCCGCCGTGGCGCGCCACGAGCGGGAACACGTGGCCCGGCACCAACACGTCGGTGGGCTTGGCGTTCGGATCGATCGCGACGCGGATCGTGTGGGCACGATCGGCGGCGCTGATGCCGGTCGTCACGCCGTGGCTGGCCTCGATGCTGACCGTGAAGGCGGTGCCGAGCCGCGGTCCGCTGCGCCCGGGCGCGGCCATCATCGGCAGATCGAGCCGCGCGATCTGCTCTTCGGTCATGGTCAGGCAGATCAGACCCCGCCCGTAGTTGGCCATGAACGCGATCGCCTCGGGCGTGACGTGATCGGCGGCCAGCACCAAATCGCCTTCGTTTTCGCGATCCTCGTCGTCGACCAAGATCAGCATCTTGCCGGCGCGGATCGCCTCGATGCCGCGGGTGACGCGCGAGATCAGCTCCGAGTCGAGCTCGTGGGGACGGACGGATTCGGTGGACATGAATTCCTGGCGGGTCGCCTATTTGTACCCTGCGCGCTCGAGCGCAAGCGCAAAACGTGCGTCGCCGCCCGCGGCCGGCTTTTGCCCGCTGACTTCGAAGTAGCGAGCCAAGTAGCGCGCCACCAAATCGACCTCGAGGTTGAGCTCCGCCCCCGCTTGCCAGCGCTTGAGCGCCGTCACCTCCCGTGTGTGCGGAATGAGCATCACGCTCAAGATGAGGCCCTGCACGTCGTTGATCGTGAGCGAGACGCCGTCGAGCGTGACGGAGCCCTTCGGCGCCAGGAAGCGCGCCAGCTCCTCCGCGAAGGCGACGCGCACCAGCCACGCTTCGCCCTGCTTCTCGACACTGGCGACCTCCGCCACCGCGTCGACGTGGCCGCTCACCAGGTGCCCTCCCAATCGATCGCCGACGCGCAGCGATCGCTCCAGGTTCACCGCGCTGCCGAGCGGCAGACGCCCGAGCGTCGTCTTTTCCGCGGTCTCGATCGAGACGTCGGCGTCGAAACCGTGGGCGCTGTGCGCCACGACCGTCAAACATGCCCCACTGACCGCGATCGACTCGCCGAGCTCGACCCCCTCGAAGCCCGCGACGCCGTCCGTCGCGATCGCGAGCCGATGGCCCGGTCCGCGGCGCTCGCGCGCGCGCAGCTTGCCGCTTCCGAGAACGAGACCGGTGAACATCGCTTTCCACATAGCACTTTGGCCGCGTGTTAGGATGCCGGTCTCCCATGCGCGCACGACCCTCGGTGCACCTTGCTGCAGTCGCCGCCACGTTCGGCGCCGCGCTCGGCTGCGGGCCCAGCGTGCAGTCGATTTACGAAGGCAACGTGCGCTTCGAGCATTGCTACCGGCTCGATCTCGAGCGCGACGTCGCCACCACCCACCGCCAGGCCTGCTGGACGGCGTGGCTCGACCGCTACACCTACGGTCAATCGCGCGACAAGCTCGAGTACGCGCGCCGGCGGGTGCACGCGTTCAGCAGCGGCGACGTCGATCGCCCGCAGCTGCGCATCGGCGAGAGCCAGCCGCACCAGCAAGACGCGCGACAGTTCTACCTGGTCGTGCCGGCGCCCACGAGCGTGCACGCTCCGCCGCCACCGATCGCGACGCGCATGAACGCGGTCGAGCCGGCGCCGGTCAGCTCCGCGGAGCCACTCGCCAAAGCCGCGCCTGGCGAAGGCTGCGCCTCCGATTGCCACAGCGCGTTCATGAGCTGCAATCAGGCGTGCGACCCCGCCGCGAAGAGCACCGCCTGTAAGAGCTGCGATCCGGACTACAAGAAGTGCATGCAGCGTTGTTTCGAGTGAAAGGCCATCGACGGTTCAGGCTTTCAGCGGTCGCCACGGCATAGATTCAGCCTTGGTGCACAGCGTGCAGCGTGAGCGGACGAAATCCGCGATTAAGTTGACGCCAGACCGCGCGAAAGGCTAACCGATGACGCTCGAGACGATGAAACGACAGCCCGCAGTTTCCGCGCTCGCACCTGCCTCCTCGGCCCTCGCGACTCCCCTTCCGCGCGTGCTCCGGCCGCAGCGGGCGGTCCCGGCCGACGCCGTCCGCCCGACGCGGGCCGAGGTAAATCTCGCGAATTTGCGGCACAACTTGCGGATCATGCAGCGGACGGCCGGCGGCGCTCAGGTCTGGGCGGTGCTCAAGGCCGACGGCTACGGTCACGGCGCCAAAGGCGTCGCCCGCACGCTGGAGCGCGCCGGTGCGACCGGCATCTGCGTCGCGTTGCTCGAAGAAGGCATCGAGCTGCGCCAAGCCGGCATCCGCGTGCCGATCCTGATCACGGGCGGCTACTTCGGGCGCGCCTTCGGCGAGGTGCTGCGCCACGAGCTCACTCCCGTCTTGCACGACCCATCGCAGGTCGAGGCCCTGGCCGACGAAGTCCGCTACAGCGGCGCCGAGCCCGCCACCGTGCACGTCAAGATCGACACCGGGATGTCACGGCTCGGCGTGCTGCCGCGCGACGTACCGAAAATGGCGGAGGTGCTCGGCCATCACCGGGAGGTGCGGGTGAGCGCATTCATGACGCACTTCGCCTGCGCCGACGGCGCCGATCCCGAGTCGATCCACCAGCAGATGGACCTGTTCGACGCCGCCACCGAGTCGATGAAGAGCCTCGGCATCGACGCGCCGCTGCGCCACGCCGCCAACAGCGCCGCCATCTTGCAGAGCCCGCGCGCCCACCTCGACATCGTGCGGCCCGGCATCGCCCTGTTCGGGGTCGAGCCGCGCGCCGGCATCTGTAAAGAGCTACGTCCCGTGATGCAGGTTCGCACCGAGCTCGTCGCGGTGCGCGAAATCCCCGCCGGTCAAGCCGTCGGCTACGGCGCGACCTGGACGGCTCAGCGCACGAGCCGCATCGCCACCATCCCGATGGGATACGGTGACGGCCTGTCGCGCGCACTGTCGAACCGCGGCGAGCTCTTGGTCCGCGGCAAGCGCGTCCCCGTCGCGGGGGTGGTCAGCATGGACATGGCGATGCTCGACGTGACCGAGATCGACGACGTCCGGGTCGGCGACGAGTGCGTGGTGCTCGGCACCCAAAAGGGTCCGCTCGGCCAAGATACGATCTCGGCCGAAGAGATCGCCGGCCGTCGCGGCACCATCCCGTGGGAAGTGCTGACCGACATCTCGCGGCGCGTGCCCCGCTTCTACCGCGAGCCCTGAGTCGCGATTCACGGCGTGCCGTCGTCGCAGCTCGCTGTGCCACTGTGCCAGCGGACGCCGCGGACGCGCGCAGCTTTCGGCCGCTTTCCGCGCCGTTGCTTGGCACGACGCATGCTTGGCTCGGAGCGTGAAAGCAAATCGACTCGCGCGCTCGCTCCAGCTTTCTCTGCTCGCTTCGTTGGGGTTGCTGCCGCTGGCTTGCGCCGGCTCCACCCGCTCGAACGGCTCCAATGGCGGAAATGGCGGTGAGCCGCCCGAAAGCGGAAAGCCCAAGCCGACCTGCACCTCACCCGTGACCGACGAGGTGACCGGTATCGTGAGCTGTAGCGAAGGCTACCGGTACCGCAGCCGCTCCGGCGCTTGCAACGCGGGCGCCGCTGACGCCGCGCCGGGACCGAGCCCCGATCCGTTGCCAAGCGACGGCTTCGTCGACTGCACCGAGGATCCGTCGGTGTGCGACGACTACCTGTACGGGTACTGCGGAGAGCCGCGAGAGCCGCAGGCGGCCAGAGGTTGCGAGTCGGGCTGCGCCGCCGACAGCGACTGCCAGGGCCGAGGTGGCGAATGCGTGTGCGATAACGGCGCCGCCAGCGGCAGGTGCCGCTACGACCAGTGCGACAGCGACGCCGACTGCGACGCCGGCTACCACTGCGCGTCGTATTTCGAGGGTTGCGGCTCGAGCGGCTTCGTCTGCCAAAGCGCGCGAGACGACTGCGCGAAGTGCAGCTCGCCGGACAGCGCGGAGGTTTGCCGGATGCAGCCAGACGGGCACCGCACCTGCGGCACGGCGTCGATTTGCGGCCGTCCGTTTCTCGTCGACGCCGAAGCGCGCGTCGCCCCGACCGCGCCGCGCGGTGATTGGGCCGTCGGCGAGCTCCGGCCACGGCTCGATCACCTGATCCCGCTGGAGCGCGGCGCGCTCGCCGGACATTGGACGCGGCTCGGGCAGCTCGAGCACGCGTCGATCGCGGCGTTCGCGCGGTTCAGCCTGCAGCTGCTAGCGCTCGGAGCGCCCCCCGAGCTGGTCGAAGCTTGTACGCAAGCGCTGGGCGACGAGACGCAGCACGCCAAGCTGTGCTTTCACCTCGCCAGCGCCTACGCCGGTCGCCGGATCGGACCGGGGCAGCTCGAGATGGCGGGCAGCCTCGCGTCGTGCTCGCCGCACGACGTCGTCGCGCTCGTGCTACTCGAAGGCTGC
>Ga0164241_10001400_pt1 | contig 29973 bp, 14 predicted proteins | sample OricomyardsoilBY_FD_108780 | JGI IMG/M metagenome (GOLD analysis project Ga0164241, IMG submission 108780) | Backyard soil microbial communities from Emeryville, California, USA - Original compost - Back yard soil (BY) | ecosystem: Environmental > Terrestrial > Soil > Unclassified | place: USA... | reverse complement strand
TTGAAATTTTTGGAAGTAAGAATTATTTTATTGAATATCATCAACAACCTGTGGAACTTAAATTGAATTGGGATTTATAAAAAACTTTTGGAAAGTTGGATAGCTCTTTTATTTATTTTGGGATCTCAAAAAAACTTTCCAAAAGTCAGACGATCCTGGACTTTCCAAAAGTTTTGTTCAGTCTCTCGAATAAAAATGACGATTGTGTCTTGTGAAAAAGTTTGAAGAAAAAAGAGGAGCAACTTTTGGAAAGTTTTATAGTAGATGAATGTATAAATGGAATTTCTGTTTTATGAAAAACTTTTGGAAAGTTGGATAGCTCTTTTATTTATTTTGGGATCTCAAAAAAACTTTCCAAAAGTCAGACGATCCTTGGACTTTCCAAAAGTTTCGTTCAATCTCTGAAAAAAATGACGGTTGTGTCTTGTGAAAAAGTTTGAAGAAAAAAGAAGTGCTAACTTTTGGAAAGTTGGATAGTAGATGAATCCCGCCTGACTTTGTCTTTCGGGCAGGAAATAAATGGAATTTCTTTTTTATAAAAAACTTTTGGAAAGTTGGATAGCTCTTCTGTTCATTTCAAGGTCTCAAAACAACTTTCCAAAAGTCCATGCGAGTTTGACTTCCCAAAAGTTTTTGCTTGATCAGATTAATGAATTTCAATTGTTCTTTTCCTTCCGGAATTACCGGTGATTATAACGCTTTTCATATTTGAATTGGTAATTAAAAACCTGGCTGATTGCGACAAGAACGACGAGCCATAGTAAAATTCCTCTTTTTGAATGCTTCCGTCTTTATTAGTAATGATAGCGCCTAAATCATCAGGAAGTACCGGTATATAATTTACTTTTCTTCTAAGTTGAAACACCTTTAGTAGTCCCTTATTTTGGCTCGCCGCAATTACAAGATTGCCATCTTTGCCTAATAACTTAACTAATGCTTTGCCATTTCCCGGGATATAAATTCCGCTTTGCAAAATAGACATGGCTTTAAAATTTCCTTTACCATCACCCTTTAATACCAATCCGTTCAATGCATCATAGCGGCCTGTTGAAATTTCAGTTCCAAAATCATTGCCACTGATAGCAACATCTATATTTCCGTCTCCGTCAAAATCTCCGACCACCATACCGTTTAGAGGAGCTACCTGTGCTTCTTTCGGCAAAGGAATCATCGTGAATTTTCCATTGCCATCATTTCTTAAAAAACAGGATTTCAGATGATTGGCGGCAAGTCGTAGCGCCCCTTTTCGTTCTTGTGGAGACAGGATGTCATCCATGGTTGCTTCCGCAAAAGATTTATAAGTCGGAAATTTAGTTTTTATGCCGCCCATTTGCGTTAGCATATCATCCCTGCTAAAAAAAGGAAATTCTTTTTTGACACCGTTTTTATCATTTAGATAAACAGAAGTGATGGCATCATAAGTTCCATTATTATCAAAATCTTTTGCAGTGATGTGGATTGGAAACGAGTCGCTTGCCCGAAAACTATTATTCAAGCCAACATTACCAATAATGTAATCCATCCTGCCGGTGTGCCTGAAATCGCCAGCCACGATTGAATTCCACCATCCTAATTGATTTTCAACACCAGCATTTACTTTTCTAAATTTTCCGTTTTCATTTTTTAAAAAAGTAACGGGCATCCATTCCCCGGTAAGAATTAAATCTGTTTGGCCGTCACCATCAAAATCAGTGAATAGTGCATCCGTTACCATTCCGATGTTCTCTAAATCCGGCGCCACTTGGCTGGTTACATCCGTGAATTTAACGATGCCGTTGTGCGAATCATTTCTAAAGATAAAACTGCTTACCGGTCGTGGATAATGTCCTGGATCAACCCTCCCCGCGACAAACAAATCCAACTTGCCATCCTTATTGTAATCAAACCCACGAACACAAAATTTACTGGTTGTATTTACCGGAAGCGCCAGGGAATCTTTGGCAAAATTCCCATTACCGTTGTTGATGTACAATCTATCCTGGTAGAAATTGCTGCCCGCCGGATTCTGGTATCCCCCGCTTGCCACATAAATATCAGGCTTTCCATCGCCATTAGCATCAAAGATCAGAATGCCTTCATCTTTATAATTATCTGTAAGATTTACCTTACCCGGGTAAAGGTCTTTTTGAATAAATTTTCCATCCGGTTGTTGAAGTAAAAGCTGCGCAGGATTGAAAGAATTTCCGCCTATCACCATATCATCCAGGCCATTCCCGTCAACGTCACCCGCTGCTACTGCCGGACAATATTCTGTAAACTTATGTGGCAATAAAGTCTGGACAGAAAAATCATTAAAGTCAAAATCTCTGTGACGGTAAGTGATTCCCGAAGCTGTAGTAACATTATTAAATAAGGCCGTACTATCCGTGTCAGGACGTCGAAATGAATAATCTTCTTTCGCGTTCATAATATCAACTGTGATTACCTGGTCGGCTTTTACATTTCTGATGGTTTGCTTTTTCAGATTGTACCATTCTATAACAACCGAATCGACCATCTTTATTTTACCGAGGCCAAATTGCGCAATATTTTCAACGGTAGAAATATAACCACGGAAGGGATTATTTTCAAACGTCTGCAACTTCCCATGATCATAATAAATATTAACCAATACACCTAATCCATTAATATTTCGTTTCCCTCCCTTAAATTTCATTTGTAAATAATGAGAATTGGCAGAGTCCTTGTCCCTGATCGCATTTCTATATAATAAAGCCTCACCATTGATATCATTTATAACCATATCCATCGCGCCGTCATTATCAAAATCAGCATAGGCTGCGCCATTTGAATACGTTGGAATATTCAATCCCCAGCTATCCGTAACGTCGCTAAAAGTAAGATTACCATTATTACGAAAAGCATAGTTATGAAGTTTAACCTGGGGTATCTGCTCTAACAGATTTGCTTTGGTTGTTGCTCCGTTATGATCTTGTCTGTAAACCATAAAATCGTGATCAGAAACATCCCTGGGAAACCCGTTTGTAATAATTAAATCTTTGTACGAGTCATTGTCAAAATCGGTTAACAGCGGGCACCAGCTCCAATCGGTTTGAGAAATGCCGCTCATAAAACCTATGTCACTAAAAATGGGAGCTCCAATAGAATCGTTTTCCTCCGTCACAGGGCCCTGGTTCAATTGCAAGGTATTTCTGACATACTGATATTGATAAGAATATTTATCAAAATTTTGAAAAGTAATATAACTGTTAGAAGCTAACATTGTCTTCTTACGAAAATTGTCTTCAGGATTCATATCCAATTCTACAAGGTCTGGCAATCCATCATTATTAATATCAGCAATATCCTGCCCCATTGCATTAAAAGAGGTATGTTTAAAATAGTTTGCCGATTCATTTGCAAAAGTACCATCGTGATTATTTATATACAGGATGTCATTAGACAAGAAGTCATCCGCCACGCAGATATCCTTCCAACCGTCATTATTGATATCACAAATTGAAGCTGAATGTCCATACCCTTCATATTTCATACCGGCCTGGGCGGACACATCGTGAAATACCGGATGCTTTAAAACTGAATCATAATCATTTCTGTAAAGCCTTCCAATACTCGGGGTTAACGCGACATGATCATTTCGGTCACGAAAAACGGAAACATTAGGTCCATTGAATGCTTCATTGACGGTAAGGTACATGTCAAGGTCACCGTCATTGTCATAGTCAAAGAAACTCGCCATGGTAGACTGTACATGGATATCAAGCCCGTATTCTGCAGCCTCGTCTTTGAAATGAGGTATGCCATTTTTGTCGATTCCCTGGTTGATATATAGAATATTGCGTCTCCTGGCAGCGTCTTTATAAATGGTGTTGCAGATGTAGATATCCATCAGACCATCATTATTAATATCAAGAACCGATATACCGCGTTGCCACCTGCCTAAGCCTCCAACACCCGCCTCCTTGGTAACATCCTCAAACTTAAAATTGGCTCTATTAATATAGAGTCGCCCGGGTACCATATTACCTCCAAAATAAATATCCTGCAATCCATCGTTATTAAAATCACCAATGCCAACGCCGCCGCCATTAAAAGTATTTACAACATCTAATGCATTAATGGAATCATTTTCAACGATCTTATTATCGAAAGTAATACCTGACTGTGATGAAGAAATACTTTCAAACATCGAATTGCTTTTCTTTTTGCAGGAAAAGAAACACAACAAAAGAGATATGATGAATAAATAAAAAAATCGATTCATGGAAGATTTGTAAAGTTAAGAACGATTCAAAAATCCGAATTTTTAAAATAAAATAAGGCTTTGTAAAACTTACAAAGCCTTATTGCTAAAAATCAATCTTAAAATTTTAATAATTAGGATTTTGTTGTAAAGTTGGATTGGTAGCAATAGCCGATGCAGGAATAGGTAATAAATCATGGCCTGCCGGTATGGTTAAGCCAAAGGTATTTTTGATGTAATCTACTTGTAACCCCGTTCTTCTGAGATCATACCATAAAGACATTTCTCCGCTTAATTCGTGCCTGTATTCTTGCAGCATTATTTGCATAAAATCAGGTCCATAAGGAGAGGTAGGTGCAGTGCCACCCCATGCCCGGTCTCTCACCAATTGTAAGGTAGCCATCGCTCCGGGCTGATCACCGCTTTTCGATTGAGCTTCTGCTTTGCTTAATAAAATCTCACCCAGACGAAGCATCACTACATCCTGATCGCCGAAAATATGCGTAATACCATCCGCGGGACTTGGTGTGTTACCACTCACGTTGGGATCTCGCCAAAACTTAGTGCCGTAATACCCAGACCTAAGTTGCCCCGGCTGATCTCCCAGCCATGGATCAGAAGCCTTGCCGCATGTATTCATTATTTTTCCATCAGTTCCTGTAAAATGAGAAGCCGGAAGTGAAAGCTTTCCATTAAATCCGGCAATTACTTGTGGATAAGCTTTTATTCCTCCGATAGCTACGATACCCGGACTGGCCAGCGTATCGCCTGGCCCGACGATCGTTGCAGCTTTGCGTTTATCGCCTGGCTCAAAGGAGGTATACAATAGTTTGTTACAGTAAGTGTATCCAAAATTTGAAGTTTCCCATGGCCACATAAAAGACGACATCCAGGTCACTTCATTATTATTATAGCTCCAGTCTGGGGTAGCGCCTCCAGGCAATGAAAATTGCAATTCGAAGATTGATTCTGCGCTATTTTGATTGTTATATTCCTGGATACTCATGTAATCTGGCAACAATGTATAATGTGGTATCAATTGGTTAAATGTCGCTACAGCATCCGAATATTGTTTCAACCACATTTGAGCACTGCCCAAATAACCTAATGCTGCACCCTTAGTCGCTCTTCCTAAATCGGCTGGTGCAAGGTCCTGCGGCCATGGCAATAAGGATGCAGCGGTAGTCATATCTGACGCCACCGACATAAACACTGAATCCTGGGTGGTACGTGGATGTAATCCATCGTCAGTTACTGTTTTTAATTCCAAAGGAACTCCGCCAAAAGTACACGCCAGGTAATAATAATAAACGCCTCTTAAAAAATAAGTTTGCCCCGTAAGAAAATCGGCCAATTTCTGATCAATAACATTGTTCGCTCTCATTTGAGCAATAATTGGTATCGCGGAATTTGCCCTGGCTATGCCCTGGTAAGAAAGATTCCAAAATGCACCAAGAGAACCAAAATCAGTAGGAAATAAATAGGTGTTATAGGAAACATCTGCTCCCCAGTTAAAATAATCCTGTGAAGTATAATTAGCATTATACCAGAGGGATTTTAATACAAAACTTTGGTTATCGTGCTGAAATCCATCATAAATAGCATTCACAAGGCTTATTCCATCCTGGGGAGTGTGAAAAAGCGCATCCTGGCTTATATGAGAAGTGTCTTTTTGGTCAAGAAAACCTTTTGAGCAACCCAAGGCAAATAACAAACCACCCAGAATTACTAAATAAATAATTTTTATATTTTTCATATCCTGATTTTTTAATCTTTTTTAAATTAGAAAGTAACATTAAGACCTAATGTATAAAATTTAGATGAAGGATAAGTTCCCACATCTACGCCAGATGCCGTTGGAAGCCTGTTTCCATTTACATCCAGCGGAATGCCAATTTCAGGATCCAGCCCGGTGTATTTAGTAAGAGTAAACAAATTTTGTCCGGTAAAATAAACCCTAACCTTGGTTATATTTAATTTACTTAAACTTGCGGCAGGTATTGTGTAGCCTATAGAAAGATTTTTCAACCTTAGGTAACTGCCATCCTCAACATATACATCCGAAGGACGAGTGTTTGTATTAAATTCGTTGGCATCAATCTTCGCATATCTTTCAGATTTATTATCTGGCGTCCACGCATTATCATAATATTCCTGGCCAATGTTTTCAATTCCAACAGAGCCGGTAGATGATCCAAAACTCTCGAGCGTTCTTTCCTGGTAATTAAGAATCTTATTACCGGAAACTCCATAGAAAAATACACTAAAATCAAATGCTTTATAAGTCGCGTCAAATGTTAAACCTCCATAAAATTTGGGAATGGGACTTCCAATCGACGTTTGATCATCTGGTGTAATTCTGTTATCTCCATTAATATCTACATATTTGCGATCGCCCGGAACCGCGCTCTTTGCCGGCCCTGATGTAGTTTGATAGGCGCTTCCTTCACCGTATTTATTTACAGCAATCGCATTCAGTTCATCAATTTCTTTTTGACTTTGAAAGATCCCCGCAGATTTATATCCATAAAATTCGCCAACAGGTCCGCCAACATAAGAACGACTATACACTACCCAGTTATTAGTACCGGTAGATGAAAATCCTAAGTCACCTAAGTTGTTAATGTAGCTTTGACCTGTTGCAAGGCTTAACAACTTATTTTTAACCGTTGTTACGTTTAGACCTACATTATAATGAAAATCTTTACTGGTAGATTTACCATAATTCACGTTAAATTCCAGGCCACTGTTGTCGATACTGCCCACATTTCTAAAAGCGCTCGTAAAACCTGTCTGGGCTGGTACCGGTATGTTCAGAAGAAAATCCCTTGATTTCTTATCATAATAATCAACAGTTACTGTAAGGTTCCCGTTGAAAAAAGCAGCATCGACTCCTATATCAGTTTGGTCAGATGTCTCCCATTTTAAATTTGGGTTCGGCAATTGTGCCAGTACCAACCCCGGCTGATAAACCTTGTTAAAGGGATATCCGTTGTTAGCTGCATTCGCCGCTCCCGGCCCTGAACTGTATTGGGCTAAATATTGGAAAGTGCCTGCGTTAAACTGATTCCCAATTTGTCCATAACTGGCACGGAATTTTAAATCTGAGATCGCATTCACATTTTCTAAAAATGATTCCTTTTTAGCTCTCCACGCGACCGAGCCTGATGGGAAAACACCATACTGATGCCCCGGGGCAAATCTTGAAGATCCGTCTCTTCTTACTGTTCCTGTTACCAAATATCTATCCTTGAAACTATAATTGAGTCTGCCAAATTGGGATTGCAATGAGATCGTTTGTTGGTTTCCATAATAGTTAGAAAGAGAAGGAAGGCTACTCAAGTCCCTTAACTGGTCGCTTGGTAAATTATTTCCCTGTGCTCCTATTTGGCGAAAGGTATTTTCCTGTGCTGAAACGCCACCTACGAAATCAATACTGTGATCTCCAAATGTTTTGGTATACGCGATCGTATTTTCCCATAACCATTCAAAAGTATTATTAGCAGACTGGGAATAGAAGTTCAAGGTTGTCTGGGTTCCTGTTCCATATTGATCAAGCGCTCTGGTATCTGATGGTGTAAAATAATATCCGGAATAATCATTTGTGTTGACACCGAAGTTGGTTTTTACACGAAGTCCTGGTAATATAGTCGCTTCAAGCGAAGTTGAACCCAGAAAATAATTGGTAAGATTTTTCTGGTCTTGTGTTTCGATACTATATACGGGGCCATTGCCCCAATTTCTAACAGCCTGATTATTCGGATTAAAGAAACCATAATTACCGAGTCCGTCTTTAATCTCACTTGTCAACAAGTTTCCACCGTCAAGTGTTGGCGGGAGTTTTGACAAGTACCCCACCCCTGCGCTTGCTCCCTGGCCACCTGTACCGAATGGTACCTTACTATTTCCCCTTGTATATTTAAAACTTGATGACGATTTAAGCCATTTATATGCGTCATAATCGAGATTAGCACTTAAGTTAAACCTCTTAAAGTCAGACCCTAATACAACACCTTTCTGATCAAAATACCCAATAGAAAAGGCCGATTGAACTTTTTCGGAACCACCCCTCAAAGCAACATTATAATTTTGTCTTAATCCTGCCTGGTAAACGGCATCTTGCCAATTAGCTTCATGCAAAGTGTCCGCATTAGCCCAGTTGGGCAACGCGGTATAACCATCTATAGCAGCGTGCGCATAAGCAAGAGCACCAAATTCCTTTGCGTCCAATACGTCATACATTTTCGGCTTTGACTGACTTGCAGCATTAGCATCTACCGAAACCTGAACCCCGTTTTTTTTGCCACGTTTAGTGGTAATAATAACCACTCCGTTAGATGCCCTGTTACCATAAATTGCCGTTGCAGAAGCGTCCTTGAGTATGTCGATTGTAGCAATATCGTCTGGGTTAATCGTGTTAATACCTCCGCTTATCGGATAACCATCCACGACGTATAAAGGGTCATTATTTCCCAAACTACCGACTCCCCTGATCTGAACCTGTACGCCGCCGCCTGGAGCACCATCATTATTTGTTACCTGAACCCCAGGAGACCTTCCCTGCATTGCCTGGTCCAAGGTAGTCACCGGTACCTTCTCAATCTGGGATGCACTGATACTGCTTACTGCTCCCGTCAGGTCTTTTCGTTTTTGAGTTCCATACCCAACCACTACCACTTCGTTTAGTTTTGAGTTTGATAATTGGAGTGAAACGCTGATTTCATTTTGATTACTAATGGGAACAGTTTGCGTTTCAAAACCCACAAATGTAATAACCAACGATTGCGCTGTTGAAGGAACAGAAATTGAAAACTTACCTTCCTGATCAGTTTGAGTTGCTTCTTTGGAACCGCTGACCGTTATCGTGGCACTTACTATGCCCTGGCCTGTGGAAGCATTAGTGACTTTGCCTGTAATAGTCTTTTGCTGAGCAAAAGAATGAACCAAACAAAAAAAGATGAAGATACCGCTTAGAAATATTTTTTTTCTCATAGCAAATAAATAATTGATGAATGGGAGACGGTTTGATGAACGAGTAATAATAAAAAGCAATTACCTACCAAACCTAAAACAAAAAGTTATTAAAAGTAAAAAAATGTAATTAGCAGATTAAATAGTATTATAAATAGATAGAATTATACCATTAATCAATCCTAAAACACTTTGGATTTATTGGGATGGCCGTATACATTTTAATGACACTCGATTAAAATAAAAAATAAAAGATAAAATAATACCAACATACGATACAAAAATAGATTCCTCCTAAAGCAAAAATTATTAACGATTTTACTCATGACAAAGTCGAAACATCTGCGAATGCATACGTTTTGTCTTTATGCCAGGTCCAATTTTAATTATATCAAATAAATATAACGGTATATATTAGACGAAAAATAAGTTTATGGATTTGCATACTATTTGCCGAATCAGCCAAAATCAAAACCCGAAAATGCTTGCAGGAAAGACTGATAAATTTTATGGGTTGCATTCTATAGTTCAATTCCGTTTGAGACACATCAGACTATTAATCTATTCTACCGTTGCATCAAACAGGCATTCTTCAATGATTCGCATTTTTTACAAAACATTTTAGAACCTAATTATTGCTTTACTTTTTCATTGCCTATTTTGCATCTAAATATAGACACATCATAGATGAAGAAGTTTTTGATTGTAGTTATCTCCCTCTGCATTTTATTTTTAGCAGGCATATATATTTTTATTCCCGCAAAGTTGGAAATATCTAAAGTAAATTATGCCCTTTGCAACATCAACGCGGCATCCAGAGCGGTACACGAGTCACACGGCTGGTGGAAATGGTGGCCTGGGGAAGAGGATAGTTTACAACATAGCAAAACAACCGATTCGGTTTGGTATGTTTATAACGGATGTACGTTTCATTTAAATGAGAAATTATATGATGCCATTGATATTCAAATAAAAAATAAAGAAACGACCATTGAAAGTAATATCCAGTTATTCAAAATAAATTCCGATTCGGTTGCTATTGTCTGGAAATGTAGCTTACCTACAGGCATCAACCCGGTCACAAGAATATGGAAGTACGGGCAGGCCGAACATATCCAGAATAATATGGCTAAAATCCTTTCGCGATTTACTTCCTTTTTGGATAATAAAGAAAATATTTACGGAACTAATCTTCAAATAGTAATGTCCAAAGACTCCACCATGGTGGCCACAAAAAGCATATCGGAAGAATATCCTACTACTTCTGAAATTTATAGCTTAATCGACATCTTAAAAAACTATATAAAAAGCAACGATGCCAAAGAAAATAATTTTCCTATGCTGAATGTAAGAAAATTAGAAAATTCAGCATTTGAAACTATGGTGGCCATTCCCACTAATAAACATCTAAGCGGAAATGGTAAAATATTTTTCAGCCGTTTTATTCCCTGGAAAGTACTGACTGGCGAAGTGCATGGCGGTAATGCAATGGTAGAGAAAGCAATGCGCGGTATGAAACAATATCTGAGCGACTATCAGATACCCACTATGGCTATTCCTTTTGAATCATTGGTTACAGATAGGAGTAAAGAAACGGATACATTAAAATGGATCACAAGGATCTATACGCCGGTGCCGTGAGAGTAAAGTATGAGGTATCAGTTCGAACTCTTTATGTCGAAAAATTTTAGAACTTTTTTCTAATTGAAAAGCCTAATGTCTTTCAAAAAGAGCAACAGCATAGCAGTAACCAAACAAATAATCCGAAATCTTATTCAGAAAAATTTTGGAAAGTATTATTTAGATATTTTTCTTAATCACGGGTTCGCCCACTTCCAAAAGTTCTACAAAAAAGGATCTCACTTTTTCATTTGGTCACTAAACCGAATCACCATGGTGCTATCATTATTACGGGTAAGTATATACGCTTTTTGGTTACCGATACTGATTTCACTGATGTGCCGCACCTGCCCTTTTATTTGCAAACCGTTTAAGGGTTCTGCATCAAATTTGCCAGAGCCTTTATTGATAAGTATCGTTCCGTAATCTGCGTCATTTCTTCCCATCTGAATATTATTTTCGTAATAATTTCCAGCTATTAAAATATCAGGCAAATCATCTCCATTTGCATCTACCACCACCGCGGTTTTGTAGGGCGATAGCTGGGCTTGCCAGGGCAATGGCTGAACCGTAAAATTTAATTTACCATCATTCAAAAGAACCGCATTTGAAAAATAATTGGCCGTCAGCGTATCGGAGCTTTCCAATTTTTCTTTGGTGAAGATGCCGGAGAGTGATGCCTTTGCAAAATCCTTTGCAGATAAAAATCTCTTCTTGATTACCGGAATTTGTTTTTCCAATTCTCCGATGTTGGCAAATTCAATTTCCTTTCCACCCAAATAATAAGTCAACACCTGTTCTTTCTTGCCGTTGTCATCAAAGTCGTTATAATAAAGTCTGACAGGTTGTTCTTCGGAAGCTTTTAAACGGCTGTTTAATCCCAAATTACCGGCTATCAGATCAATGTTTCCATCATGATTTAAATCCACAGGCAAAACAAAATTCCACCATCCTTTTTTATCAGTAAGTATTTTTTTGGTGAATACACTATGGTGATTCATAAATGCAGTAATACCTCCCCATTCTAAGGTTAAAATTAAATCTTTATAGCCGTCTTTATTAATATCAAACCATAGTGCAGATGTGACAAAACCTATATTTGACAAGCCTTTTGCATATTTATCAGTTACATCTGTAAATTTTCCGGTTCCATCATTTTGCAACAAATAGGATTTTGGATTTTGTCCATAATTCCATGGCACAGATCTCCCTCCAATAAACAAGTCCATATTTCCATCACCATTAAAATCGTAAGGCGCCACGCAGGAGGCATTTATAAATAAACTGTCAAAAGCATTCTCACGTTTATGAAAAATACCCTTACCATCATTCAGGTAAACTCTTGGTGTCAAAATGCTGTCCTGTCCATAATATTCGTTGCCGCCACTTGCCACTACCAAATCAGGAAACCCGTCATTATTGACATCAGTAAAACAGGCACCCGCATCTTCATAAGTGCTGTCTTTATCTAAAAAAGGTTGCGCTGTTTTAATAAAATTGCCTCCCTTGGTTTGCAAAAAAACAGCCGGATCTTTCCATTTGGAAGACCCGATAAACACATCCTCACGTCCATCCTGATTGATATCGCCAACTGCCAAAGCCGGCCCTTCGGTGGAAAGCATGTGAGGTATTAACGGCTCGCGGTCAAATTCCTGGAATGCGTTCTCCTCATGTTTATATAAAAGGTTGGTTTTGGAAGTAATGTCTTCCATAGCCGGTACAGGATTTTTCCAATGAGAAGTGATGCTTGCATAATCAAACTTTGGAAGGTTTTTCTGATAGGCAATCGTTATTAATAGATTCGTTTTTGAATAGTGAATCTGCTGATAGGTATTATCAGGCCAAACCAGTAGCATAGAATCTACCTTCGTTTTGTTCAACCCAATGTGAATAGGAATTTGCATGCTGGACATATAACCACGTGCAGGATAATTTTCATAAGTTCTAATTGCACCATTGGCAAAAACCAATATTTTAGCGCCAAGCGCATTAATATTTTTTTCAGCTCCCTTCAGTTTAATGTCGAGGTAAGGTTTGGGAGTTTTATCATCGGTCGTATTCCGGTACAAAAAAGCCGGTTGATCAATATTGTTGGTTACAATATCAAGGTCACCGTCATTATCCAGATCTGCGTAAATCGCTCCGTTTGAGTAGGAATTATCATTTTCTCCTATTTCATTTCCAATATCCTTAAATTTCAGATTATCCGTATTTTCAAAAAAACGATTAGGAATTTTTGTCTCAGGAAATTTATCCATCAATTTCATATCATTGCCACCTAATTGATCAGTACGCGTATTAGCTTGAACTACATTATCGGAAACGAAATTAATATAATCAATATCGGTCATCCTTTTAGCAACACCATTGGAAATAAACAAATCTTTGAGTCCGTCATTGTCAAAATCCATTAATAAAGGCGACCATGACCAATCGGTCGCCGCTACTCCTGAATACAGACCCACTTCACTAAACATTCCATTTCTTCTGTTGAACTGAAGATTGTTCCTGGTATATTGATAATTATATCCGTACCCTATCTTTTGATAAAATAAATCATATTCATCTTCACCTAAAGAGCTTTTCAGTATTTGAGGATCAGCGGCCATCATATCCATTGAAATAATTTCAGGGTAACCATCATTGTTAAGGTCCGCTATATCCACTCCCATAGTGAACTGGCTGGTGTGCATCGTTTCATTGTTTATATCATCTTTAAAAGTTCCGTTGTGCCGATTGATGTATAAATAATCATTTTCATGAAAATCATTTCCTACATAGATATCCGGCCATCCGTCCAGATTGATATCCGAAACACAAACGCCCAAACCATATCCCAATACTGAGCTGTGAATTCCTGCTTGAGCGGTAACTTCCGTGAAAGTATTATTTCCATTATTTCTATAAAGGCGATCGCCTGATAAAGGACTTTTAGTTTTTAATAAGGTATCTCTCAGACCAAATGTGCCATTCTGATGAATGGTGTGATTCAATAAATACATGTCAAGATCTCCATCGCCATCATAATCAAAAAAAACAGCCTGGGTACTGAAACCGGAAAAATCCAGGCCAAATTGTTTGGCTTCGTCCTTATAATAAGGAACCCCGTTCTTATCTATCCCCTGGCAAATGAGTAACTGATTGTGGCTATGCAACGTCTGGTAATCGCCCACCCTGCAAATATAGATGTCGAGCAAACCATCATTGTTAATATCAACTACAGACACACCTGTTGACCATCCGCCGTCATCAGGAATTTTTGCTTCGCTGGTTACATCTTTAAATTTCAAATCCCCCTGGTTGAGGTATATTTTGTTCTGCCCCTGGTTTGATGCAAAGAACAAATCGATTTTACCATCATTATTAAAATCTCCTGCGGCCATTCCGGCGCCGTTATAAAAATAGAGATATTTAAAAACATTAAACTGCTGCGTTGGGGTCAGTTTATTGTCAAAATGTAATCCAGTTTGTGCATCATTCATCAACTCAAATTCGTGAGGGGCCTGTGTCGTTGATTTACAGCTTAAAAAAATAAGCGGCAACTCTAAAACCATAAAAGTACAGAAGAAAAGTTTTGCCAAAAATGACCGGAATTTAAAACAGGCGCCGTGTGGCAAAAAGATACGTTCACTCATAATTATATTATGCGGATACAAGGTGTTTACTTTTGAAAGCGCTGATTTAATTTGTACAAGACAGGAAATTCATTGTTAAGAAGAAATATTACATAAGGTCCATTTGGTCCTGGAATTTCTGCCACATCCCGCACCATTCCCTTCACGCTTAATCCCGATTTTTTTTGATTAACCCATTTAAAATTTCCTTTCCCGTCATTGAAAAGTACATCGCCAAAACTTGCATCCAACCTTTCAAATTGAGGTATGAAAGTATAAAGATTGCCACCTGATACCAAATCCAGTTTGCCATCATTATTTAAATCCATCGTGAGAATGGAATTTATCGACGAAAGCTGGGCCATTGCAGGTAATTTTTTAATTGTAAAGTTACCATTGCCATTATTGATTGCTACAATCGAAGAAGGATAATTAAACTCTTTTACTGTGGATTTTTGTAATATCCCGCCGGGAAATAGTTCTTGAATTGATTTTTGAGAATAATCTTCATAACTGAGATTTTGTGTTTTAAGAGCGGGGAACTGACTTTGCATATCATTTTTTAAAAAGACGGGCATATCTTTTCCGTTAATGGTATAGGTTAAGATTTTATCCAGATTTCCGTTCTGATTAAAGTCGTTAATCCATAATTTAGCGGGATTAGCAGAATCCGGACGCAAGTAAAAATTTTCGCCAATATTTCCGAAAATGAGATCCATTTTGCCATCCCCGTTCACATCTGCGGCGATCATCGTTTGCCATAATCCGGAAAGCTTATTCAGATTTGATTTGATCTCTACAAAATGACCGCCATTATAGGAGAAAATATGCGGAGCCATCCATTCGCCGGTAATAATTAATTCCTTAGAAGAATCTCCAATAACATCAGCCCATACCGCACCTGTTACCATTCCAATGCTGGCGATATCCGGATTCTTTGTTTTAGCAATATCCTTAAAATGCCCACGCCCATCATTTATATAAACGTAACTCGATGGTGACACGCCATAATCCCTGGGAGAATTTCTTCCCCCAATAAAAAGATCCTGGTATCCGTCATGATTAAAATCGTAAGCTATTGCTACACCGGTGTTCATGCCATTTGGCGGAAAGGCGTTCACATCAATAGTGAAATTTCCCTTGCCATCATTAATATATAGCCGGCTTTGCATTTGGCGGCTATAAATAGGGTTGCTGTTGCCGCCAGGCCCTACATACAAATCAAGGTCACCGTCATTATCTGCATCAAAAAACAGGACAGCCTCGTCTTCAAAATCAGAATACTGATCAAAAACCGGCTCTTTCTTTTTTACAAATTGCCCGGATTTTGTCTGAAGATATATTTGGCCCACATGCCCCTTGGTGCCCCCGACATAGATATCTTCCAATCCATCGCCGTTTACATCACCCACTGTTGCTTTTGGGCCTTCCCTCGAGAGCATTTCAGGAATATTTTTTTCGTAATAAAAATCAATGTTATCATCTTCCTCGTGCTTTTCGAAATTGCTTTTAACAGGTTCGAAAACAGTGGCTGTCGTCGAAAGATTCGTAGTATCTGAATATAGTTTTGAATTAACCGGTTGGTGAATTCTCAACACCGTATCAATTGGCGGATTCGGATATTTGGAATAAGTGCCATTGGGCCACATGATAATCATTGAATCAATTTTTTTCAATTTCCCCAATCCGATAATTTGTTTGTAATCCACAGAAGATTGAAAACCTCGACTTGGTATCACGTCACGACTTAGGATTTGATTGCCGACGTACAATTTAATTTCGCTTCCAATCGCAAAAGTATTTTTATCAGTGCCTTTCAGAAAGACACCGAGATAATTGTTTTTATTAATCGTTCTTGAATTGTTTTTGTAAACAAATGCGGGGCCATTTTCATTATTTACTATCAGGTCCAATGTTCCATCATTATTAAGGTCGCCATAAGCAGCGCCATTGGAAAAAGACGGCTGCGTAAATCCCCAGGATTTACTCATGTCCCGAAATTTTAAATTGCCGAGGTTCCGGAACGCATAATTTGGCAATGGATTTTGAGGAATTTTTTTCAAAATCTCATCTACTCCTTCTTTCTTGCCGCTCAGTACCATTTTTTGAATGACATCGTTGGCAAAAAAATTCATAAAGTCCAGGTTGGTTACATCGTGGTTAACGCCATTGCATACATAAATATCATTGTAGCCATCATTATCTGCATCAAATAATAAAGCGCCCCAACTCCAGTCAGTAGCAGATACACCGCTATAATTAGCAATATCTATGAACTTCCCGTTTCTATTATTCAGCTGAAGACAATTCTTTACATACTGATACGAAAATCCGGCCTTTAATTTACTATTGAATAAATCAATATTATCAAAAGATCCCATTGTTTTTAAGCGGTAATCGTTTTCGGGAAGCATATCAGTAGTGAAAATTTCCGGGAACCCATCATTATTGATGTCGGCTATATCTGCTCCCATAGACGACAAACTCATGTGTTGGATCCAATCATCAGTCTCATCTTTAAAAGTTCCATTCTGTTGATTAATGTATAAATAATCCCGTTCGTAAGAATCATTAGATATATAAATATCCGGCCAACCATCTCCATTGATATCTCCCACAGACACACCCAATCCAAAACTGATCAAACTGCTATGAATACCGGCTTGGGTGGTCACATCTGTAAAATGACCATTATCGTTTCGATACAAATGATTGCCACCTCCTTTTAGAAATGGCGCTACATTCCATTCAGAATCCGGCAGATTCCGCCTGTTGTCATTGTTCAAAACATTTACCGGGATAGGACTATTATTGATCATGAAACAATCCAGGTCTCCATCACCATCATAATCAAAAAATGAAACCTGCGTGGTATAGCCGCTGATATCAAGGCCATATTTATGCCCAGACTCTGTAAAAGTCATATCGTGATTATTGATGTACAATTTATTCTTTCTGTTTCCATTGGTCATGTGTCCAGAATTACAAATAAAAATATCGAGCCAGCCATCATTGTTAATATCAACCAAAGTAACGCCTGTGCTCCACATGCTATCCTGACTAAGGCCGGATTTCTCTGTAACATCTTTAAATTTAAAATCACCTTTATTTAAATATATTTTATTGTCGCTCATATTGGAAGTCATTACTACATCGGCCAATCCATCATTGTTAAGATCGCCAATGGCCACTCCTCCACCATTATAAAAATTTCTGAAAAGAAAACTATTTTCCAGTTTACCATCAGTCACCTTATTATCAAATTTAATTCCTGTATTTTCCATTAATTGAAACAAAGGCGCTGCCCGTTTTGTATTGCAAGAAAACAAAGCGAATAAGAAGGAGATTGAAACAAGGGTTTTAATCATGAAAATTCAATTGAGAAAGAAGAATTTGAATAGGCTTAAAGATAAGATTTGAAGTGAAATTTTCTGCAAAATAATAGGATATGCTATCAAGGTATACTATGTTTAATTCAGGGATAACAATAAAAACTAAAAGACCGGATCCGGTCTTTTAGTTTTTATTGCGTAAGAAAAAATATTTTAATACCCAGAGTTCTGTTTTAGATTAGGATTAGCTGCCAAAGACTGAGAAGGAATAGGGAAAACCAGATTTTTTGGATCATCGGTTGGTTTCAACCCCCATGGCACCAGATAGACACCAAATCTAAGCAAATCGGTTCTTCTGAAACTTTCCCAATATAATTCTCTACCTCTTTCTGCTAACAAAGTATTAGGATCATCTACATTATCTGGATTTACCAAAGTAATTGATGCCATTGCTGCTGCGCTTCTCGCATTTCTAAGCTCATTAACCAAAACCAAAGCACCCGCCATATCGGGAGATGCTGCCCTCATTTTTGCTTCAGCGACCATTAATACTACATCCGGATACCTGAAAATGGTTAACCAGTTACCTGCAGGGCCAGCATAATAACTTCCTCCACTGGTAAAATCCGGTGGATATTTAACTACTCTTATTCCGGTAACCTCTAGATTGTTACCAAGCTCTACCATATCATCGGCTATTTTAGGATCAAAAGCTAATGGATGACCGTTCCTATCCTCTTCGGCAACACCCTTGTTATCATATTGCTGGCCAATCAGAAATCCCGGTCTGATACCGGATGCCTGCACAGAAGCCAGATTACTCATTACTCTGCCACCTAATCTGGTATCAATAGCAGTATCTTTATTACTTTTAGCACCTACGCCTGTAAAAAAACCATTAACTCTATTACTCGCAGAGGTAGCAGTTGTTGGGGTTGTAGCCCCAAAACTATTATAAAAATCGCTTATGGTGCTAAATCCATTCCATCCGGCGTTTGGTGCCTGGGCAGCATAAGAATTATAATGCAAAGTCATCATCCAGCGGGCTTCTGTAGCAGCGTGGGCAGCAGATGCTCCAGATTGATTAGCATAAGCAAAAATATTTTCCTTCGATTTAGTGCCATTATCAACAGAGAAATTATCAAAATAATTAGGAGTATAGGAATATCTACCGCTGGTTATAATAGCATTTCCCAAAGTAATCACCTTCTGCATATCGGCATCGTCAAAAGTGGGAGCGGCACGGTTAATAAAAGTGCCTTTTTGCAAATAACAATGCATCAGTAACGTATTGGCAGCATCCACACTCATCTTTGTATTTCCATTATCAGGATCCAGATCAGGTATTACCGTTTCTAATTCAGAAATGATAAAATTAATAGCATCCGCTCCTGTTTTTACGTCCGGGGCATTTAGCAAATTATCCCCTGGATTTCTGAAAGGGTATTGCCCGTATAGATCCAAAAGATAGTATAAAGAAAGCGCTCTTAAACATCTGGCTTCAGCTGCTTGCTCTTGTGTTGGGTTAAATGCGAGTACATTCGTAGCATCGAAGTTTAATTTATTCAAACCATTAAAAACACTTAATATTTGGCCGTGGTCTGCATTCCAAGTATGAGCATGTAATACCCGCCATACCCCATTATCGTCCCAATCCCCTCCCCTGGTTGGCACTAAAGATTCATCAGTAGTAGTTTCTTCTAGTGAAAATAGCTGGTCCTGCCCGGCAAAGACTCCTGAGATATCTGTGTATGCAGTCTGGAGCAATAGAGAGGTTCCTTGTGCCCCTAATGCAGTAGCAGCTTGTTCATTGGTTAATGATGAATTCAACTTTTCGTCAAGTTTTGTACATCCGGCAATTAGTACAACCATGGGAAGAGCAAATGCAATTATTTTTTTATATAGTAACATAACTTAATTTTTAAAAATTATTATAAAGAGAAATTAACCCCAAATGAAATGAGCCTTGGTGTTGGGTAAGGCACGTATTCAATTGATCTTGATGGATAACCATTACTACTTTTATCAACATTTACTTCAGGGTCAAATCCTGAAAATTTGGTTATTACAAACAAGTTAGTGCCACTAACATAAACATTCAGGTTCTTAATATACTTCGTTACATTGCCAATTGAATACCTGATTGTTGCATTTCTTAATTTAAAAAAGTTTCCACTTTCCAGGAATCTGTCAGATGCGGCCACGCCACTACTTGTTCCTTCGTCAGAATTATATGCATTCTCGTCAATATTTCTCCCTCCTTTAATACCAGCAATATTAGTAATTGTTGTAGCTGTGTTATTGTAAATAACATATCCCCCCGCACCACTTCCGTTAATAGCTACATTAAACTTCTTATATGTTAAGCCAATATTCAAGCCATAGATTGTATGAGGGTTAGGATCTCCTGCAAATTGGGGGTTTGCGCCAACAATCTGGTTACCGTTCGCATCAAAGCCTCCGAACGGCTTCAGCCAAAATTCATCTACAGGCTGGTCATTAGTAATAATCTGGCCAAAAGTATTTGAAACGCCCTGACCGGTAATTTGCCCGGTTAATATTGATAAAGAGTTCTTAGTTCCTGGAGCATAAAAGTTTTTCAATACATTTTTATTAAAGGCAATATTAAATCCTACGTTTAGGCTAAAATTTGTTTTCTGAATAATGTCACCGTTTATTGAAAATTCAGCACCGGTGTTCATTAGATTTCCTGGAATATTTATATAATATATAGAACTAGGTGCCGGCTGAATAGCTGTACTTTGAAAAAGAATATCTGTTGTATTTTTATTGTAGTAATCTATCGAACCATATAATCTACCGTTTAATAAGGCATAATCAAGGCCAAAGTCATAGGAAGTAGTAGATTCCCACTTCAGATCAGGATTCGCTACATTGACTTGCCCAACGCTATTATAAGCTGAGAAATTAAATTGCTCCTGAGCAGCTCCGGCAGGGAAATCCTGGTTACCGGTAATACCCCAAGACCCTCTGATGGCTAAAGTAGAAAAAATACTATTATTATCTTTCATGAAATCTTCATTACTAATCAGCCATTTTGCACCTACTGAAGGGAAATAACCATACTTATTATTCTTTCCAAACTTTGTTGAACCATCGGCCCTCATTGTTGCGGTTAAAAAGAATTTCTCTGAATAACTTAAATTGACCCTCGCAAAGTAGGATTGCAATTCCGTTGTAGGATCAACATAAGTAGAAGGCGGATTTTGAGTTTTGCCATCTGTCATAATACTTGTATACAATATTGGTATCTGATTCATCTGATCAAGATTGGTATTAAAGCCTGTAGCGCTGAAAGATGAATTCGAGAAATCGGATTTCCAATATTCGTAACCTAACAATCCTTCAAAATGAAATTTATCTGAAAAATCCGATTTATAAGTCAAGGTGTGATCAATGGTTTGAGAAGTTATAGTTTGATCTGATACAGCACCGTATCCTTGTCCTGATATTCCGGGATAACCAATAAGATATCCATCTACGTTGGTATTCCTTTGACCCGCAGAATGATTTACAGCGTATAAAAATTTGTATTCCAAGTGAGGAAGTATTTTATAACTGGCCGATATATTTCCTAAAAAAGTATTGGTATTAGAAATATCGGAAGTGGCAGCCAAAAGAGCCAGGGGATTTCCTGAACCGTTAGCGGGGTAAATATATTTACCTGAAGCATCAGTAAAAGAGGAAGTTGGATTCCAGCTTAAAGCAGAACTTATCAAATTGCCCTGGGAACCTGCTGTACTTGAAATAAGCGCTGCTCTGTCAGTTGTATGAGCCCCTATTAAATCAAAACCTATAGTTAATTTATTGTCAATAAATTTATATTGACCTGAAAACGTTCCTATATACTTATCCAACCCAGTTGTTTTGATAAAGCCATTTTGTTTTGAATAAAGGAAGGAAGCACGAAATTTTCCCGTTTCGTTACCGCCACTCATTGCAAGACTATAATTCTGTGATAAACTATTATTTACAACGGCATCCAAAGCATCTACAGAACTCCCCTGATCAAGAGAATTGGTGAGGGTATCAAGATGATATTTTTGTAGCGCGCTTCTGAATTGGGAAGTGTTTAAAATGTCGAATTTTTTCATGTAACCAGCTGGAGTTGAAAAATCAGCATTAAACTCTAGTTTGGTTTTACCCGAACCGCCTGTTTTTGTAGTAATAACTATTACGCCATTTGCACCTCTTGATCCGTATATAGCTGTTGCAGATGCATCTTTTAATACAGTCATATTGGCTATGTCATTTGGGTTAATAAAAAGCAGGGGATTTACATCCGGCGTTACTCCGAAACCTCCCGTACCTAATGTAAGGCTAGGTCGGGCAGATCTGCCATCCAAAGGAACCCCATCAACTACGTATAAGGGATTACCACCGGCTCTTATCGTATTATTTCCTCTAATTTTAATGGTAGCAACAGATCCTGGCTGTCCACTATTGTCTGTTATCTGCAAACCAGCTACTTTGCCCACCAGTAATTGATCGGGAGAACTGATAACTCCCTGGTTAAAATCTTTTGCCTCAACAGAAACCAGCGCTCCTGTTAAATCCCGTTTCCTTGTAGTTCCATAACCAACAATTACCACATCGCTAAGATTAGCAGCAGAATAAGCAAGAGAAACATTCACATTTGAAGATGTTGCAATGTCCACGCTTTGGGTGGCATATCCTACAAAACTCACTTCAAGCGTTTTTGCTTTGTCGGGTACTTTGATCGAAAAAGTACCATCTTGTTTTGTTGTTACTCCGGTCTTTTCTCCGGAAACCAGCACTGTTGCATCAGCTAAAGGTTTGCCATCCGGGGAAGTAACCTTACCGGTGATCGTTTTTTGCTGTGCCATGGTTTGAAAAAAACAGAAGAGCAGAAACACTCCTGCCAATAGAAATTTTTTTCTCATAAAAAGCTATTTATTAAAATGAAGAAATAAAGAAAATGTGTAAATCTTACACAAGGTAACGTAATTGTTAATCAAATAAAAAAAAAATTATAAAATTACGATAAGATTACAAACGATTAAAACCGAACAACATAGACGTCATTTCACACTTAATATTAATAAGAGTAGCTGGGAGAAAATAAAATTATTGAATACCTAAAACGGACTTATTTAAGTTTTCATCCTTAACGGTACTAGCAAAATCATCAAAAGCTTTTTCAGTGACAGGAATGATGTGATCTTTAATAAATGGAGCCCCTTCCTTCGCTCCTTGTTCAGAATCTTTCAGACAACATTCCCATTCCAGAACGGCCCATCCTTTATAATCATAGCCAGCTAATTTGCTAAAAATAGATTTAAAATCCACCTGGCCATCGCCAAGTGAACGGAAACGTCCGGCCCGATTGAGCCAACTTTGGTAACCACCATAAACGCCCTGCTTACCCGTCGGGTTAAATTCAGCATCTTTTACGTGGAATGCTTTAATTCGTTCGTGATAATTATCTATATAGGTAAGATAGTCCAGACACTGTAAGACGAAGTGTGACGGATCATATAGTAAACAAGCTTTTTCGTGATATTTTACTTTTTCTAAAAACATTTCATAAGACACACCATCATGCAGATCCTCGCCAGGGTGAATTTCATAACAAACATCAACGCCACAGTTCTTAAACTCATCAAGGATAGGCAGCCATCTTTTTGCCAATTCGGTAAAGCCTTCTTCCACCAGGCCTTCCGGTCTTTGCGGCCACGGATACACCGTTGGCCATAACAAAGCGCCGCTGAAAGTGGCATGTGCATTCAATCCCAGGTTCTGAGAAGCTTTTGCTGCATATTTCAGTTGTTGTACTGCCCACTCCTGACGTGCCTTTGGATTCTTGCGAAATTGTTCGGGCGCAAAACTATCGAACAGTACGTCATATACGGGATTAACTGCGACTAATTGCCCCTGTAGATGAGTTGAAAGTTCTGTAATCTCCAGTCCAAAACTATTGACGGTTCCTTTGATTTCATCAGCATAAGTTTTGCTTTCTGCAGCTTTTTGCAGATCAATAAACCGGGCATCTAACGTTGGAATCTGTACGCCAACAAATCCTTTGTCTTTTGCCCACTGGCAAATACTTTTCAAACTATTAAATGGCGCTTCCTCACCGATAAACTGTGCTAAGAAGATGCCGGGGCCTTTGAGTGTTGTCATTTTATTTTATTTACAAATTGGAACTAAAAAACCTAAAACGGAGTTTAATATCATCATTTTTTCTTACTCCAATAATAAGTGTGCCTTCTTTAATTTTGTCTAAATGATTTAAAATCGCTTTAAATGTTGGAATATGAAAATCAGAAAGTTGATGGCCGGGTTTTAGAAATATAACTGAATAAAACTTTACTTTTTTGTAAAAATAATTTCCCCAAAATCAGCGTCTCGAGTGATGATGATTTTTTCTCTGAAAATGCCTTTTGAATGATGGCCTCATCGTCCATTCCGAAAAGATTTTCTGAACGAATCCCCGGGATATTAAATCCATTTGTTTTCAACCATTTGATAAGAGATTCCTGAATATTTTCATCAGCAAAAAAAGATAATTTCATCATTTTGAAATATGCTCCTCAATTAATATTTCATTTTTAGTAAACTGAGCTGCATATAAGATAGCTTCTTCAACAGAACCTTTTGGCAAATAATCATATTCTTTATAAAATGATTCCACAGTTCCTCCCGATGCAAGCCATTCCATTATAAATTCAACACTGATACGAGAGCCTTTTATTATAGGTTTTCCTCCAAGTATTTTTTCATTAAAATAAATAAACTGAAAAGGCATAAAAAATATTTAAATAAAGCTGATTTTAAAGATATGAAATATTTTTTTACATGACATATTCAGTCCATTTTTCCGTCGAATTCCCCGATGCCACTACGTTATCTATAAACGCCATTCCTCTTACGCCATCTTCCACTCCGGGAAAATCAAGCATTTCCGGGGTGGGTGTTTTTCCTTCTATTTTTGCCAATAACGTTTGTGCGAAATTGTGATAGATATTGCCAAAAGCTTCCAAATAGCCTTCAGGATGACCGCCTGGAGTTCTGCAATTTTTTGTTGCAAAGGGGCTCAATACATTCTGATAATTACCTCCTGCCCTTAAAACTTCAGCCGGTTTATCAAGCCATTTCACCATTAAGGTATTCGGTTCCTGCTGTGCCCATTCGATTCCGCCTTTTTCGCCATAAATTCTAATCTTTAGATTATTTTCTTCGCCCGCAGCTACTTGCGATGCAATCAAAACACCAGAGGCTCCATTATCAAATTTTAATAAAACTTCACCGTCATCATCCAGATGCCGCCCTTCCACCACCACGTTCAAATCAGCACAAAGCTTTGTTATCTTTAAGCCGGTTATATATTCAGCAAGATGTGCGGCGTGTGTGCCTATATCGCCCATTGCGCCAGCTTTTCCGGATTTTTTCGGGTCAGTTCTCCACGCTGCCTGTGCGTTGCCTTCTCGCTCTGATAACTTGCTTAGCCAACCCTGGTAATATTCAACATAGATTTTCCTGATCTTCCCCAAAGCTCCTTCTTTCATCATAGCTCTCGCTTGTTTTACCATCGGGTAGCCGGAATAGGTATGAGTGAGGCATAACGTCAAGCCGGTTTCTTCCACTTTTTTTTGCAATGATTTTGCTTCTTCGGTGGTAAATGTCATTGGCTTTTCAATCACTACATTGAATCCATTTTCCAAGGCCATCATAGCCGGAGCATAATGCGCAAAGTTGGGCGTTACAATAGTGATAAAATCAATGCGCTGATCTGCAGGCATTTTGCTTTCGTTCTCAATCATTTCTTCAAAAGTCAGGTACGTTCTGTCTTCGGGAAGAAATAATACTCTGCCAGATTCTATGGCAAGTTCTTTATTGATACTTAATGCGCCACACTTCAGTTCTATTAAACCATCCATGTTGGCAGCGATCCTGTGGATAGCACCGATGAAAGCATCTACGCCACCACCTACCATTCCCATTCGTAATTTTCTCATTCAAAAATATTTAAGGTAAAAAATGTCCTGATTCCCGGTAACTATCGGGACGGGATTGTTGGTTGTTGCATTATTAAAAGCTAACACATTCTTTGAGTTCTTTCGGCGTGTAAGCCAGGTTATATTGTTTCAGAACATCATCGGGAACGCCGTTCCATTGATTCGGCGTATTGCCTACATAGCCCATATCCTTTACGCCGATTTCCGATGTGTAAAATCCGGTTGCAGTGAGGTTGCGCATCAAATTAAAAAAGTTCACGCCGGGTTTCATTTCGGGTTTTGCTTTTTTCGGCCAGGCAATTTCATCTACCAATTCCATTTGGCTTTTTTGATCGCAATCTGTAAATGCTTTTCCATATCGGTTCAGGCATTGCATATCTACCCATTGCAATCCCCCCCGCATAGGCACTTTATTTTCCGGTTTGTCTTTTACTATGAATTCAATAAAATCCGGCACTTTGGCTTCCGAAGCGCTACCACTTACGTCATCTTTGGGAATGATAATATCGGCAAGAACAGTTATGGTTTGCATCTCATGTGGCGTAAAAAATTTATAAGCATCCACCTCTTTAAGGTGCTCCGCTTCTTCATTCATCAAGCCCGGATGCTTTTTCTCAGTGGCCTTCGCTGCCACTTTATTAGTAACTACTTTGTTATCCTCTGTTTTGCAGGCATCTAACAATACGCCCGAAGAAACAGAACCCAAAACCATTACCTTGAGAGATTTTCTTCTGTCCATAACTATTTTTTTATTAGGTACAAATATACTTTTTTTAGCCTTCCGACATTTTGCTTTTTTTGTTTCGCAATTTTTTCTAAAAAATGTAATTTAAGATTTCCAAATCAACGCATTATTTTAAAATTTTCAAAATTATTTCGGCAACATTTTAGGCGTGGGGCAAAGAATATGAATGCGTCTAATGATTTTTAAAAGTTAATTACCTGTAGAAAAGATGAAAGCAATTCGAAATGTTGAAAAATCCGGATGCAGTAAACAACCAATTAAAAAGAATTTTATATTTAGATCGCAATTCATCTTTGTAAAATATAAAGACATTCGATTAACAAAATCTACCTTCATTCCCAAAATAAAAAAACGTGGAAATAATTTTAAAAAAAATCATTCCCTTTTACTTTTTGCTTTTTGTATCCCTGCAATTAATGGCACAGGTAGAAGTAGCACCCTGGGGAAATATGACCGGAATACGAATTGACGGAGAATTAATGGATTTCCAAACCAAATTAACGGTTGTTGTGAATGGCGGTAACCAAATTATTTCTACCGAAAAGGAACGACAAAGACCTCACTATAACAGAAATGGCAATACGCAAATTATTTCCACAAACATTGACAGTCTTTATTTTAAAGAAGAAATAACTGATATCGGAAAATCCACCGCAGCGGTAAATATATCTGCAACCGCAAAATCGGACATGCCAACAGATGGGGCGTATTTCAGTTTGATTGTTCCCGGAAAAGAATATGCCGGAGGAAGTGTGCGAACCAATCATCTTAAATCAATAGACCTTGGCAATGATTTAATTTCAATTAACAAATACCTTCAGACACCTGTTGATTCTGTTGAATTTATTTCATCATCGCGACGGCTTAAAATCATTTTTGAAAAACCGGTAGCCATCATTCTTAAAAGCATTGATCAGAGTAATAAGAACATTCGTTTTTACATTCCGATAGAGGAAGGGAATATGAAAGCAGGTCAAACATTTTCAAGACAATTTGCGATTACAGCTTCTGGTACTATTGACAAACAACCAATCACTTTACAATTAAACACACGGAATCCCGGAAGAAAATTTGATGGGCTTGGCGGCAACTTTCGTCTGCAAAATCCCAAAATAGATCCGGAAGTAATTGACTATTGTTTGAAAAATTTACCCGTTGCCTGGGGACGTGTAGAGATGCCCTGGATGCAATGGCAGCCGGACATAAACACTGATCCTATTGCGGCAGCAAAAGCAGGCAAATTAAATCATCATGTGCAGCAATCGATGGAAATGGCGCAACGATTATATAACATGGGAATTCCTGTTATTCTCAGCGCCTGGTTTCCGCCCCAATGGGCAGTGGTTGGGCCTTTGCAGTTTCGTCCGGCAAATAATATTTGGGGTAATCCGCTTGACACTGTAAAAACAAAAGAAATTTATAAATCCATTGCCGATTATATTCAATACCTGAAAGATGAATATGGAGTGGAGATAGCTAATTTTTCTTTTAATGAATCTGACCTGGGCATCAACGTCAGGCAAACGGGTGAAGAGCATGACGAACTGATAAAAGGGTTAGGGGCGTATTTTGAGAAAAGAGGATTAAAAACAAAATTGTTATTGGGAGACAATTCTGATGCTACCACTTTTCAATTCATTAAGCCTGCATTAAACGATCCCGCAACTCATCCATATATCGGCGCCATATCATTTCATTCGTGGCGTGGTTGGGATACACCGACATTGCAGAAGTGGGCCGATGCTGCTACTGAATTAAAACTTCCTCTGCTGGTGGGCGAAGGCAGCATCGATGCACAAGCATGGGGTTATCCTGATATTTTTAGAGAACCTACGTATGCCTTGGCGGAAATAAGCCTGTATATAAAATTGTTGGCTATTTGCCAGCCTGAATCCATTTTGCAATGGCAACTTACTTCCGATTATTCATTGCTTGCAGGCGGCGGTGTTTTTGGCGATACCACTGAACCACTTCATCCAACGCAACGCTTCTGGAATCTTAAACAACTGGCTTCTACTCCCAAAGGATTAAATGCAATGCCTCTGTCCGTTCATGGAGCGAATGTCTCCGGAGCCGCGTTGGGAGATAATGCACGTGGCATTTACGCAATACACCTGGTAAATAACGGAGCCGAAAGAAAGGTAACACTTTCAGGTTTACCAAAAAAGATAAAACATTTACGTGTATGGGTTACCGATAACAAAATGAACATGCAGGAAGAAAAAGAAATAAAAGTAACAGATGGGAAGGCTGTATTTCAATTAGGAGCTACCGCGTATACGACTTTAATCAGCAAATAAATAAACGCTGCGAAAGGCAAATCATATCTGTCAGCGCCTGGTACAGTAAAAGAATAAATAGCAACCATTTCTATTTTTTGGAGATAATAACGTTCTCCGATTTTCTATCTCTTGCTGGCTATCAATAAATTCAAATCAGTGAATTTCAAATCGAAGCGTTGACTCAGGTGAAAATTAGTAAGTGAACCCTTAAATAGATAAATACCGCTGCGAATATTTATTTTGTACCAAACCAGGTTTTCAAATCCGCCATCATCGGCCATTTCGAGCATTAACGGCATTAGCACGTTGCTGATAGCCTGCGAAGCGGTCCTCGCAAAGCCACTGGGAATATTAGGAACGCAATAATGAATTACGTCATACTTTCTAAAAATAGGATCCGCATGAGTAGTTAGCCGGGAAGTTTCAAAACAACCTCCATGGTCTATACTTACATCTACTATTACGCTTCCGGGCCGCATGGCGCCTACCATTTCCTCCGTAACTACCAATGGCGTTCGGCCTCCGGAAGCCGCCAAAGCGCCTACGGCTACATCACAGGTTTTTAATTGTTTGGATAAAATTTTCGGCTCTATAACAGAAGTAAACAACCTCATGCCGATATTATTTTGCAAGCGCTTTAGTCTATAAATACTGTTGTCAAATATTTTTACACTGGCACCTAAAGCGAGTGCTGCACGTGCTGTTTGTTCGCCTACGATTCCTGCGCCTATTATGATAACTTTTGTAGGTGGAATTCCGGAAATACCGCCCACCAAAACACCTTTTCCGTTATTGGCATTGCTTAGATATTGCCCGGCAATCAGCATCACCGCACTTCCTGCAATTTCACTCATGCTGCGTACAATAGGATTGTGGCCGCTATCATCCTTTAAATTTTCAAAGCTGAGTGCCGTAACTTTTTTCTCCATCATCTTTTCCAATATAGCCCGCTTCAGCGCAGTAACATGAATCGGTGAAATAATAAATTGATGAGGTTTAATCAATTCAATTTCTTCTTCGCACACCTGCGCACTTTTTACAATTATTTCACATCCAAAAACTTCTTTTTTACTTTGTACAATTTTTGCCCCGGCTTCGCCATAATCCCTGTCTGAATAGCTGGAACCTTCGCCAGCTTTGGTTTCCATTATTACTTTGTGCCCATTGGCAATTAATACACTGACTGCTTCCGGAGTAAGTGCGAT
>Ga0164241_10001399_pt1 | contig 29983 bp, 29 predicted proteins | sample OricomyardsoilBY_FD_108780 | JGI IMG/M metagenome (GOLD analysis project Ga0164241, IMG submission 108780) | Backyard soil microbial communities from Emeryville, California, USA - Original compost - Back yard soil (BY) | ecosystem: Environmental > Terrestrial > Soil > Unclassified | place: USA... | reverse complement strand
TGCCACCAGCGCACCCCCCCAGTGCGCACACGGGGGGGGGGGAGGGGAGAGCAAGGGGACTCCCTGCTACGGGCAGGAAGTTTAGGCTTACTCCCCGTGCGGCCTCCATATCCGGGCGCCATTGGCGTTTGAGGGGGACCGCCCGACGGACGCAGCGAAGTCCGGATCGACAGCCTGTTGGCTCTACTCAAAGGGGCCTGGCCACCGGAAATTTCCAGCTGCCATCCAGGATATCGGCGCGAGGCCGATACAACCTCACCATGTAATTCCACCCTTCCATGGTCGGAAGACAGTTCTGAGTGTGGCCGTCGCACCCGCCGAACTGGACAGTGACAGACCCGTCCGCGCCCTTCTTCCCGGTCAAACTGTTGACCGTGTAGGCGTCGAGCGAATTTGCCTGGTAGTAGCCCTGCGCGTTATAGACGCTGATCGACCAGAACCCGTCGACCGGGACGTCCTTGACGACGATTCCGTAAACCACCTTGCCGTCGTTCCGATCCGGCACGACGTTGAGATAGATCGCATCCTTTTCAGGATTGCCACCCCATGCCGAGGCCGCTCCGATGAGCCGCCGCACCGGATCAACTTCCCCTTGGGCGCCGAAGGCACCCTTCAAATCCGGCATCGTTTCGGCAAGACAAAGGAGCGCATCGCGAACCTTCTTCTGGCTTGCCGCGTCCCAATTCGGCACCTCGAAGGTGCCAGGGCGCTCCTGCTGCACCCTGATGGCGTCCTGCAGCCCGTGAACCGTCTTCAAGTCGGAGGCGTCGGTCGGATCAACCAGAATGCGGATCCCCAGAAGCACATAGCGCGTTCCGATCTCGTCTCGCCTGAACCAATGGCTACCCGGCGTGTACACGACCCGGGGAGTGTACTGATCCTGCGTCAGCACCTGCATCGACATGAAGCGCGCACCGGGATCAGGCAGCTCGATGGCAACCGGAGCGGCATCCAGATCGAAGACCGCGGCCGCATAGAGGGTATCGCGATTCAGCCGTATCACGTTCTGTTGGTCGATCGCCGTCAACTTGCGGCTGATCTCGAACCTGCCAAAGCCACCCTTCTTCACGATCCCGGTGAAGTACAGATCGCTTTCGGCGCGTATGAAGTTGTCGACGGTTACCATCGTCATAGGTTTGACATCGACTCCTCGAGGTCTGGAAGTACCCACTGCTTGTCGAAAAATGTCTTCTCCGGTCCGTACAGCCGAAACAGCACCTCGAAACCCCGTCCATTGGTGGGCACCCAATTCGCTTCTTTTCCGGCGGGTGCCTTTGGGCTGAACCACAGCTCCACCGATCCGTCGGCATTTGTTCGCACGTCTGCGCTGTTCGATGCGCGGCTGGAGCGCTCGGTTGCACGAATCAGCGCATGCGTCTCGCGGTCGTATGCCGTCGCAGACCAGTACTGCTGAACAGGCGCACGCGCCGGCACCACCAGACGGTAGGTGCGCGCACCGTCCAGCGGCCGGCCGCTCCGGTCCTGGGTAGTCATCAAGTAGAACTGCCCCGCCCCGAGGTGCCTGGCGCTGAAATACCCCATGGTGTACATGACAGCCCGGTCGACCACCGGATACGCATCCGGGTCGGCGAATGACGTCGACATTCCTTCGACCGCAGCCTTCGAGGCGGGCACCGCCCAGTGCGTGCCCTCGAAAAATGCCGGAACGAACAACTGGGCATAACGAGCGTCGATAATGCGACGCGCTTCGCTCATCGCCTTCAGGAAGACTTCCTTCATCGCCTGATCCGGCTCAAACGGCGAGCCCTTTTCGATGCCGATCGACTTCAGGATGTCGATCATTACCCGATCGCGCATCAACCACGGCTCGACCTGGACGAAGCGATGCAACGACTCGTAAAAACGCCAGTCGTACGGAATGGTGGCATCGAACATGCGCCCGTGCATGTCGACGAAGTTCGTGGCGTCCGGGCCGGCGCCCAGCTGATACATCCTGATTTTCCGCCCGTACCCAACCGCGGCAGCAATGTCGGAGTCCCTTCGGCTCCTGAAGTTGGACCGCAACAGCGCGAACCCCTGAAACGTCGCGGATCGCAGCTCGATGCAGCCCGGAGGCACTGTGCCGGTGAACCCCGGCGGGGTGATCACGTATTTTCCGCCCTTCCCCTGATCCACGCCTGCCGGGCCGACGTCTTCCAGTGCATTCTGCCAGGCGTCATCGACACTGCCGACAATTACGCCGTCGGCACCAGCAGGCGGGATCTCCAGCCCTACCGGGCCGCGACGCGTGTCGTAGAAGGGCTGGAGGTAAATCGTATCGGGATTGGGCGTGAGGGTCTGGTTCTTCCAGTCCAGCGGCCGCGACCAGTATGCGACGCTGTTGGGAGCCGCGCCATTGACCAGGCAGGCCTGCAACATGCGATCAAAGTTGACCGCGGGCATTCCCCAGCATGCCGCCTCGACTGCACGTGATTGAACGAGATCCATCTCAGATCATCCAACGCCGCCCGGCGGCTCGCTCATCGCCTTCAGCGCGTCATCGATGGTGAAGGTGTTCGGAGTCTGGACAGCCGGAAACTCCTTGAATGTGTCAGCGAAGCGCGCCGCAAGCTCCTGCGCCGCGAACATGAGATAGCCGTTGCTTGCGTACCAGTCCCAGTAGGTATTCGAGGTCATGTCCGCGTATTCATAGGGATCGGTCCGCAGGTTGAAGAACTTCGGCACACGCAGTCGCACGAATGGTTCCGCCCAGACGGCCATCGTTCCCTGCACGCGCTGCTCCATGAACACTATCTTCCAGTTGTCGTAGCGCACACCCAGTACGTCCCCGTCATCGCTGAAGTAGAAGAACAGCTTGCGGGGACTCTCTTTTTCCGCACCGGTGAGATACGGCAGCAGGTTGAATCCGTCGATGTGGTTCTTGTACGTGCGGCCAATGGCCTTGTAGCCGGCCTTCAGCTTGTCGATGACATCGGGTGCCCCCGCCATCGCCAGGAACGTGGGCAACCAGTCGTGATGCTGCACGATGCCGTCGGCCTCGCTCCCCGCCGCGATCCTGCCCGGCCACCGCACCAGCATTGGAATCCGGAAGGCGCCCTCCCAGTTGGTGTTCTTCTCGCTGCGGAATGGCGTCGTGCCGGCATCGGGCCAGGTGTTGCGATGCGGACCATTGTCGGTGGAGTACTGTACGAAAGTATTGTCCGCGATCCCCATTTCATCGAGCAGCGACAGCATTTCCCCGACGTTCCTGTCGTGGTCGATCATGGTGTCGTGGTAGGGCGACTGCCACTGGCCCGCCTGACCCAGGCTTTCGGGTTTGGTGTGTGTGATGAAATGCATGTGGGTGGTGTTGAGCCACACAAACCACGGCTTGCCGGCCTTCTCCTGGCGCTTGATGAAGTCCTTCGCGGCGGCGACGAAATCGTCGTCGCAGGTTTCCATGCGCTTGCGGTTCAGCGGACCTGTGTCCTCGATCTTCTGCTTGCCGACCTTCCCCCAACGCGGCTGCTCCGTCGGATCGTCCTTGTCGGTCGCCCAGGAATGGATGACACCGCGCGGACCGAATTTCTCCTTGAATCGCGGGTCCTTCGGGTAGTTCACCTGCTCGGGATCCTCTTCGGCGTTCAGGTGGTAGAGATTGCCGAAGAACTCATCGAAGCCGTGATTCGTCGGCAGCATTTCGTTGCGGTCACCCAAGTGATTCTTGCCGAACTGGCCGGTCGCGTACCCCTGCTCCTTGAGCAGCGCCGCGATCGTCACGAGTTTTTCGCTCATGCCTTTTGGCGCGCCGGGCATGCCCACCTTCGACAATCCGGTCCGAAAGGCGCTCTGGCCTGTGATGAACGAGGAACGGCCGGCGGTGCAGCTCTGCTCGCCATAGCTGTCGGTGAATAGCATGCCTTCACGGGCGAGCCGGTCGATGTTCGGAGTTCGATAGCCCATCAGTCCGCGCGAGTAGCAGCTGAGGTTCGAGATGCCGATGTCGTCGCCCCAGATCACGAGGATGTTCGGCTGCTTGCCGCCGCTGGCTGTGCTTTCCATACGTATGCCTCCAGAATCAGACGATGCGCACCGCTGCACGGAGGATGCCGTGACGTGTGCGCTTGAGTTCCAAACCGATCCAAATCCGCTCTACGACAAAGAGATCGCGCAAGTCCGATGCCATAACGATACGCTCAGCGCCGCAATCTGCCACCATGAAATCCGCCGCCTCGCCCCCCGACACGACCGCCTCCGAACGCGTCGCGCATGCCGTCGGTCGAGTGCTGCAACTGCTGATCGCGCCAAGCGCCCTCGGTCCGCGCCTGCCGATCTCGTGATAGCCGATCCAGATCGGTGTTGCGCGTCTCACCGGAAATGTTTCCGGGCGGCGACGGTAGTGTAACGGGCTGCCAGCCGCCGCTGGAATGCTTCTGCCAGCCGTCGCCGGTGTTGCGATAGACATTCCCGTCGTGACCGGCGTAGACGTCGTCGCCGACATGGCCGATGCCACCATTGTCAGTGCGGATGTTCCCGTACGTGGTCCCTTGGCCGGTGGCGGGGTTGTAGACGAAGCCGCGATTGCCGGACACCGTGTTGCCCGTGATGGCATTGCCGGCTGTGCCGCGCGAGCCGCCGGCAATGACACCGCCTGGTCCGCGCGTGACACCACGTGAGCCGGTCGCAAAGTTGCCGGTATAGACATTGGCAACCACTCCACGCTGACCGGCGGAGACGCGCCCGGTGCGGGAGTTATATGCGACGCCGGAGCGGCCCGCCCACTCGTTGCCCGTCCACGCATTGAATCCGCCGACGGTGCGTGACACGCTGGCGGCCGATCCCCATCGGTGGTAGATCGGTCCGCTGAAGCCTGCCCATCCACCCGGTCCCCATACAGCGGCGCCGCCGTAAGGACCGAATGCGGCGCCGCCCCACCAGCCGCCCCAGCCGTAGGTCCATGGACCCCAGTAAGGATAAGGACCCCAACCCCAGTCCCACGCCGAGGTCGATGCACCCCAGGCCCAGCCGAAACAGAAGCCCACGAACCAGCCGGTCCAGGGCGTGTAGGTCGTCGCGGCGGCATATCCGTAGGTGGTCTGCGTGGCAATGTACGTGGTTCCGATCCAGGGGTCATAGACATAGCCAGTGCCATACACCACGACGCCGGTCGCCGGATCGACGAACACTCCTTGATAGCCGGAGGTGTAACCCACGTAGACCACATTCTCCGAGGCGCCGTAGATCCGCACATACGTCACGTAATGCAACGGCGAGCTGGGCGGAATCGTGTAGATGACGGATGGTAGCGACGTTGCCACCACCCATGGCCCCTTGGTCGAACTCGCGACGAACCAGACTGCGTTATCCAGCGCGTAGTACGAGTGCTCGTTGATGCGGATCAGCGGCGTCGGCGTATTCGATGCGAAAGACAGCGCCGTGCCCTCCACCCTTGTCCACATCGGACCGCCGTCGAATCTGAGCGGCTGCATCGCGGTCCCCGCAATCGGCACCGCCGCGGTCTGCGGTACGGTCGCGGCAATCGCCGCTTCGCGCGCCTGCGGAGTTGCGGCAACGGACGCCTTCACATTTTCCTTGTCACTGTCATCTGGAATCTTCGCGAAGTCTGCCGGTAGCGCATTGCCGGCAACGAAAGTCCACGGGCCCGCCTCGCTGCCGGACCGGAACCATCGGCCCGATGCCAGCACATACAGATTGCGATCGGCCATGCTGCGGAAGATGTTGCCGGTCGTGTTGCTGACGTAAAGAAGCTGGGTGCCTTTCAACGGCATCCATGACCACTTGCCCTCTGTGACGATCAGCTCCGTCGGAGTGCTGGCCACGACGATCCGTGGCAGTGGTCCGCGCTTCAACGACGGCGGTGCCTGCTTGTCTGCCTGCTCGCGACGCTGGCTGCCCGCGCTCACGCCCGTCAGCAAATCCGCTGCGTGGGATTTCTCGGCCTCGTCCCGCACCCTGGCGAGATCGGGCGTCTCGGCGGCCAGTGCCGTCCAGTTCCCCTGAAGTGCGGCTGAAGTCATCCAGCCATCGAACACGTGCAGGTAGTGTCGCCCCGCAGCGTTCTTGAGCAGCAGCACACGGGTGTTCATCACCCGCTCCAGATCTGTGCCGGCGACGGCCGTATAGCGCGGCAGGCCCTGCAATGTGACCAGCAGCGCGGGAGTGGTTGAAAAGACAAACGCCGGAGCGTCGTTCCGCAGCGGGAGCTTCGATGTTGCCGTCTCGATGCCCGACTCCTTGACGGCCGCCTCGAGCCGGTCCAGCGAGATCGTGCGCGACTTCTCCGCGGCGTCCTTCTGCAGCGCATCGACCCAGGCCTGCGCCTCCGGACCCGCCGACGGGAACTCCGCCCGGCTCACCGCGTAGTGGGAGAAAGCGACCGTGCGGCTCCCGTGATCGACCAGCGTATGTGCCTCCACTTCGATTACGCCGTAGGTCGCCTGGCCGTCGGTGGCGGCGGCGGTCGCCCCACCTGCGCGCATGACCACGGCCGAGCGGGCCTTCAGCAACATCCCGTCCCACGAATCGAGCTGTGGCGGATAAACCTCCAGCGAACTGCCGGCCTCCAGCGCCACCCTGTAGGGCCATGGAGTTTCGGGGGCGGGGGGCGACTGTTCGCCGGCAGAGGCAGGCGCGGCAAGTAAACCTGCAATCGTCGCGAAGACCCAGAACAGGTGACGAAAAAAAACGCGCATGGACTCGTCCTACTCGATGAGCGCTCCAGATTTTAGGCAGAAATGGTGAGCAAGACCACAGTCCGACGCCGACTTGCGCTCATTCGGCACCCGAAGGACACTGCAGATGTCCGTCCGACAATGTTTACGATCAACGAGGCCTTCATGGCAGCTGCTGTCGCGCCAATCGATGTTCACCTGGACCGGGCACGCATTCGAGCAGGCACTCAAGCATGAGCATAGACCCGAATGTCGAGCTGTCGATGCGTCGCACGGGCATGTCGTTCCAGCGCACCCGTCTGAGCGCCGACCGCACCTTGATGTCAGTGATCCGCACCTCGCTATCCCTGATCAGCTTTGGCTTTACGATCTATCAGGTATTCAGAAAGCTCAAGGAATCAGACATGTTCAGCGGCGCCGATCATGCGGCGCGAAACTTCGGCACGGCTCTGGTTGCGCTCGGAATCGTGATGCTGGCCGTCGGCATTATCTACCACTCCCAGTTCATGCTGGCGCTGCGGCGGACTCGAACCGAAATGACTTCGCAAATGCTCATCCACGGGGAGAGCCCTTATCCTCTTTCACTCTGGTCACCGCCTTGATTCTCCTGGCGATCGGCATCACCGCGATCATCAGCATGGCTTTTCAGGTTGGCCCCTTTGGCTGAAGAGACTGCGAAATGACCGTCCTGATCGCAATGTGACTGTGGAGGGTCAGGCCTGGCCCGAACTCGTCGCCGCCCTCACCCGCTCCTTCTCGCGCGTCTCGGCAAGATCACGCTCGAGAAAATAATTTAGGAATGTACGTATCACGGCGACGGCAGCCAGGCGCGCGATCGACTCCCAATCCGCACGGACCGACGTCTCGATGATGTCTGCCGCGAGCTGGAAAGTGAGTGCCGCAACCAGCCAGCGCGCATAGCGCATCCATACCTCCCGGCGATGATGCCCGTCGGATCCTGCGATCACGAGGGCAATCGAACCGATGAATGCCTGCGCGCTACCCCAGGCAATCAGCACCAGCGCCATGGCGTCTATGATGATGACCGCGATCTCTGTCGCTTGAACCAGCCACTCGTTCACGCCCGAACTCCCTTGCAGTGTTCCCCGCTATCGCAGCGTAGCTTCCGGATATACCGTCATCCAGTCATCCTTCATGCTCACGACGGTCCAACCCTTCGCCACAGCTTCATCCCAGCCCTTGCTGAATTGCTGAAGCCTGTCCTGGCGGTCATAGGCGAACTCGCGCACTGCATCATCGTGATGCACAAATAGCGCGAAGCGCGCGCCGGCGCCGCCCATGGTCCACTGAAGCATCTGCAGATCGCCGTCGGAGTTGCCGAATGCCGCTATAGGACGGCGACCGATGCGGCTCTGGATTTCGACAGGCTTGCCCTCCTTGTCGTCCACCACTTCAATCTGGGGCAACTTGACGAGCACCGGTTTGCCGCCCCGCTCCTCGAACGTCATCTTGCCCGCGCTGCCGATCACCTGTTCTGGCGGGACGCCGTACACGCGCTCGGCCCAGGGCCGCATGAAATCTACGCCGCCCCCAGAAACGATGAAGGTCTTGAATCCCCTGGAACGCAAATACGCCAGAAGCTCAAGCATTGGCTGGTACACCATGGCGGTGTACAGGCGTCCGGTTTGCGGATGGTGCGCGCTGGAAATCCATTGCGTGACCGACCGCTGAAATTCATCCGTTGTCATTCCGGCATGCGTTGCCGCGACCAAAGTGAATACGCCCTTCTCGCCGCTCTTGGCCAGCCCCTGCACGTCGCCTCGCAGCGCCGATGCGAAGGGTTCGAGCTTCTGCCACTGAGGATGCTGCGGCGCCATCGCACGCACTTGATCCAGCGCAAACATGACCTGGAAAGGCACAGGTTTTTCGGACCACAAGGTGCCGTCGTTGTCGAAAACTGCGACACGTTCTGCGAGCGGCACGAAGTCTGCGCTGCCTTGGACGGTCACCCTTTCGATGAAGTCGAGAATGGCTTTGCGGGGAGGACCCTCTCGCCAGGAAGGCAGCGGATTCGGCTGTAACACCTGGGCGGCGACGGCCTGTGGTGGTTCGGGTGGCGGACTGCACGCCCCGGTCAACAACAATGCCAGCACTTGCACCAACAAAACTGCTCGCTTCATAGCCCCGCCCTCCTCGGCCCCGAATCCGGCGCGCCCGCCCACCCTGGTAGCTGGCACCATGGGACCTCTAACAGGGTGATGCAAAACGCCTGAACGGAGGCGAATTGCGAGAGATAATGGGACGCATCGCAGGAACGGAGTTGACCGGATGCGCGGTGAAGTAGATCCCCAGGCAGCAATGTTCTCGTACGTGTCGGCGGAGCGGCGGGTGCCGACCGATCACCCGCTGCGCTCGATCAAGGCCTATGCGGATGCAGCGCTGCAGGCGATCAGCCCGAACCTGGACGAGCTGTACGGCAAGACCGGTCGACCCTCGATTGCTCCGGAGCGACTGCTCAAGGGACAGCTGCTGATCGCGCTGTACTCGGTGCGCTCGGACCGGGCGTTCTGCGAGCAGCTGGACTACAACCTGCTGTTCCGCTGGTTCCTGAATATGAGCCTGGATGATGCGGGACTGGACCAGTCGAACTTCTCGCGCCTGAGAGAGCGCCTGGTGCAGACGGACATTGCACGCAACTTCTTCGACCAGGTGCTTCGCCTGGCCAAGGCCCACCGGCTGCTGTCGGCTGAGCACTTCACGGTGGACTCGACGCTGATCGACAGCTGGGCGAGCTTGAAGAGCCTGAAGAAGGACGGTCGCCCGCCCAAGGATGGCGGCGACGGCACCGGGATGGTGGACTTCAAGGGCGAGCGGCGTACGAACCAGACGCACCAGAGCAGCACGGATCCGGATGCAAAGCTGATGAGGCGCGGCAATGGACAGCCGGCCAAGCTGTGCTTCGGTGGGCATGCGCTCATGGAGAACCGCTCGGGGCTGTGTGCGGATCTGCAGATCACGGACTCGCGCATGAGCGAACCGAAGGTGGCGCAGCAGCTGCTGGCGCGGCTGCGCCGTAAACGGATCCATGCTCGAACACTCGGTGCCGACAAGGGCTACCACAGCAAGGCGTTCGTTCAGCACTTGCGCGAGCACGGCATCCGGCCGCACATCGCGCGTATCGAGGGACGGGTGACACCGGGTCTGGACGCTCGCACCACGCGGCATGCCAGCTATCGGGTCAGTCAGCGCACCCGCAAGCGCATCGAAGAGATCTTTGGCTGGCTTAAGACGATCGGTGGCATGAGAAAGAGCCGCGTGATCGGCATCCCTCGTACGCAGATGCAGGCTTACCTTGCAGCCAGTGCCTACAATCTGGTCAGGATGGCGAGACTGGTGCCGATCGGAACGTCGTGACAACGAGGTGAGGAACACGGCCATGAGCATCGGATCCACACCAGATCCCCCGCCAGAAGTGCGGCACCGGCGTGTTCTCGTGCTTGATGTCATGAAATCGATCATGCCCCTTCGTTCTGCATCACCCTGCTAACCCGGTACGTCAAGAGTGCTCGACTATCGGCGCCCTTCGCCAGGATTGCAGCCATAATGTCCCCTGCAGGATTATTCATGGCTCATAATGAACAGGCCTCGCGTTCTGGATCTACGGGAAGCCATGGCACATATCCCGGGTGGCACGTTCCGCATGGGATCCGACATCCATTACCCTGAGGAAGCACCCGCGCGGCAGGCGAGCGTCGGCGATTTCTGGATCGATCGTCACACGGTGACCAACCGTGAGTTCAAGGCATTCGTTGATGCCACCGGCTACACCACTGTCCCTGAGCATGCCGTCGACCCGGCATTGTATCCAGGCGCAAACGCCGAACTGCTTGTGCCCTCCTCAGTGGTATTCCGGAGGCCTTCGGGTCCGGTGAGTCTTCGTGATCATTTCAATTGGTGGAGCTACGTTCCTGGCGCAGATTGGAGTCATCCCAGGGGACCTGGCAGTTCGTTACAGGGCTTGTGGGATCACCCCGTAGTCCAGGTAACGTTCGAGGACCCGCGGCATACGCGCAATGGGCCAACAAGGAGTTGCCGACCGAGGCGGAATGGGAGTTCGCGGCTCGTGGCGGTCTGGAAGCCGCAACCTACAGTTGGGGCAATGATTACATGCCTGGGGGCAAACCCATGGCCAATACCTGGCAGGGAGAATTCCCATGGCAGAACCTCCTCGAAGACGGATACGAATGGACCGCACCGGTGGGTTCGTTCCCGCCGAACGGATTCGGTCTTTACGACATGACCGGTAACGTCTGGGAATGGACGGTGGATTGGTACTCCCGCAATGCGTCGACTGCGAAATCTTGCTGTACAGCCATTAGCGAAAACAGTGCAAGACAGAAAGTGATGAAAGGCGGAAGTTACCTTTGCTCGCCGAACTACTGCCTGCGCTACCGACCCTCAGCAAGAATGGCGCAGGACGTTGATAGCGCCACCTGTCACCTGGGTTTCCGCTGCGTCGTCCGTCCTGAAGCGTGAGCGCGCGCGACTGCGTTTCGGTGTCACACCGTCGTAATTCATGTGAGTACATTTGCGGGTACTCCCCTCCTCCTATTCGAGAATCCTTCACAAACTCAAACGGTTAGAGCTAACTATCGAGTCCTCTCCTGGGCAGACTCTCCCAACGTATTTCAATACGTCGGGAGTTCCTTGGGAATCGGCAGTTTGCCGGTTCTTTGCACCGATACTTCAGAATCGGTAGAACACATTTAACAGCACATTGCTCCGCGAGCCACCGAACCCCGCTTCTCCCAGGAAGCTCCACGTCCTCGTGGCCATCCAATGGGCGCCGACAAAATAATTCCAGGCGTCCTGTGGCTGCACCTTGATCGAGTAATTGAGAGTTGTGTCCTGACCTATGATCGTACCGGACGTATCCAGCACCGCGCTGCCTGTGATGAATACGTCGGACTTCATGTAGGTGCCACCGACGTAGGCTGTAAGCATGCCGCCTCTGGGCGGCTGGAACAGCCAGCCGATGCGCGGAGCGACGTTCAAGGTTTTTGAGTCTGTGGTGGATTGGGTCACGTCCGCCAGTACATAAGTCACCGGCAGTGAGAAAAAGAACTTCTTGTATGCGCCTGCCGCAGTGAGGCCTGCGCCCCAGGTGTAACCGGTGTAGTTGACATGCGCGGCGCCCTCGATCGTCTTGCTGCACAGATCAGGACGCACCGGCGGCGGTAGATTGCAACCACCGATGCCTACAAACTCCATCAGTTCCGCTCCGGGGATGGCGATGTCAATGTCGCCGTGGCCCGTGGTGTACCCGGCCAGGCCATATACATTCAGGAAAGGAAACAGCCAGGCACCGAGCTGGTACTGGTAGGCTACCGGCTTGATGCGCGTATTGCGGAATTCCACGAAACTCGCGTCCTTGAGCGGGTTGTCGTTCAAGGAGACTGCGAGCTCACTCAGGTCCCGATTCTCGTCGCCGATGTACAGGGACATTCCGATGTTGTACGGGTTGGGCAAGTTGTAGCCGCGATCGACCGCCTTCTGCGCCAGGAAAGGCAGGGCGCGATCCCAGCGTCGAGGCTTATCAGCAGCACCATCAGCTGCGCTATCGGAGGCGACGGGGGAATCCATCGGGGCGTTGCCTGGAGCGCCATAGGCCTGCACCACATGGCTGGCGGCAAACAACATGACTCCGGCAACCGCTGCTAGCCAGCGCGACATCCTTGCCTCGTTACTGCCTGTCACGACGCTCCTTCCTTGCCTCTGGGCGCCCCTGTTCACGCTTCCGAATGCCACCACGCTCTCGCCCCAGATATCGTGCGTGATTGCCCGGAAACCATTTTTCAGTTCTTCCTGCCCCCTTCCTGCAATGCCTGCAACGCCTTCTCCACGCTGAGCGAGCCGGAGGCCTGGCTGGGCGGAAAGTCCTTGAAGGTAGCGAGGTACTGACCCACTACGCCCATCGCGGGCATCATGACCCACAATTTCTTGCCCCACCATTCGCCATAGGATGTCGACTCGGTCTGATATCGCTCCCAGGGGTCGACGCGCAGGTTGGTCACGATCGGGACGTTGGTCGAATCCTCCTTGCCGCTGAACAGGTTGCCGTCGATGGTCTTGAAGGTGATCTTCCACTCGTTGTATCGCACAGCCATGAGGTCTGCATTGTCGCTGAAATAGAAAAACTCCTGGCGCGGACTTTCGGCTACCTTGCCCTCGAGGAACGGCTTGAAGTTGTACCCGTCAAGATGGTTCTTGAAGGTCCTGTCTCCCACCTTGTAGCCGGTGAGCAACTTCTCCTTCAATTGTGGATCGCCCCCGGCAGCCGCAACCAGTGTTGGCATCCAGTCTTCGGCCGACATCACTTCGTTGATGATGCTGCCCGGCTTGATGACGCCAGGCCACCTGGCGAGCATGGGCACGCGGAAACCACCTTCGTACACCGTGCCCTTCTCGCCGCGAAACGGATGGTTACCGCCATCGGGCCAGCTGAAGATTTCCGCGCCGTTGTCGCTGGTGAACATCACGATGGTGTTGTCGGCGATGCCCAGTTCGTCCACTTTGGCGAGCAATTCGCCCACGACCCAGTCCAGTTCGGCCATCGCATCGGCAAACAATCCGAAGCCGGTCTCGCCGTCCCACTGCTTTGAAAGATGCGTAAAGGAGTGGCAGCGCGTGGAGTTGTGCCAGAGGAAAAACGGCTTCCCCGCCTTCACCGACCGTTCGATGAAGTCGCACGAGCGTTTGGCCAGGTCCGCGTCGATGTCTTCCATGCTTACCTTGGCCGCGGGATCCATTCCCGGATGCGGCGGTAGCGGGCCGGCATCCGTGATCTTCTGCTTTCCGACGCGGCCCCATCGCGGGTCCTCGGTCGGATCGTCGATATCCGTGGCAACGCTGTGGACGATGTTGCGCGGACCGAATCTGGCAAGGAATTTGTCGCCCTTCGGATATTGCGGGTCGTAGGGTTCTTCCATCGCATTGAGGTGGTACAGGATCCCATGGAACTCGTCGAACCCGTGGACTGTGGGCAGGTATTCGTTGCGATCGCCCAGGTGGTTCTTGCCGATCTGCGCCGTCGCGTAGCCCAGTGGCTTGAGGAATTCCGCGATGGTTGGATCGGAATCCTGCAGGCCCTGCTTCGCAGCAGGCAGACCGACTTTCAGCAGTCCGGTGCGGAATGGCGTCTGACCAGTGATGAACGCCGCGCGTCCCGCGGTGCAGGACTGCTGTCCGTAGTAGTCCGTGAACAGCGCGCCCTCGCGTGCAAGACGGTCAATGTTCGGCGTACTGCCGCCCATCATGCCGCGGTGGTAGGCACTGATGTTCCAGATGCCCACATCATCGGCCATGATCATGATGATGTTGGGTTTGCCTGCCGTGGCCATAGTGCGCTCCGTGCCATCGCGGCGGGCTGCCGCAGGAATTTGTAACTTAGCACTGCTCGCCTGGCCGATCGAGTGTCACAGTCCCGTCAGGCCGGACATGCAAAGAGGCAGCGCCAAGGCGACCTCCGCCTTGCGTTGCTTCGGCATCCGAAGGACACTACAAACATCTGTCCGTCAAATCTCTACGGTCAAGGAGGGCCTCGTGGCAGCTGCAGACCCGAACGTCGAGCTGTCGATGCGCCGCACGGGCATGTCGTTTCAGCGCACTCGACTGAGTGCCGACCGCACCTTGATGTCCGTGATCCGGACCTCGCTGTCGCTGATCAGCTTTGGCTTTACCATCTTTCAGGTATTCAGGCAGCTCAAGGAGTCAGCTGTGTTCTCCGGCGGCGATCACGCGGCGAGAAACTTCGGCACGACGCTGGTTGCACTCGGAATTGTGATGCTGGCCATTGGCATCGTCTATCACTGCCAGTTCATGCTGTCGCTGCGCCGAACCCGCACGGAAATGACTGCGCAAGGGCTCATCCACGGGGAGAGCCCCTACCCTGCTTCATTCACTCTTATCACCGCCCTGATTCTCCTGACAATCGGCATCATCGCGATCATCAGCATGGCGTTTCAGATTGGTCCTTTTGGCTGAAGTGACATCACCCGCTCCTTCTCGCGCGTCTCGACAAGATCACGCTCGAGAAAGTAGTTGAGGAAAGTACGTATCAAGGCGATGGCTCCGAGCCGCCCGATCGACTCCCAATCCGCACGGATCGACGTCTCGATGATGTCTGCCGCGAGCTGGAAAGTGAGCGCCGCTACCAGCCACCGGGCGTAGCGCATCCATACTTCCCGGCGGTGATGTCCGTCGGCTCTCCCAATGACCAGCCCGATCGAGCCGATGAATGCCTGCGCGCTACCCCAGGCGATCAGCACCAATGCCATGGCGTCTATGATGATGACGGAGATCTCTGTCGCGCGGACCAGCCACTCGTTCATGCTCGAACTCCCCTGTACATTCCCGCGTTATCGCCGCGTAGCTTCCGGATATATCGTCTTCCAGTCATCCTTCATGCTCACTACAGCCCAGCCTTTGGCCAAGGCTTCATCCCAGCCCTTGCTGAATTGCTGTAGCTTGTCCTGACGGTCATAGGCAGATTCGCGCACGGCATCGTCGTGATGCACGAACAGCGCGAAGCGCGCCCCCTTGCCACCCATGGTCCACTGGAGCATCTGCAGATCGCCGTCCGAGTTGCCAAATGCGGCGATGGGGCGGCGACCGATGCGGCTCTGGATTGCGACAGGTTTGCCGTCCTTGTCGTCCGTCAGTTCTATCTGGGGCAACTTGACGAGTACGGGTTTTCCGTCCTGCTCTTCGAGCTTCATCTTGCCCGCGCTGCCGATCACCTGCTCCGGCGGGATGCCGTAGACGCCTTCGGCCCATGGGCGCATGAAATCCACCCCGCCACCGGAAACGATGAAGGTCTTGAATCCTCTGGAACGCAGGTACGCCAGCAGCTCGAGCATGGGCTGGTACACCATGGCGGTGTACGGGCGCCCCGTCTGCGGATGGCGCGCACTGGCAATCCATTGCGTGACCGACCGCTCGAATTCGTCCGTTGTCATGCCGGCATGCGTTGCCGCGACCACGGTCAACACACCCTTCTCACCGCTCTTGGCCAAGCCCTGCATGTCGCCCCTGAGCACGGACGCGAAGGGTTCGAGCTTCTGCCACTGAGGATGCTGAGACGCAAGCGCGCGTACCTGATCCAGTGCAAACATGACCTGGAAAGGCACTGGCTTTTCGGACCACAAGGTGCCGTCGTTGTCGAACACGGCTACCCGCTCTGCGGCCGGGACGAAGTCCGGACCGCCTTGCAGGGTCACCCGATCGACAAAGTCGAGAATGGCTTTACGTGAAGCGCCCTCTCTCCACGAAGGCAGGGGGTCCGGCTGTAGCGCCGCGGCATCGACTGCCCCTGGTGGCACCGGTGCGGGACTGCAGGCAGCTGCCAATAAAGATGCCAGCACCTGTACTAACAAGAACGTCCGCTTCATGGCCGCAACCCCCTGTGCCCCATATCCATGGACTCCGGCAACCTGCCATCCTGGTGGCAGTGTGGGACCTTGAGACCTTTAACCCCGCCTCGTCAAGAGTACTCAACAGCGGCGAACCCGCTCTCGTCCTTGCCCCCACGCCGCCCGCTGCACGATCATTCACGCTCATATGACCAGGCCTCGCGATCTCCGGGAAAACATGGCACATATCCCGGGTGGCACGTTCCTCAAGGGGTCCGACTCCCATTATCCGGAGGAAGCACCCGCGCGGCTGACTGCGGTCGGCACTTTCTGGATCGATCGGCACACGGTGACCAACCGGGAGTTCAGGAAATTCATCGATGCCACGGGCTACGTCACCAACCCTGAGCGTGCCGTCGACCCGGCATTGTTTCCGGGTGCAAAACCGGAACTGCTCGTGCCCGCGTCTGTGGTATTCCGCAAGCCTGCGGGTCCGGTGAGTCTGCGCGACCACCTGAATTGGTGGAGCTATGTGCCCGGGGCAGACTGGAGACATCCGCGCGGGCCCGGCAGTTCGTTACAAGGCCTGTGGGATCACCCCGTCGTCCAGGTAACGTTCGAGGACGCCGCGGCCTACGCCCACTGGGCCAACAAGGAATTGCCGACCGAGACGGAGTGGGAGTTCGCGGCTCGTGGCGGTCTGGAAGCCGCGACCTACAGCTGGGGCGATGAATACATGCCAGAGGGCAAGCCCATGGCCAATACCTGGCAGGGAGAATTTCCCTGGCAGAACCTCCTCGAGGACGGATACGAGTGGACCGCGCCGGTCGGTTCATTCCCACCGAACGGTTATGGCTTGTACGACATGACCGGTAACGTCTGGGAATGGACGGTGGACTGGTACTCCCGCAATGCGTCGGCCACGAAGCCGTGCTGTACGGCCAATAGCGAGCACAGCGCAAAACAGAAGGTGATGAAAGGCGGAAGTTACCTTTGCGCACCAAACTACTGTCTGCGCTACCGGCCCGCAGCAAGAATGGCGCAGGACGTCGATAGCGCCACCTGTCACCTGGGTTTCCGCTGCGTTGTCCGCGCCGAAACGTGAGCGTGCGCAACCGTGTTGAGGGCGCTACCCTGTTGTAATTAATGTGGATACATTTGCGGGTATCAGGCCTGGTTCTGGTGCATCTGGGGGCATAGGGTAGCCTAACCGGCCCGCCCTGCCCCAGATACCGAATGACAAAGCCAATCTCCCGAGATCCGATCTACCGCAATCGTGCCTTCGACGCCGATGTCATCGAACTTTGCGTGCGCTGGTACATCACCTACCGGCTTTCCTACCGAGACCTGGTGGAAATGATGGCGGAGCGCGGGGTGGTTATTGCACATTCCACGATCCTTCGATGGGTGGCCCGCTATGTTCCAGAGTTCGAGAAGCGCTGGAGCCGCTTCTCCAGGCCTGTCGGCACTTCTTGGCGCGTCGATGAAACCTATGTCTCCATCAAGGCAAAGTGGCACTACCTGTACCGGGCCGTCGATAAGCGGGGTAAGACCGTGGACTTCCTGCTCAGACCTGACCGCGGAGTCGCGGCAGCTGAGGCGTTCTTTCGCAAGGCCCTGGCATCCACGCTGCCGCGCGTTCCTCGAAAGGTTACCCTGGATGGCCACCGGCCGAGCCGCCGCGCACTATGGCGTCTGCGCCGCGAGCACCCCTGCTGGCGCAATGTGCTCGTCCGCACGAACAAGTACCTAAACAACGTGATCGAGCAGGATCACCGGGCCATCAAGAGACGCTGCGCCTCCATGGCCGGGTTCAAGACGTTCGCCGGTGCAGCGACCACAATCGCCGGCATCGAGCTGGCCCACCGCATACGCAAGCGACAGTACTCGTTCGGACGCGGACGCCAAGGTCCCAATGTGTCGCTGAAGCAGCTTTGGGATCGCGCCCTCGCATAAGCATTGACAGGAAGGTGTCTAGACCACTTTTGCGTCAAGAACCGCAGTTGCACCAGAACCGCTAGAACCTATGCATCCCGATATCGCTACATTTAACGTCACTTTCGCTTCACCGCCGGCATACGTCGTAATAGCCGCCGCACCAGTACACGCTTGGGCTCCAGCTCTATACGCAGGCTAGCCAATGCGGCTGCTGGGCTGCAATTGCGACCACACATGAAGATGTCTATGGCCGCATAGGCGCGTTCCGGCCAGGTGTGTATCGAGATGTGTGATTCGGCCAGTAGCGCCACACCCGTCACGCCACTCCCAGAGCCGAAATGATGTAGCTGAACCTTGAGCAGTGTCGCACCTGCCAGCGCGGCGGCATTCTTGAGGGCACGACGGATTACCTTCACATCGCCAAGCGAATGGGCGCCATGGAATTCCACGATCCAGTGCCTGCCCATGGACAGTGCCGACCTCATGTCGGCCCCTCCTGCCGCCAGAACAGCGTGGTGCGCCACTCCGGATGAGTGCGCAAGCGCCAGATCATGCCATCAAGCAGGTAGTGCGTGAGTTGCGGCACGGTTAGCAGCGGTACCAACAAGGTCAGTGCGCTGAGCCCCTCGACGTGTGGCAGCCACTGGAACCCGGGGAACAGTGCCAAATGCTCGCGCCAGACCAGCCCGTCCCATAGCCCCTCCTCCAGGAAGGCCAGAAGGACCAGTAACCCCAGCACAGCCGGAATCCATCGCGCAGCAAAAAAGGAACGGTGGCTTCGCAGCCGCTGGTCGCGGTTGCGCGCGAATACCCAGGTCAGCGCCATATACGGTATGCCATGCGCGACGACGTTGGTGAGCGTGAAAACCAGGTCGCCGGAGGCGGCGATGATGCCGACATACCAGGAGATTCCTGTGGCCATCACTATCGCGTTGCGCGGCACATTGACGTGCCCGTGCCTGATCGCTACCCACACCTCCTTACCCAGCCATCCGACAAACAGCGCCGGATACAGCGGACTCAATGCCGCCCAGAGCCACTGCGGCAACGCGATGAAATCTCCTTCGACGAACCAGCTGAAGGGTCGGGGCAAGTGCGTGTGCCAGTACAACAGTGGAAACAGCGTGGCGCCGTATATCGCGATGCGATCCAGATGGCGGCACCACGCCGGAAGCGAACGCTCTGCTCGCGCATAGAGCATCAGAAATCCGTACTGTTGTCGCACGAAATGAAACACAGCCGTGTAGGCCAGCGCGGACCAGAACACCGCAGGGCTCCACAGGTAGAACAAAACGCCAGCAACCCACGCCACCAATGGTGTAACGATCAACCAGCCGGCCAAGGCACGTCGCTCGACGGGATCGAGGTAGGTGCGATACAGCGTGCTGTACACGTGCGCGACGTCGACTCCGATAACCAGCAACGCCCAGCTCCACAAAGAGACGCCCGCATCGGCGTGCCCGTTGCTGGTAAGCAGCAGGGCAATGCAGGCAGCGAACAATGCCGGCCCAACGATGAACACCAAGTCGAAAGTGGCTGAGCGGACCCAGGGCTGACCCGATGCCGAGTTCATGCGCGTCCTCTCAGGTGCCGCGCTGCCAGCCGCCCTGCTTCCTCGCCGCGGCAGTAAGCCTCCTCGAAGATGGAAATGCCGCTGAGGTCAGAATGGGCAAGAAACACAGGCGGATGATGCCCGCTGGCGGCTTGGCGCGCCTGCCCCCAGATGAAACCCGGAACCGGGCGGATCATCGCGTGCCCCCACACGCGCACGTCGATGTTTTCCACGTGATCGCGCAGCTCGGGATGCACCCTAAGCAGGTCGCGGAGGATGTACTCCTGCCAATCGTCGAGGCTGCGACCCAGGGCAGCCTTGCGCGCATCCTGCGGCTCAGTATCCGACAGCGGCCAGTAGTAGGTAATGACGGTTTCGCTGCGATGCTCTCGGATGTCCTGGTGGGTCGCGACAACGTACCCAAGCAACTCGCTGTCATAGATGACATTGTCCCAGGCAAGCGCCTGGCCGTTGCCGGCAGGCAGACGGCTCAGCGTCAGGTTGGCCACCATCCACGGCGCGTAGGAAAACGATCTGTCATCTACCTCCGACGGGCCTTCAACAACGCGATTCGCGATGAAATGCGGCAGACACACCACGGCGGCGTCTGCTTCGACGCGTGTGGTGCGCTGGGCAGCGGCGTCGAAATAATCCACAGTCACGCCGTTGCGCGCATTCGCGACGCGGGTCACTACCGATTTGCACTGCAGCTCGGGGCCGCTCTGCCTCAACAGCTCGCGTACCAGGTAGCCATTGCCCTCGGGCCACGTAAGCACGCTGGAGGGATCTGCGTTGGCGGAAACCCCATTGCGCGCAGCAAAGTAATGCAGCCCCGCCCATGCCGACACCGCATTGGCCGTCGTGCCATAGTCATCGCGGCAGCAATAGTTCAGGTACCAGAGCAAGCGGGGCGAATGGAAGCCGCGTTGCCGCAGGTATTCCGTGAACGGAATGGAATCAAGCGCCCGCCACTTCGCGTCCGTCGAGCTGGCATCGACCGGGATGGCGAACACCGGCTTGCCGTCGTCGCCGATCAGGTTCTTCAGCCGTTCGGTTTCCGCGAAGAAAGCGGCAAACTCTGCGTCGTCAGCGCCCGTGCTGCCAAGCTGCGGAACGAGGCCATCCACCCAGCGCCCGTACATCCACAAACGCTCCTGCGGATCGGAGGACAGGCAGTATTCGTCGTAAACCGGCCGCCCCGACGAATCCTCGTCCACGATGATCTTCAGGTCAGAAAATAGCTCGTACACCGGGCGGCAGTCCTTGCGCACCAGCGGCACATAGTGCGCGCCCCATGGATACCTGCTCACCGAGTTTCCGCCATAGCTGGAATTGCCGCCCACTTCCTCCAGTGCGTCGATGAGCAGCACGTCCTCGACGCCCTGCCGGCGAAGTGTGCGAGCGGCAGCAAGACCGGCGATGCCGCCGCCGGCGATGACGACGCGTGCCCGCCGGGTGGCGGCCGGAGATGGTAGCCCGCCATCTCGAAATTTATGACCTATCGAAGCGCCGGAATCCAGGAGCCTTCCGGAAATCTTCCGCCCACCCGGCAACCCGCAGGCAGTCAGCTCCAAGGCGGTCAGCGTAGCCAGTGAGTTGCGCAGCAATTTCCGTCGTGTGATCACGGGCTATTCGGCAAGGTACCGACCCCATTCCGCTTCGAAGTAACGGACCAGGACCTGGTTGTCGAGCCGGTTAATTTCCGTTGGCACGCGCTGCATGTCCGGTGGAAACGAGAACATCTGGGCGAGCACATCGGGCGTGAGGAAGCGCAGTCCGTCCGGCAGCCGCGTCGGCATGTGGAACGGCGTATGGCCCGCCAGCACGAATCCCCACTCGCCAAAAGACGGCACCAGCGCGTGATAGGCCGCCGTCTCGAACCCTGCTGCCTGCAGGGTGTGCTCCACGCACCAATAGGCGGAGGGGGCGACCAGGGGCGAGGTGCTCTGGATCACCGCCCATCCGTCCGGCGCCAGCGACGCCGCCAGTCGCCGATAGAACGTGACCGAGAATAGCTTGCCAATGGTGTAGTTCGAGGGATCTGGAAAATCCACCACAATGGCATCGAAACGCTGGCGCTGGTCCTGCAGCCACACGAAGGCATCGGCATTAATCACGTGAACCTTGGGCGAACGCAGCGAACCGCCGTTCAGCGCGGCGAGGAAATCCGTATGGGTGAACAGCGTGGTGATCTCTGGATCGAGATCCACCAGGGTCACTGATTCGACGCCCGGGTATTTCAGGATCTCGCGCACGGCAAGCCCATCGCCACCGCCAAGTACCAGCACCCGGCGCGGCTGCGGAACCTCCATCAGCAGCGGATGAACCAGCGCCTCGTGGTAGCGGTACTCGTCACGCGAACTGAACTGCAGGTTTCCGTTCAGGAAAAGTCGCACGTCGTCGCGCTCGCGTGTAACCACGATGCGCTGGTAGGGCGTAGACCGGCTGTATATAGCCTGGCCGGGGTACTGCCCCTGCTCGCTTATCTCCATGATCCTGTCCGAGTACACGAAACCGACCGTGAGCCCGATCAGCGCCAACGCCGCGGCAACACGGTGCGCGGCCAAGTGGCGCAGCTGCCCAGGCCGCAGCAGCAGCAGCCACGCGACTCCGATGTTGAGAATTCCGAACAGAAACCCGGTGCGCACCAATCCGATGTTAGGCACCAGCAGCAGCGGGAACAGGATGGAGGCGATGAGCGCGCCGATGTAATCTGCGGCCAGTACACGCGCAACCAGTTCGCCGAGCTCGAACTGCCCCTGTAGCAGTCGCAGAAGAATGGGGATCTCCAGGCCCACCAGTACACCGATCAGACCGACCAGACCGTACAGAGCCACCCGGAACTGCGCCACGTGGGGAAAAAGCAAAAAGAGAATGGCCGCCGCAGAACCACCGACGATGCCAACCAGAATTTCAATGCGCACGAAATTGTCGAGAAGAGCCTCGCGCACGTAGCGCGACAGCCACGAGCCGATACCCATAGCAAACAGGTAGGTGCCGATTATGGTGGAGAACTGGGTGACGGAGTCGCCCAGCAGGTAGCTCGCCAAAGTTCCGGCCACGAGCTCGTACACCAGTCCGCAGCTCGCAATGACGAGCGCGGAAAACAGCAGTAGCGTTTGCACTCTAGCCGTGGATGGCCGCCGCGACGATTAATGCCAGACCAATGGCACCAGATCCTACGAGTATGGCCAGCGCGACGTTCTGCTTCTCGCAGATCTCCTTCCACAGCGCATACGGCGTGAGCTTGTCCAGCACGAAGAAGCCAATGATGTATATGACCAGCCCGATGAACGAGAACAATATCGAGCTGACGACGGGTGTGAGTATTGCGGCATCCATAGTCTGTGTCCTTCTGCGACCTTACTTGTGAAAATGTCCGGCGGTGCCGCCACGGGCAGCCTGCCCAGCGTTTGACGAAAACGGCACGTACCCCATCGCGTTGGCGATCGCGAGATAAGCTAGCGCCAACAAGCACACGGCAATGTAGACCAGCGTGCCAGGCTTCATGAGACTCCTGCTGCCGCCATTACGACTCCCACGAATAGGGATTGAGGTCGCTTTCCGCCCAACGCTCCTTCTCGAAGGCAAAGGCACGGTACGCGAGATACAGCGGGGCACTCAGAATAATCAATACTGCGATCCAGAAGTTCCGCCACGGCGTGACGTCGTGCCGCAAGACGAGATCGACGCCCTGGCGGATTCGCTGACCGCTTTGGTCGCCACTTGCTCCTTCGACCACCAGGTTGTACGTGCCGGCCGGAATATGCGAGATCGCTGACGTATGCCGCGGCTTGCCTTCGCTCCACGCGCCGTCGCTGTCCGTGCCGTAGTAGTAGGAGAACGAATTTGTGAAGTCGTATGTCTTTCCTGTCACGGTGTTCACCAACGTGCAATCGAGTTCAGCCCAGCTATTACTGAGTGCAGCGCTTGCCATCAGTTCATTGAGCGAGAAAGGAGCATCGAACGTGAAGGGCCCGAACACCTGCTCTGCCTTGTCCTGAAAGAAGCTGTAGGTCCCGACAGGAATGTCGAGCGATCGCGCATGACCAGCCGTGAACGCCTGGATGAGCACTGCGAGCACAAACGCAACAAATCCGGCTGTTATGATCTGCCTTGCGGACGATCCAACCGGATTCGGCTGATTCGGTGACACGCCTTTCCGGTAGGGAGCCGAAATGCCGAAAGCGGCCTCGATCTCCGAGGGTTCGACGTACTCTAGTTGCGTCCAGGTGTATTCGTCATCGGACTTCTCCAGCGAAAGCATGAATGGGGGCGCGATGTAATCACTGGAACTGACGCGGTCGCCGACTGTGGCACGCCAATAGAATTCCCCAACGATCCAGTCGACTATCGGGTTTCCCTGCTGGAACTTCTTGTACTTGCGGCCCTCGTATTCGATGGAGTCGTTCGGCAAAATCGGCAGGTTTCCCCTGAGCACATACCCGAGACTCCAGTGGCCGGAGTCCGATACCAGCCAGCGGAACCCCAGGTAAGGATTGAACAGCAGGTACTCCTGCCAGCTGTACCCGTCGACGATGCGTTGCATGGCCCCCACAACCTCGAACATCTGCTGTCTCAGCACGCCACGCTTGCCGAGGGGTATAGCCAACTTGCTAGCTTTCGCACGGTATTTGCGGATGATCTGAATGTCGGGCCGCGAGATATCGAGCTGGCTCCCGCAGGACGGACAAGCCGCCATGACGCTCTGCCCAAGTGCCCGCAGGGTCATGCTCGCGCCGCAGGCGGGACAGCTGACGTTCGCTGCCGTGCGTGTGGCAGCAGCAGCAGCAGGCACGGCTGAAACTTCCGGCTCGTTCATCCCGGCGGCTTCCAACCGTCGAGTGCGCGCAGACCGGAGAATCTGCACTCGGCGAACTCCACGTAACGCCCGGTGAAGACGGAGATACCTCGGTCATCCACTTCCAGTGTGCCGAATTCCGGGCCCGGCCCACGCACATCGATTGACTTCATGCCGGCGCCCCGCGGCGGCGGCGGACCGGAGGCCAGCTCGCCTTCGGCGCCGAGGCAGACCACCGACTTCACGTCGGTGACAGTGAAACGCCGTTTGTCGATGGCATACGAATCACCCAGCACGGCCTTCTTCAGCGCGGCAATGCTCTGCGCCGGCGCGATAGCGGAAACCGGCCGCTCGAAAGTCATGACCAGGTCGCCCTGCGCTTCGGCAAGCCAGCCCAGTCGCTGGTCGTCGAACTGCGCACACCACTCGCTCCAGCTGCCCAGATCCCATGCCTTGCGCAGGCGGCCGATCAGGGTGAATCGCACGCCTTCGAAGATGCCAGAGACATTGAGTTGCAACGGACTGAAGTCATCGGGCACCTCAGCCACCCGCCCGATCGATTCCAGCGATGCGTCCCGCCGCACCAGCAGCGATTGGCAGTAGGGACATACTGCATACGGCGCAGCACTGCGAAATTGCACGGCGGCGCCGCAGGCGGGACACGGCCGTTCCGCCACTAGCGGATCTTTCCCAGCAGTTCCGACTTCTTGGCCTCGAACTCGGCCTGCGTGATGACGCCCTTGGCGACAAGTCCGTGCAGCTGTTCCAGAATAGCCAGCGGATCACTGCCGGATGCCGCACCACCGGCTCCGGCGATCTGCGCCGCCATGGATTGCCCCAACGCCACGCCCGCGCCGATGCCGACACCGGCGCCCGCAGCACCGCCATTGTTGGCGGCCGCGAGCGGAATCGCCTCAGCGGTCTGGAACTTCGTGTAGCTCTGGAGGTCACCGATCACTCGCATCGAGGAGACCTTATCGAGACGCTCCTGTACTTCTTCCGGAAGCGACAGCGACTCGACGTTGAAACTGCGCAGCTCCAGCCCGTATTCGGCGAATGCCGGCGCCAGCACCCCCTTCAGGCTGGCGGAGAATCGCGCCTGATTCGCCGCCATGTCGATGAACGGCACGTCGCCGCCGCCGAGAAAGGACGCAATCTCCGAAGCGATGCGCGCGCGCAGCTGCCCTTCCAGATCCACTGAAGTGAAGCGCTCAAAGGTGCCAGACAGGCGCTTCCAGAACGGCTCTACGTCCTGGATGAGATAGGAGTAATTGCCGAACCCGCGGATCCGCATCGGACCCAATTCCTTGTCGCGGATGGTGATCGGCTGCTGCGTGCCCCACTTGCGGTCCAGTTGCTCGCGCTGGGTGAAGAAATAGACGTCCGATTTGAACGGGGTTTCGAAGAGCTTGTCCCAGTTCTGCAGGTAGGTGAGGACGGGGAGCGTCTGCGTGGTTAGCTTGTACAGGCCCGGCTTGAAGGTGTCCGCCAGCTTGCCTTCATTGACGAAGATTGCCAGCTGCGATTCGCGCACGGTGAGCATCGCGCCGCTCTGGATTTCGCGATCCTGCATCGGGAAGCGGTAGACGAGCACATCGGGCTCGGTCTCCACCCAGTCGATGACGTCTATGAATTGCTTGCGAATGAAACTGCCGAGGCTCATCTTGCTTCTCCCTGCGACCACGACACGCAGACGTACTATACCTGCACGGCTTTAAGGGGGGCCTGGATACGTTGTGAAATCAACCTAGAGACCTGCAATGGACAGAGCATGCCTGGATAATCAGCCGGTGCCTGCAACTGGCTCTCCTGCATTGATAGGCGAGAAAACCCAGCTCAAGCATGCTTTTGGCCAGGAGTGATTATCGGATTTTTCGAGGAAACGCGCTCCCACATGCAATGCCTAGAATGGTAGCCGCCAAGGTAACGGCCGCAAGCTTGAAGATTGAGGAGTAACTATTGGGTTGTATTGTGTCCGGGAGCCCAAGGACATGATTGATCAAGTGAGCTGCCGGAATGCACACCCATAACAGTCCGGCCAGTAGCCAGCCCCGAGCGCGCCAAACAAATCAAATTAGTGCCGAGGCCACCAATAGCAATCCAAGAATGGCGATAGGGCTGACCTCACCTCCGAACGCAAGATTGTCGACAGCGGCGATTGCGATGCCCACACCCAGAGCAATTACGATTCCCATACGGACTTTTTCATGGGCCGTTGAGCGGGCTGATTCATTTTTTCGTCCTTTGCCACGGGCATCCAGTGCAAGCACGTCTATGCCACCACCGATGATGGGAGGCAGGGTCCGATCGGGTTGCGCACTATGATGTCCGCATCTGTTGAGACCCTTTCGATAGGCCATTCTCGTGAGGGCGTGTGCTGACCCGTGTGGTGAATGCGTGGCAATGGAGTGCAGCCGCCAACCCGTGGTGGTTACTATTTATAGGCACATATTGACAATTACCTATAATTAGTATCACTATTGCTCCATGAGCAATTCCACCCACGCGGCCCAAGCGCTGGCACTGGCCGCCCAACACAGACTGCTTCGCCCCCGCGACCTGGCTGGCAAGGGCATTCCACGCACCACACTTTCCCGCCTGGTCGAAAGTGGTCGCCTCACCAAGCTCTCTCGCGGGCTATACGCCCTGCCTGATCATCCCCTGTCCGAGAACCATCAACTGGCGGAGATCGCGGCCCGCTGCCCTCTCGGCGTGTACTGCCTGCTCTCTGCCCTGCGCTTCCATCAACTGACTACCCAGAACCCCCACGAGCTCTGGCTTGCCCTGCCGAACAAGGCTCACACCCCCCGAGTGGATTACCCGCCCCTGAGAATCGTCCGCTTCTCCGGCCCAGCGCTGACCGAAGGCATCGAAATCCATTCCGTCGATGGCATTGCCGTGCGCATCTACTCGGTCGCCAAGACCGTCGCCGACTGCTTCAAATACCGCAACAAGATCGGCCTGGACGTGGCGCTGGAAGCCCTGCGCGAGTGTCGCCGTGAACGGCGCGCCAGCAGCGATGAGCTCTGGCAGTACGCCAAGATCTGCCGCGTCTCCAATGTCATGCGGCCTTACCTCGAAAGTATCCAGTGAGTGCGAAGACCAATCTCACCGCCTCGATCCGCGACCGGCTGCTGAACCGCGCCAAAGCCGACAAAGTCGAGTTCCAGCAGATGCTGACCCGCTTCGCGCTGGAGCGGCTGCTCTACCGGCTAAGCATCTCGCCCCACAGAGACCAGTTCCTGCTCAAAGGCGCGCTGCTGTTCGACCTCTGGTTCGAAGAACCGCACCGGCCTACCCAGGACGTCGATTTCCTAGGGTTCGGGCCGGATGATCTCCCCCGCATCGCGAACATGTTCCGCGACATCTGCGCCATTGATGTGGCAGATGGGATTTCCTTTGACCCGGAGTCGGTTCGCGCCAGCGAGATCCGTCTGGATGCGAACTACAGCGGCATCCGTGTGACCCTGATGGGGATGCTGGGCAATGCCCGTTGCCCGGTGCAGGCCGATGTCGGCTTCGGCGACGCTGTAACGCCGGAGCCGGAGGAGACCCCCTACCCCACGCTCCTTCCCGATCTGCCGGCCCCGACGCTTCGCGTATATCCGCGATACACCGTGGTTGCCGAGAAATTCCACGCCATTGTGGAACACGGCATGCAGAACAGCCGGATGAAGGACTTCTTCGACCTGTGGGTGCTCACCCGGAGATCGGAGTTCGACGCCGCCATCCTCCGGCAGGCAATCACCGCAACCTTCTACCGCCGACGTACCAACCTACCGACCGGCACGCCTGTGGGCCTGTCAGACGAGTTCGCCGCAGACCGCGCTAAACAGGCCCAGTGGCGAGGTTTTACTGCAAAGGGAAGGATCGACGCGCCGCCCATCGAGCAGGTCGTCTCTCATCTTCGAGGGTTTTTCTCGTCGCTTCTGTCCCCTGGGCCCGAATAAGCCCGGGTCATCAGCATGTGGGTATATCTGTGAGTACCGCTCTCCGCCGAAACCAATTTCTCAATTCGACTCAACTAGTTAGATGCAACTATCGAGTCCTCTCCTGGGCAGACCCTCCCAACGTATTTCAATACGTCGGGAGGCAATAGGCGACGGCAGTTTGCCGGTTTCTTGCACCAATACCTCTCAGTATGGCGCGCTACAGTTTCGGGACGTCGCACCAATGCGCAGTGCCTGACGGTGTCTCTCGATGCAAATCCGCAACCGAATCGTAATCAACATTGTGGCAGGCAGTGCGCTCTCTCGGGACGCGCACCCCATGGTCCCAGCGTGTCACTGAAGCGGCTCTGGGATTGCGCCCTCACATAAGGCGTGAGTGAACGAGTTCCTGACCACTTTTGCGTCAAGAACCGCAGATGCACCAGAACCCTCAGTGGCGGCTCAAGCGCGAGGGTTACACGGACGATTGAAGGAAGGCCGCGAGGGAAGCTGCGCTCTACCCTTCCGAGTCCAATAACGTGTAGCTCATGTTCGCTTTACTCACACTGACGCTGCGGCTGCATAGCGGGCACTCCATGGGTGTCACCTTCGCCGCGAACTTCTCGAATGTTTCTGTGTCGGGGATCTGCAAGGAAGGTGCGAAGTGCAGTGTGCAGTTCCCGCACTTGACCAGAACGTTGTGAATTGCGGCCATGACCTGCCTTGGCCGGAGGGTTGGTCGGCAATGTACGGGGCTCACGGCTTGTGGGCATTGCCCAACTGGATGAATGCATTGTCGGCCATTTCCTACATTTAACAGTCCGACACACTGACCTGGACAACGAACCACGGGGCGCCGGCCATCGCAGCCGGAGGGGACAAACTGGAAGATTCGAAATGAAGCAAAAGCCCCGCTATGCGCGGGGTTTTTTTTGCTTTCGATGACGCTTCGCCATAGGGCTCAGTAGCTGATCACACCTGACGAGAATTAGCCGTCACCGCCATGATGGGCATAGACCGACGTGCTGCCATCCGGCGCCACCAGATGCACGTCGTACGATTGCGCCGCCTGCCCTTCTATTTCCATTCCAGGCGCTCCGATGGGCATGCCGGGTACGGTCAACCCCTTCGCATTGGGGTGCTCCTCCAGGAGCCGCGCGATATCAGCAGCCGGGACGTGTCCTTCGAGAAAGTACCCGCCCACCTCAGCCGTGTGACATGAGCCCATCCCGTACGGCACCCCCACGCGCTCCTTGACTGGTCCGAGATTGCTTACATCGTGCACTACCACGTGAAATCCATTCTTCTTGAGATGTTCAACCCACTCGTGACAGCAGCCGCAAGTCTCATTCTTGTGCACGACGACCAGACGCGGATCAGCAGCCTTCGCCGCGGCGTCGGCCGCGTCCATGGCATCCACTGCCTTTGCTGACGTCGCCTCGGTCGAAGTGACTTCCTGGCGCGCGGGACCTGCCGCCCGGGAGCAGCCGGCGACGCCCACGACCAGGAAGACGAGGAGCAGGCTTGCAGTCATTCTCATGTAAGCCACTCCGCGTTCTACGGCAGAACCTTGATCTTCGTAATCGTGCCGTCCATGCCCTTGGCGGTGAACTCGAAATTCACCTTCTGCCCCACACTGATGCCACGGGCGAGTTCCGGGCTGATGTGGAACGGCATGGTCATGGCAGGCCACTTGAGTGCCGGCACAGGCTCATGGGACAGCGTGACTGTGCCGCCCTTCGCATCGATGGCCTTGATGA